>JAABUQ010002403.1_pt1 | contig 37142 bp, 30 predicted proteins | sample 5560001 | NCBI WGS metagenome assembly JAABUQ01 (sample SAMN10711888, study PRJNA513371) | rock metagenome | isolation source: Antarctica rocks | place: Antarctica: Victoria Land, Finger Mt nord | collected 2015-12-18 | reverse complement strand
AGGCTCAAACTATCCGGTGCTCAATGGAAAGCCGAAAATGTTAACCAAATGCTGACACTGCGATGTGTTTATCTCAATGGCGCATTAGATGTCGCATAATGTTTTTGCCAAAGTGGGATGCTCCCAATCTTGGCTCGCTCAAAGACCACGCCGTGCATTCACCCTGTTTTCCCAAACCTGTTAGTTGTACACCTTACAAACATACCCAAGTTAACAAATAATTTCTCATATCCATAGAGCAAACTATTCTTACTATCACTTTTCACTTATGCAAAAGGTCTAATGAAAATTGCTGTAATTGGTGCGAAAGGGATACCCGCCAACCAGGGTGGCATTGAGCACCACTGCGAAGAAATCTACTCCCGTATAGTTAAACAGGGCCACTCCGTACATCTGTTCGCCCGCTCCTCATACACTAGCTCCTTCTCCCTCTTGCTGCACCAGTATGACTCTCAGGGCGTCCGGGTTGTTTCCTTACCCTGCTTAAAGTTAAAAGGAATAGACGCCCTGCTTAGTTCCTTCCTCGGGGCAGTCGCCTCTAGCGGAACGCGTTATGACATCGTCCACTTTCATGCTATAGGTCCGGCTCTCTTTAGCTGGCTACCAAGAATCATTTCCTCTGCTAGGGTTGTCGTCACCTGCCATGGTCGGGACTGGCGACGCCGCAAATGGGACACGACTGGTCGTCGCACGCTACACTTGGGAGAGAGCGCTGCAGTAAGTTTCGCTAATGGGCTAATCGTCGTTTCAGAAGAACTGCGTCTCTACTTCAGACAAACTTACGGTGTCGATTCGGTTTACATTCCCAACGCCCCATCAAGCTTGAGTGAATCGGACCCCAGTTTTTCTTATGGCACCTCGCTAGGACTGAAACAAGGGCGCTATATTCTTTTTCTCGGCAGACTTGTGCCCGAAAAGCTTCCCGACGTACTCATTAAGGCTTTCCACACCCTCCGAATATCTGGATGGAAACTCGTCCTTGTCGGTGGTAGCAGTGATACTCCTGCGTTCACCTCAAAGCTATTCGAAATGGCAGCAAGGAGTACGGACGTAGTTATCACAGGTGAACTTAACGGAGCTTACCTAGCAGAAATTCTTCGGGGAGCGGGGTTATCTGTACATCCTTCAGAGGAGGAGGGATTGCCGCTGTCAATGCTGGAGGCGATGCAGGAGTGTGTTCCAGTACTGGCAAGTAATATTCCCATACATCAACAACTTATAGATGGGGAACTTGGGATTCAGCCTATGGACTGTGCTATACCCAAAAATGACGTTACCCCCACTTCGTGGGGATTAGGGGCACGGGGCATGCTTTTCCAAGTTGGAGATGTAGACTCATGTGCTCAATGTCTAGATTGGGCGATCCATCACCCTCAGGATATGGCGATGATGGCTAGAAATGCACAGAAATATGTACAGGTCAACTATGATTGGAACCGCATTGCTACTCAAACCTTAGATTTTTACCACAAAATTCTCCACCTAATGTAATAACCTGCAAAGACATTTAATTTACCAGTTGAGGTGGAGAGTACTTCACGCCTACACAAAAAATATGCAAGTTAAATGCGGGTTAAGATGCGTTTGCCCTAGCAACGAATTATGGAAAGTAAACGGATAGCTGTGTTGATGACCTGTCACAATCGCCAGGAAAAAACGCTGGCAAGCCTAAAAGCGCTGTGTAAACAGGTACTTGCACCACAAGTTTTGGTGCAAATTTATTTGGTAGATGATGGGAGTACTGACAATACGGCAGAAGCTGTGCGGACTAATTATCCTGAAGTTTATGTATTACGAGGAGACGGTAGCCTATTTTGGAACGGTGGGATGCGATTAGCATTTTCGGCGTCACTGAAGGTAGGTTATGAGTACTATCTTTGGCTCAATGATGATACTTTGCTCGAACCTGACGCGCTTAGCAACCTACTCGACACCCACAGCTACGTTGTGGCACAAGGCAGCCTAAATTCGATAGTTGTTGGCTCAACACGGGATCAACTAACAAGGGAACTAACCTACGGTGGAGTTCAATCAGGTTGGCATCCACTTAAGTTTAAGTTAGTAGAACCCGGCGACAAGCCCCGAATGAGCAAGACGATGCACGGAAACTGCGTGCTCATTCCCCATGTAGTGGTTGAAAGGGTGGGTAATCTAGATGAAGCCTTCACCCACAATGCAGGGGATCTCGATTACGGACTAAGAGCTCGCAAGCTAGGGTGTTCGGTGTGGGTAGCACCAGGATACGTAGGTATATGTTCTACGAACCCCTTAAACGGAACCTGGAAGGATAAGCACCTTCCGCTCCATGAACGGTTGAAAAAGGTAGTTCAGCCTAAAGCATTGCCTCCTCAAGAACGGAAAATCTTTGCTAAGAGGCACGCAGGTTCGTTTTGGTACGTTTACTGGGCTTTTCCGTACGTCCGAGTGCTTACTTCCTCCTTGTTCCCGTTTTTAGAAAGCTAGAGTTTCGCCAAATGAATCAACGTCTTGGGTTCCTATGTGGAGCACCCCGGGTATCCACTCGTGCTGATGCGGAGGCTGCTGGTCCTCGAATGCGCGTGCTGGGGATAGTGAAACCTTTTGAAGCAATTGGCTGGGAGGTCAAAACCTTTATTATCGGCGACCGAGTACCGCGAAAGTGGGTGACAAAGGGCTCTGAAAAAGCTGTAAGTAGTGGATTCCTCCGCACCATAGCAGCTGATTTAGTACGCCTCTATCTAGGTGCAATAAACGCACGGAAAGGTTGGCGAGAACTGGGTGGACAGGTGGACTGGATCTACGAACACTTTGCAGTTTTCCAATCACTGGGCTGGATTTTTAAACAACACGGGGTGCCATGGATACTAGAAGTGGAAGCCCCATTCTTTTACGAAGCCAAAATTGATCGTAAGAGTATCGTGCTAAGTAGAATTGCTCGCCGGCTGGAATTGCAGGCATACTGGGATTGTGATGTCATAGCCTGCATAAGCGAAACACTGAAGGAGATCATAGTCCGCGAGTCGGGCATCCCGCCTGAAAAAGTGGTGTTGGTACCTAATGGGGTAGACACTACATTTTTTGATCCGGAACAGCACAAACCCCAGCATTTGTTTAAAAACTTCACGCTTGGTTTTGTTGGTTGCTTGTGGCCCTGGCAGCGACTAGACTTGTTGCTTGAGGTCCTTAGCGAACTACAGGCAGATGGTGTAGATATCTCTCTGGTAGTGGTGGGGGATGGTCCCATGCGAACGGAGTGGGAAGTACATAGTCAGCAGGTGGGTGTCGCCAATACAAAGTTTATCGGTCAGATACCTTCAGCCGACGTACCACGGTACATTGCAGGATTTGACCTCTGCTACTCTGGACAAGTCCAGCTCCAAATTGGAGAGATGTACCTCTCGCCTCTGAAGCTCTATGAGTACATGGCAATGACCAAGCCAGTAGTAGCTTCGGCGTTTGAAGATTCCCGGCGATTGATCCGAGACGGGGAAACAGGGTTTTTGTTTGAAGCAGGCAACAAGAACGACCTTAAAAGCACCATACTTCGAGCTTATCATTCACGGACTATGCTAACTGAAATGGGGCGTAGGGCTCGTGAGGAGATTATAGCCCGTCACAGTTGGACAACTAGGGTCTGCACCCTGATTGCAGAAGTAGAGCGAATACTAGGATAAGCGGTAGTTTCAGGTGTACTAACCTAATCAGCCTATTAACCTGTTTATGAAACCGCCCCGTGGCGTCGCTGATGCCAGTGCCATGCATGTTCCAAAATTACCTCTAGTTTAGGGTAGGTTAGTTTCCAGCCTAAGACCGTTTGAGCTTTGTGATGAGCGCCAACTAGGATTGCGGGATCGCCGGATCGCCGCTCAGTTTCAATAACTTGAAGCGAACGCCCTGTAACACTTTTAGCAGCCTTGATTACCTCTCGTACAGAGAAGCCATTACCATTGCCCGAGTTGAAAACTTCTGTTGTCCCTCCTTTAAGCAGATAGTCTAGCCCTAGAATATGAGCCTGTGCTAGATCACTCACATGGATATAGTCCCTAATACAAGTACCATCTGGGGTGTTATAGTCGGTACCAAAGATTAAAACATGTTCCCGCTTTCCTAAGATAGTCAGTAACACTAGGGGAATCAGGTGAGTTTCTGGGTTACGATCTTCCCCTAATCGCCCTTGCGGCTCAGCCCCGGCGGCATTGAAGTAACGAAAGCAAACGGAGCGCAGCTGGTAGGCTTGGTCAAAATCTGATAATATCCGCTCCACCATGAGTTTGCTAGCCCCATAGGGATTGATGGGATTCTGGGGATGATTCTCAGGAATCGGAATTTGCTGAGGAATGCCGTAGGTCGCGCAAGTTGAAGAAAAAACAATCTTGTTCACTCCTGCATGGACCATAGCCTCTAAGAGGGTGAGTGTCCCTACCACATTATTTTGGTAGTACTTGGCTGGCTGGCTGACCGATTCTCTAACATAGGTATAGGCAGCAAAGTGGATAACCGCTTCGATGTGTTGCTCTGCAAAAATTTGATCTAGTAGAGGGCGATCGCTGATATCACCATAGATCAGCTCTACCTTGAGCACCTCTTCAATCAATTCCCGGTGACCACAGACCAAGTTATCTAAAACCAAGATGGAATAGCCAGCTTGCTGGAGGGCAAAAGCCGTATGGGAACCAATGTAGCCTGCACCTCCGGTGATCAAAATAGTTGAGTTTTTCATGCTTAGCCTTTACGGGATTTGGGGATATAGCCTTTTACAGCACTATAAAGGCAACTAGTTTATACTTCTAACTGGTGTCCGCTAACAAACGCTTTTAGACGAGCTGGTCAGCCTGTACACCGTTCAGATACCATTCAATTGCTTGTATAGCGAAGATGGAAACCCAGGAATTTACATCTTCGCTACCGTCGCAGTAATAGAGGCCCAGCTCTGGGGAGCGCAGGCTATCTAGAAACGTGAAACCTTGCTTGATCGCAGGTAGATAGGTGTCACGATCTACTGCTAGCCAGATGCGAATCGCCTGTGCGGTAGCGTCGCCGACTTTGTAGCGCTCCTGCCGTGGCGTATTATACCAGTTGAAGAGGCTCCCATCCGAGTTTTGCCAGTTTTGCAGACGGTCAGCGCCAGCGCGTAGAATTGTTAGGGTGTCGCAGTATCTGCGCTTGTGTAGGTGTAACAATCCCTCCAGTGCATAGCAGTGGGCATGGCAGTAAACTGTGTTGGTCCCTGAGAAAACATGGAAGGTTCCGTCTGACAGGCACTCTCGTACGACTTCATTAGCTACCTCAACCGCTAGAGAGCAGTAGCGCTCCTCACCTGTGTTCAGCGCTAGAGCATCGAGTGCTATAACTGTTTTAAGCATGCTCGCGCCGAAGACCGTAGACCAGTGAAGCGGTACTTCCGGCACACTTCCATCATCAGCTATAAGCACGAGCCTTTGCTGCGTCATCTTGACGATGAAATGTGCCATGCGTGCAAGCACTGCAGGGTCTACATGGCTATTAAGGTGAGCTTTGTAAGTGAGAAGCCCATTGAGAGCCATGCAGGTGTCAAAGAGGTAGAGCTTTCCGTTCTTACCTATGCCGCCCGAGGCCGGCACCAGCTCCTGCAGCCCCTTAGCCACTGTGTGGGCACATTCGGTTATACAAGGATCACTCCTATATAAGGCGAGTTGTGACATGAGCGTTAGGTACAGTCCCATGACCTCCGGGTAAATGAAACCAGGGTGATTTAAATTGCTCCACGAGTAGACATGACCAGAGGCGTTGATAATGCTTGAAGAGGTAATAAACCTGATGAGTTTGCTCTGGAGCTCTTCCGTGAGCAAAACAGCCGGTTCAACAGTTGGCATTTAGAAGAGTCCTTTCTTGTTCCTCAAAGGATTGTCAAATTAAGCTAGCTCGACAGGGTAAGTACACTATTCTTTTGGATAGAAAAAGGTGGCACCAATTACCTTATGTATTTTATTTTCTAGAGGATGCAGCGTGCAGGTGGCATAAACAAGAACACCACTCGGCTTGACAAAGGCAGAGGTTTTTGCTACGGGTTTACAGTGTGGGCACGTTCGGTTAGACAAGGGTCATCCCTGGAGAAGGCGAGTTGCTATATGAGCGTCAGGTACAGTCCCATGATCTCTGGGTATTGGAAGTCAAGATATTGCCTGTGCCGCTGGCGTCCACTTAGTAGACTTGAAAGCACACGCCGGGTATTTGCAAATTCTAATTCTTTAACCTATACAGTTTCACATCTTGTCTTAAAACCTCTAAGGTGTAGTATTTCTCTAAGTACTTATTCAGTTCAGTATAGAATAAGTCTTGATCATTATTCTTTTTAATTATGTAAACCGGCCTTTTTTGCATAATAGAATTTAACTCTTGGATTGGGTCGTTCCCCGTTATGCGCGAAAGACTTTCTTTACCTCCTACTAAAAACGATGGAAAAGCGTACTTCGTGGGGATCTTTGCCTGCGTCAAAAAATAAATAATAGGTTGATAATCAACTACGTATATATAGTCATTTCTATTGATTCGCGCTTTTATATACTTCCCAATAGCTGCTGGTCCGTCTCCCCAATCCTCAAGTCCTTTTACTTGGCGAAAGTATAAATTTTCTGCACTGGATCTAAGGTAGAAGCCTACAATACCTGCATAATGGAGAAGCGGAGCTATTAATATAAGAGCCAAGAGAAAATACTGCTCTACTGAAGCTACATCTTTCGCTTCTTTTCTTTTAATATTAATCAATCTTATAAAGAGATAGCAGCTTATTAAGCATTGAGAAGGAGTTAACTGTAGGAAATAGTGAAGATAAAAATCCCCTCTAAAAACAAAGCAAATACCCAACAAGTCTACAAAAAACCATGTGAGAAAAAAAGCTATTTTTTTCCGCTCTTCTGAGTCAATTTTTCTAGTAATTGATATGTAGAAAGGTGTTATGAGTAGCCATAGCCAAAGTGTAGGATTACTATTAACTTGATTTTTGATTGCTTCTGCCAGAGTAGTAAATGAAAAACTATTATCAATAGTACGTGCCTTATTGGCAACAAAATTTGAATACAAATAACTATCAAACTGCTTATTAAATATAAAGTATAGTGATATAAGTAAGAAAGGCAAGATGAATCCAATGCTCAGTAAAGCATAATATTTTAAAATTGAAAAATATTTACTGCTCTTTAATAATCCAAAGTAGAAACTAATGCCTACTGTTAGTAATATTGCTATAAAATCAAATATAACAACATATTTAATCTCAAAACCAATCCCCATTAACAGTCCAATCATTAAAATTCGTGGACTAGTTCGAGTAGTGAGTTTACCGAGATATCTTTCTTTATAAACAAAATGAATAAATAGATAAACAGCAAGTGTAACAAAGGGAGTAAAAAATATTTCTGTATTAGAGGCAAGACCTTCGTTACTGAGGGAGTTAATTGCGTAAAGCGTTCCTGCTATTAGGCCAATAATGGCACCATTTTCACCGATTATATTTCCCAATTTATACAATAAATTACATGTGATAATGATTGCTATACATGCCAAAACTCGTATAGAAATAACTGATTTTCCAAACAAAATTAGAGCTATGGAAAATAATATGTAGATGCCTGGGGGTTTGTTATCCCAGATTTCAGTATAAGGTAGGTGTCCATCTAACCAGCTTTGTGCCATTAACAAGTAAAGGCTTTCATCCGGATCAATAACAGATTCAAAGAATGACTCAGACCTAATTACAATTACTAATATTACAAAAAACGCGAAAACAGTCCAGTCCCTTTTTTTCATTATGAATTGCTCTTTACTCTACCCTGTAGCTTTTGTTAGCAAGTCTTGCATTTATATCTTTAATTATCTTCATAAGTTAAGCAGAACTTGTGAATATTATTATTATGGCTAACTCTACCGTAATCGGGTCACTTTGAGTTGTGGCATAAGCACCTTGTAAAGCTAATCGATTGGACTGAATCAAAATTCGTTAGAGGCATGAACTTGTTGCCTATATAGCTCAATGCAATTGAGCTAGACCATCCAGATTTTGTTACTTAATGTAGAGGTGGCCTTGTCTACTCATTCTCATGCTTGAGCCATGCTAGATTTTGGTTAAGTCCTGATCAGTAGAACAATACAACTGATCGAGAGAAAAATACAATAGTAGAACTGGACTAAGATATTTTCTTTTGATAGAAAAATACAATAGTAGAACTGGACTAAGATATTTCTTGACGCTGCCAACAACTTGAGGCAGGGAATTGATATGCTGAAAGTCGGGAATAGCTACGGAGTTGATTAAAACCATGACTGCACTCTTACCTGCCTTTCCCCTAACAGCGGTTGTGGGGCAAGAGGCAATCAAATTAGCGCTGCTGTTGGCAGCTGTTGATCCGGGGTTGGGGGGAGTTGCGATCGCCGGTCGTCGCGGCACCGCCAAATCCGTTATGGCTCGCGCCCTCCACGCCCTCCTGCCACCAATTGAGGTGGTTAAAGGTGACCTCAGCAACTGCGACCCCAGTTGCCCTGAAGAATGGGATGACCAGCTGTTAGAGGCCGTTGAGCAATCGGTGTCCACAGAAGTCATTTCAGCTCCATTTGTGCAAATTCCTCTCGGTATTACAGAAGACCGACTACTAGGTTCGGTAGATGTAGAACAGTCTATCAAACAGGGTGAAGCAGTATTTCAACCTGGGTTGCTAGCGGAGGCACACCGAGGTGTCCTTTATGTGGACGAAATTAATCTACTAGATGACCAAATAAGCAACCAGCTGTTAGGTGTTTTAAGCGAAGGACGCAACCGGATTGAGCGCGAAGGCATTAGTTTTCAGCATCCTTGTAAGCCCCTATTCATTGCTACTTACAACCCGGAAGAAGGAGCGTTGCGAGAACATTTACTCGACCGGATTGCGATCGCGCTCTCGGCTGATAGTGTACTAGGCATAGATGAACGGGTGCAGGCAGTAGACCAAGTTATCGGATACTCTAACTCACCCGAGCTATTTCTGAATCAGTACAGCGAAGACTTAGATAGCCTTAAGACGCAAATTATTCTGGCGCGGGAATGGTTAAAGGATGTCCGCATCACTCACGACCAAATTGCCTATCTGGTTGACGAAGCAATTAGAGCGGGAGTGCAGGGACATCGAGCCGAGCTATTTGCCCTGCGGGTTGCCAAGGCAGTAGCTGCCCTGGATGGTCGTACAGAAGTGATTGCTGAGGATTTGCGCCGTGCTGTAGAACTAGTAATTGTTCCACGGGCAACGGTCGTGCAGACCTCCCCAGAAGAACCGCCGCCCCCTCCACCACCGCCTCAGAGTCAGGATGAATCCCAGGATGAATCTGAACAAGAGCAGGAGGAGCAGGAGGAGCAGGAGAATCCAGACGAATCAGAACAGACACCGCCCAGTATCCCGGAAGAGTTTGTATTTGATGCTGAAGGGGTAATCCTTGACCCTAGTATCCTTTACTTTGCCCAGATGGCTCAGCGTCGAGGCAAGTCTGGTAGTCGCAGTCTAATATTTTCGGAAGACAGAGGCCGTTACGTTAAGCCAATGATACCCAAAGGGCCAGTACGACGGATTGCCGTCGATGCCACGCTCAGAGCAGCTGCCCCATATCAGCTAAATCGGCGTCAGCGCCAACCTGATCGGCGGGTGATTGTAGAGCAGGGAGATATTCGGGCAAAGCGCTTGGTTCGCAAAGCTGGGGCACTGGTAGTCTTTGTGGTAGATGCTTCTGGATCGATGGCGCTGAATCGGATGCAGTCAGCCAAAGGCGCTGTGTTGCGCTTGTTGACGGAGGCTTATGAAAACCGCGATCAGGTGGCACTGATTCCTTTCCGGGGAGAACAGGCTGAGGTGCTACTGCCTCCGACTCGTTCAATTGCGGCAGCACGGCGGCGTTTAGAGCGGATGCCTTGTGGAGGTGGTTCCCCTCTGGCTCATGGTCTGACTCAGGCAGTGCGAGTAGGTACTAATGCTCAAATGTCTGGAGATATTGGTCAGGTGGTAATTGTGGCGATTACCGATGGTCGGGGTAATATTCCGCTGGCGCGATCGCTAGGTGAACCGCTTCAAGTTGGGGAAAAGCCGGATATAAAAGGGGAACTGTTAGAGATTGCTGCCAGAATTCGAGCATTGGGAATGCAGCTATTGGTGATTGATACAGAAAATAAGTTTATCTCCACTGGATTTGCCAAGGAATTGGCACAGCAAGCAGATGGGAAATATTATCATTTACCGAAGGCGACAGACCAGGCCATTGCGGGGGTAACTAGGGGGGCGATCGCCGATCTCAAATCCCGCTGAAAAACTGGACTACACCCCACTGCCCATTCGTCAACCACTGAGAGTCTTCACAGCTCAGTGCCTCTGCTTGGCCTGACTGAAGACCCACTACAATTTCTGATTTAAGGATGCGTAAAGCAGCACAGGTCGCTGGGAAGTAGCACACGATGTCTTCAAAAGAGGTGGTAAACGACCAATGGCGATCGCCCAGCAAGCGGCGGTAGTTTGCGTCTCCTTTGAGAATAACTAGACTAGCTTGAGCTAAATCCTGCTGCAATAGCTCAGGCATCTCCCAGAAAGCTAAGGGCGAGGTCCAAAAGCGATCCTCACACAGACGCAAACGACCCAAAGCGATATAGTCGTTCAGGCGATCTGCCAGGGACCGCACGTCACTGCTGCCATCAGCAGCTAGAACCTCTAAAGTCCAGTAGACATCCTTAATCATCGCATCAGATACGAAGGTAGGATGGGGTTTTAGGTGCAGGCAGATCACAGCAGCTGAACTTTTCAGCAGCAAGTCTACCAGGCAAAGATCGCATACGAGTTCAAAACCGGCATTGTCTACTATGAAGTCGATGCGTACCCCATGAAGGCTGGCAACCCTGTCAGCTAGGACAGATGTATTGTCTACCAAAATGTGGGCTTGTTCGGGGTGAGCTTGGCTACTAAGGTCAGCCTCTCCTGCGTTAACTGGCCAAAGACTCAGGTCTGCTCGATTGCCCCACAGCGCGAAATAGAGCAGTGCAGTCAAACTTGTGTGGTTATTCCCATCCAGTTGAGTATCACTCCAGGAGTTAAGCTGGACGCTGAGTGTCTGGATAGAATTTATTGCAGTCTCCAAGCCCATGCGTTTTTGGAGTTCAAATGGATCTACGCCCGACGCTCCTGGTAGAAAATAATCAGTTGCCTCAAGGATACGACGGTAAAAGTATGCCTCTGCAAAAAACCATGGAACATCCAGCCAGCGCTTCCCCAGGAAAGGTTCGGTGTATCTGGCCCAAGCTATCAAATCAGGTCCATCGTCTTTCAGCCGTCGCACAATGCCATAAGGCAATTCCTGAACTAGTGTTTCTAGGTTCTCAACAATTGAGGGGGAGAAATCGTTTTCCGCTATCACCCGCTGAGCGATCGCCGGTAGCCGCCGGGTAAGTGTGATGTGGGCGAAAGAGCTTTCCTCCGACATCATCAGCGGTGGTGGGAGCGGTAATCGAGGCGGCTGAAATTGAGTCATCAAAAGATTCTCCTCTCCAATCAGGCAACACTGCTGCCATTTGTCGCTATTTTAGAATAGCGAGTTTCTCAATTTGAGAGTATCGTTAATTCTGATGAGCTGATCTCGCTTGCTGGTTGATTTCTATAGGTAAATCAATTATCTTGTGGAACTTTTGTATGACTTATGTCTGACTTCTCTCTGATGAGCACAAATTCATGAAGTTGTAGTCAACTTTAACTGTGAAACAATGAAGAGAAAAAAGATAGCCTTTGTCCATTACCCACACGGTGTCTATGAGGCTAGATTGGAAAGCATGCCTTTCGCCTTAAATTCTGTGGTTGCCTTAGCAAATGCTGGCTGGGAAGTTGACGTTTACCTGTGGGAAAAACCTTCTTCGAATTACAGCAACTTATTTCCTGAGCATGTCACCATAAGGTATTTTCCCAAGGCAAAACCTGGTCAAATTAATAAGTTAATAGAGTATGTAGGATATCTCTATCTACCACTTCAATTTAAATGGAGAAATAGTTACTACTGCGTGTTTGGACTTGGTCAAATAGGTGCTTACATAGCTTCTCTAATTGCAAGCTCTAGCCAATGTCCTTTCATCTATTTTAATGATGAGTTTCCTAGTTCTTGGTTGGAGTATGGCAATTGGATGAAAGTCTGGACGAAACAAGAACAGCGGGTTGTGAGGGATGCCGCAATAGTAGTGGTTCCTGACCAGCAGCGCTTTTATCCTCTATCTAAAGAACTCTCTATTAGTCCTTCAAAAGCCCATGCTGTTTTACCAAATATTCCAGTCATTCAGCCCACTATCGAACTCAACTGGCACAAAGAACTTAAACTGCCTGAAAATTCAGTTCCATTTTTGCATGCTGGTTCTATTGGTGATTGGACACAAATTACCGAGCTATTATCTAGCGTGCCTTATTGGCCTGAACAAGCAGTTTTAGTGCTACATTCTCAGAATAAAATTGAAAGCTCACGCAAGTACCTTTCACATCTCGAAATTCCAAACAAAGTTTTTTGGAGTTCTAATCCTCTTCCAGTAAACTACCTCAACTCACTCGTTTCATATTGTGCAGGGAATTTTGCACTTTACCGGAACACAGGACCAAATCTTGAATATCTTGGTTTCTCATCTGGGAAATTGATGCGTAGTCTGGCATGTGGCTGTCCTGTAATTGCTTCTAAGCTGCCATCACTATCGTTTGTCACAGATCACAATCTTGGAATTCAAGTAAATCACCCAGTAGAGATACCTAATGCAATTAAGCAGATTATGCAAGACAGAGAAGGTTATAAGAAAAGGTGTTTAAGTTTTTGTAATTCTCATGCATCTTTTGAAAAGCACTGGGAAAAGTTTTGTGAGCAACTGAAACAAGCCACAAAAATTGATTTGCGCCAATTGACAATATGACGCTTTTGTTACAAAATTTACACCAAAAAGATCCTTGGCAGATGATGATTCCGCTGGTGAATCCAACTAACTTCAAGCCTCAGTTTGCAAAACCTGGGGTTGCAGTAGGGACAGCAATTGTCCCGTTCCCTTTTGCAGGTATCGCGTTACCGTCATTGGGCTAATGCCAATTCGCTTGGCTGCTTCTTTACGAGAAAGTTCTTTTAAGAACACAAGCTCAACTGCTTTCCTAGTTTTTTCCTCCAACTGGCTTATAGCCCCTTGCAGTTGTTGCCAGTCTTCTTCTTGTTGCTGAAGGGCAGTGGAGCGCGGACACTGAATCGCCTCACCCAACGTTATTGGGTAATCAACATGGTGAAAAACAGTGGCATCTAAACTTAAGGTTATGCCGGTTTGAGTTGCTAACTGGACCTCTCGCCATTCTTGAATGGATATTTTAAGTTTACGAGCAATTTCAGTATCTTTAGGAGAGCAGTGCAGGGCTAAAGCTAATTCTTTTTCAACCTTTTGCCCCTCGTTGTAAAGTTCTTGCCAGCGGCGGGGAATTTTCACCAGATTACTATGATCGCGCAAAAAATGCAGTATTTCACCTCGAATGTAGGGAACGGCAAAAGAGCTAAAAGCATAACCCTGGTTAGGGTCGAACCGTTCAATGGCGCGAATCAGACCAAAGTAACCGATTTGTTCTAAGTCTTCGTATGGTTCAGTGCATTGAGGGCTGAAGTGATGAGCCATCTTCCGCACTAAACCAGTGTGTAACTTTACTAGTTGATTCCGTAAGGTAATACAAGGATTCTGGTAGTAGGAAATTAACAGTTCCATCCCATCAGAGCGAATACAGGACTGAGTTACCGTCATAAAAATCCTCAGCAGTGATAACCTCCTTCTATGGGAGGATTGATAGAAGTTGCTTAAACTTTTGTCAAAGCTGAGATTATTGTCGGTAGGAAAAGCGAGACAAACCATCGTCTTTTCACGGAACTTGTGAAGAGGCTCAAAAGCTAGCTCGGCATTTACACGTACATTTTTTGCTCTGCTATTTGGCTGGGTTGAATTTTGCTCCCCCTCCCCCCTTCTTTTGTAAAGTCTCGCTAAAATCAAAAGTATAGAGATTGCAACTACTATGGAAGTCCTAGACATTAAACGCGAAGTCGAAACATTGTCCCAGCGCCTGGGTAAAACCCAGGACTATCTTTGACGTGCCAGCACTGACCGCTAAAATTCAAGATTTGGAACAAATAGCCGCCCAACCGGAATTTTGGGAAGATCAAACAGGTGCTCAGCAGACACTACAGGAGATCAATGACCTTAAGGCTCACCTCCAGCAGTACGACCAGTGGCAAGCCACCTTGGAAGACGCCAAGGCGGTTTTAGAGCTACTAGAGTTAGAAACTGACGAGGCGTTACTAAAAGAAGCCGAATCTAACATCACCCACCTGAGTTGTGAACTCGACCAGTGGGAGCTGCAACAGATGTTGTCTGGTCCCTACGACGAAAAAGGAGCCGTTCTGACAATTAACGCTGGTGCTGGAGGTACTGACGCCCAAGATTGGGCAGAGATGCTGCTGAGAATGTATACCCGTTGGGGAGAAAATCAAGGCTACAAGGTACACTTAACTGAAATCTCAGAGGGAGATGAAGCTGGAGTTAAATCTGCCACACTGGAGATTACTGGTCGCTATGCCTACGGCTACTTGCAGTCTGAGAAAGGAACCCATCGCTTGGTGCGGATCTCACCCTTTAATGCCAACGGCAAGCGACAGACGAGTTTTGCTGGAGTGGAACTGATGCCACAGATAGATAACTCCGTGCATTTGGAAATTCCAGAAAAGGATCTAGAAATCACTACATCCCGGGCTGGTGGCAAGGGTGGGCAAAATGTTAACAAAGTAGAAACAGCAGTGCGGATTGTTCACATTCCCACAGGGGTTGCAGTGCGTTGTACTCAAGAGCGAAGTCAACTGCAAAACAAAGAAAAAGCTCTCGTTATCCTCAAAGCCAAGTTGCTGATCATAGCCCAAGAGCAACGCGCCCAAGAAATTGCCCAGATCCGGGGTGATATGGTTGAAGCTGCCTGGGGTAACCAAATCCGTAACTATGTGTTCCATCCCTACCAGTTGGTGAAGGATCTGCGTACCAATGTTGAAACAACTGCCGTCACGGACGTACTTAACGGTGAGCTAGACCTGTTTATCCAAACCTATCTACGCCAGCAAAATCAATTGGTAGAAAGTAACTCTGCCTGAAGGGGAGAGGAGCCAGCGCCGTGCGGGGGTTCCCCCCCTTGAGGCGACTGGCGTGGAGAGAACGTACATCCCGGTTGTCTTAGGGTAGTCTCCCCATCTCCCGAGCACAGCGATGCTCCCCCTCTCCTTCTTCGTAAACAACCTGTTACATTGATGGAAGAATCAAGGTTATTCCTGTGAGCAATTCATCTTCATCTACCCAGACTGTGGATAATCAGTCCTCTAAACTTGAGCCTGACTTCAGGCCAGTCCCAACGGAACCTAAACCCAGTTATGTCAAACTCGCCATGCGCAACATGGTGCGGAAGCGGTTTACTTCCCTAAGACACCTCTTACTGACTACTATTGGGCTTCTGGCTGTTCTCGTAGGTCTTGCCTACCTAACTCGCTAACAACAAAGCAAAACAATATAGGAGACTGTCAGCGTGCAAGTCGAATTGAGCGTGCAGGATTATTTCTATGAGTCTTCCCAATCAGAAGGCTCAAACTTGGAATTGAGCCGCTACTATAACGACAGCGCCATCGCTGCTCAGACTTGGGAAACCTGGTTCCATCGCTGGCTGGAACTCTTGCACTCTAACATCCCACCAGCGCCAACATACGAACTTAGCCTTCGCCTGACAGACGATACCGAAATCCAGGCGCTCAATGCCCAATACCGCCACCAGAATTGGCCTACCGATGTTTTAGCATTCGCTGCCTTGGAGGCAGATTTTCCTCAGCCAACTCAGAGGTGGTCTTCTCTGCCGCTATATCTTGGTGATATAGTTATTTCCGTTGACACAGCTGACCGGCAAGCTCAGCAGCAGGGTCATAGTTTAAAAACTGAGCTAGCCTGGTTAGCATCTCATGGTCTGCTACATCTGCTGGGCTGGGACCATCCCGACGAAGACAGTTTGACACGAATGCTAGATGAGCAAGCAATTTTGCTCCAAACGGTTGGCTTAGTGCTCGATACAGCATAAACTCTCTAAAGGTAGTTCATTTGAGCTAATTAGCGCTAGTGGAATCCTTAACGTCCAAATTAGACTGTTCCTGTAGAGAATAGAATGAGCGGCTAATGCCATTAGGAACGGCGAAGTCTCTTGCCCACCTACTCCTCTGTTCTAGCCTCTTGTCTATGCCCCAAGAACTTTCGACGTCAACGCCAAACCGACCAGAAAAGGTTGCCACGAGCAAGCGGGAGTTATCCTGGCAGGTTGCCTCGAATTTACTCAGTAGTTTTAAATATGCCTGGTGCGGAATAGCCTACGCTTTTCAAACTCAACGCAACTTTCGCATTCACGTATGTATAGGGGCTTTGGCAATCGGCTTGGGTGTTTTTTTACATCTGCCGTCGGTCGAGATGGCAGTCATTGGGCTAACCAGTGGGTTGGTTCTGGTGATGGAGTTACTGAATACAGCAATTGAGTCAGTAGTTGACTTAGCAGTGAAGCATTCATACCACGAACTAGCCAAAATTGCAAAGGACTGTGCCGCTGGTGCTGTCCTCGTCTCGGCGTTGGCAGCAGTTCTGGTAGCTGGGACACTGTTGCTTCCTCCTCTGCTGGCGCTGATTCGGTCTCTCTAAGCTGGAAAAGGAGTGAGCACAGCAAAGGATTTTAAGCTTTGATTATAGTCATTGATAACTACGACAGCTTCACCTATAATCTGGTGCAGTATTTAGGAGAACTGGGGGTAGAATTCCCAGCGGTAGAGGAAATTAAGGTATACCGTAACGATCAGATTTCGCTAGAGAATATTCGTCAATTGCGCCCAGATGGGGTAGTAATTTCTCCTGGACCAGGTCGCCCGGAAGATGCAGGAATTTCTCTAGATTTGATTCGACAGATGGGACCAACTTTACCAATTTTGGGGGTGTGCTTGGGGCATCAAAGCATCGGTCAAGTATTCGGTGGACATATCGTCTCTGCTCCAGAGTTAATGCATGGTAAAACTTCTCAGGTGTTTCATACCGGAGTAGGGGTGTTTCGAGGATTGGACAATCCACTAACCGCAACCCGGTATCACAGTTTAGTGATTAACCGTCAGACTTGCCCTAAGGCGCTAGAAATTACGGCTTGGGTTGAGGATGGAACTATTATGGGTGTACGACACCAAAATTATCCTCACGTTGAGGGCGTCCAGTTTCACCCAGAGAGTATACTGACGACTTCAGGAAAGCAGTTATTGCGAAATTTTCTGGAACAATTGCAGTTGTCAGTAGTTTGATGGAGAGATGATGAAACGGCGAAAATTGCTCACGCTAGCTGGAACTGGGTTGCTGACAACCCTACTTACTGGCTTAAATCTAGACTTTAAGGCTGATGCGGTCCAAAAGGGCACGTTGTCTATTCAGTGGCTAGGTCATACTTGCTTTCTGGTCACTGGTGGGGGAGCACGCATCTTGGTAAATCCGTTTCGGTCGCAGGGCTGCACAGCGGGATACCGCTTACCTAAAGTGAAGGCAGATTTAGTGCTGATCAGCAGTCAACTGCTGGATGAAGGAGCAACAGAAGGGTTGCCTGGTAATCCCCGGTTAATCTACCAACCAGGTGTCTACCAGTTCAAAGGGATAAAATTTCAGGGAATTGCTACAGACCACGATCGCTTGGGTGGAAAGCGGTTTGGCACCAATGTGACTTGGCGCTGGACTCAGGCGGGAATTAATATTCTGGATTTGGGTGGAATTGCTGCGCCGATTACGACTGAGCAAAAAATTCTTATGGAGCGTCCTGATGTGCTGTTGCTACCAGTGGGTGGAGGTCCAAAAGCCTACACACCTCAAGAAGCAAAGCAGGCGTTTCAATCCCTTAATCCAAAGTTGGTAGTTCCCACTCAGTACCGTACTCAAGCCGCTGATGCCTCTACCTGTGATATCGTGCCATTGGATGAGTTTTTGGTATTGATGAATGGAGTGCCGGTGCACCGCTCCAGTAGTGACAAGATTAATATCAATTTAGCTGAGTTGCCGAAGAATGGCTCAGCAATTCAAGTATTAGGCTACAAATTCTAGCCAGATAGCTCACAGCGTCTCCATTAGTAACTGCTCAATCACATTATGCATTGATGAAGTACATTCGTTGTCTAGGTACTAATAAAGGTGACTCAAAATGAATAAGGGTGAGGATGGTCTCCGCATCGCTTGGCTTTTTCCTGCAATGATCCGAGGGAATTATTGGCACCCAGTTTTGAGCGAATTTACGAAAGTGTTTAAGGAAACAATTGTTTATACCGGTTTATGGCCTGGATTTACTCCAGGGTTTGAAGGCGCGTTTACAGTTGAAGTAGTGGGAAAAACTGTACTTACAGAATCGGCTCAACCAGCACTAAGCTATCGTCGTGGCTTCGCTTTAGTGTCTCCAAGCATCGTTGGCCGTCTACTCCAGTTTAAACCTCATGTGATCTTCACTAATGCTTTCTCCATCTGGACCCTCCTAGCACTGCTTTTTAAACCATGGGGTAAATGGCGGATTGTTATTGCTTGGGAGGGCAGTTCACCAGTAGTAGACGCTTGCGATTCGAATCTTCGTCTCATCCTTCGACGCATAATGGTTCGCTTTACAGATGCCTTCATCACAAATAATTATCGGGGAAAAGCTTATCTCACCGATATCCTGAGGGCTAAAGAAAGTCGCGTTTTCGCTAAGCCTTACGAAGTACCGGATTCACAAGCATTGTCGGGACAACAGGAAGATGCTGAAGTAAGTGCTTTGGGGTTACGGCGTCCGGTCTTTCTCTTTGTAGGCCAATTAATACCAAGGAAGGGGATCCATCTTCTCCTAGAGGCATGTACCATTCTCCAAGAGCAGGGGTATCGTGACTATACGGTGCTAATAGTGGGCGATGGACCCCAACGGGATGAGCTAGAAAACTTTAGCCAGAAATATGGTTTGGAAGACTGTGTAAAGTGGGTGAGGTGGGTGGACTATAGCAGGCTGAGCCATTACTTTCGCAGCGCGGATGTTTTTATTTTGCCCACTCTAGAAGATACTTGGGGTATGGTAGTGCTTGAAGCCATGGTTTTTGGTAAACCTGTTCTGTGTTCCAAATGGGCAGGATCGTCTGAAATGGTTGTTGAGGGGGAGAATGGTCACGTTTTTGATCCAAATGAACCTGAAAGTCTAGCTAAAATCATGCGCTATTTCATTGATGATCCAGATAAGAGTGTTTCAATGGGTCATAAATCACAACAACTAATTTCACAATATACTCCGGAATCAGCAGCACAATTCCTCGCCGAGGTTGCATCTTTTGCCTTAGAAAAATAACTATAGCCGGATTTTAGTTGCGTTGATTAAATGATACAGTAAAATACTGAGGTGGTAGTATGCGAGTTCTTATTGTTGGCCAGTTTTTAGGTACAGGAGGAGCAGAACAAAGCCTCATTCCTTTAGCTAAAGAACTTCACAGTGCAGGATATGAGCTGTCATTGATCCTTCTAAAACCACCAGTAATTGACTTCGTCTTCAGTAATTTTCCTGGTACCGTACTTGCACCTAAAGACGCATCTCCTTGGCAGCAGTTTCAGACATTATTACAATTAAATCGAGCGATTGCCAATGCCGATGTTGTAGTTGCAACATCAGAACTCAGTCCGACTTATATCACTTGGTTGTTGTCGCTCTGGCATCACAAACCTTTAGTTGCTGATGTACAGGTCTGTCTTAGTCGCTGGATCAGCGGTAGTAGTAAATCCATACACCATTACTTATCTCGTTGGGTCTATCCTCACATCTCTTACATCCGCTGTGTTTCTAAGGGTGTAGCTCAAGACCTACAGTTAAATTACGGAGTCCCGATTAAAAACCTTTCTGTAATTTATGTTTCTTTCGAGCTAGATAAAATTGCCCGAGCTGCCCAATCTCCTATTCCAGCAATTAATAATCATATTTTTAGTCGCCCTACTATCGTTGCCGCTGGTCGCCTTACCAGCCAAAAACGATTTGATATCGCAATTGAGTCTTTTTTGTGCCTTCGTCAAGATTATAAGATTGATGCTCACCTGCTGATCCTGGGGGATGGAGAGCTTCGTCCTCAACTAGAACAACAAGTGCAAGACCTCGGACTCACAAACCAGGTTTTTTTGCCTGGATTTGTTGAAAATCCTTATGCTTACTTCAACTGCTCAAAAGTATTTCTATTATCGTCCGATTATGAAGGGTTTGGTCGTGTTTTGCTCGAAGCCTTAGCAGTGGGATGTCCAGCAGTATCTACCGACTGCCCTTTTGGACCCCACGAGATCCTTGAAGGAGGTAAGTCAGGTCTATTGACACCCATGGCTAATCCAAAAGCAATTGCTCATGCCCTTGCCCAATTATTAACGAATTCAGAGCTAGCTCAAAAACTCCGTGAAGCTGGCTTACAGCGAGCAAAGGCATTTGATACGCAGACAACAGCACGACAATATCAGACTTTGCTAAATCAAGCTTTGGAACATTGATCTATATATTTCTGTATATTAAATTAGTGATCTGTTTATTAGCCCAGTTAAGAAAGTAAAACTCTTAGCCTTAGACTACTCTCCCTTGGTGGAACAATTTTCAGTTTATTAGTGTTTAACTGTTTAGCAGAAAAAACAAGGATTTAATGTGGGTCAACCTAAACGGGTGTTACTGCTGCATAATCGCTACCAAATCGCTGGGGGTGAGGATGTAGTCGTGCAGACAGAAAAAGCCTTACTGGAGGCAAATGATCATCCTGTGGCCTTGTTAGAAACAAACAATGACGACATTGCCAGTCCTCTGGAAAAAGCTAAGGCTGCTACAAATGCAATCTACTCATATTCATCAAAGCAATGGGTACGTGCAGAGATTGCTAGCTTTTTACCAGACGTAGTGCATGTGCACAACTTCTTTCCACTGCTCTCGCCCTCCGTTTACTATGCTTGTCGAGAAGCTGGGGTACCAGTTGTGCAGACCCTACACAACTACCGCCTGTTGTGCCCTGATGTCTATTTCTTTCGCGAGGGCAAGGTGTGTGAAGACTGTCTAGGAAAGTTTTTCCCATGGCCTGCTATTGTTCATGGTTGTTATCATGGCAGCAGAGCAGGTACCGCAGTTGTCGCAACTATGCTGTCTACGCATCGGGCTCTGCAAACATGGACAAAGATGGTGGACGTGTACATCGCTCTAACTGAGTTTGCCCGGCAAAAGTTCATCCAAGGGGGTCTTCCAGCAAACAAGATTGTAGTCAAGCCTAACTTTATCCACCCCGACCCCAGGGAGGGAGAGGGGCAAGGTAGGTATGCTCTGTTTGTCGGCCGACTTTCGCCAGAAAAGGGATTAGAGACGCTGCTGAAAGCATGGGAGAAGATAGGAGAACGGATGCCTCTGAAGATAGTTGGGGAAGGGTCCTTGGCAAATGTGGTGGCCGAGGCTAGCCAAAAACTTCTGGGTGTAGAGTGGTTGGGAAAGCAGCCTAAGGAGCAAGTGCTAGCGCTGATGAAAGAGGCCCAAGTCTTAGTCTTTCCCTCTATGTGGTATGAGGGCTTCCCTCTGGTCATTGTCGAGGCTTATGCTGTAGGGCTTCCAGTAATTGCTAGCGATCTTGGCAGCCCATCCTTGCTAATTGACCAAGGTCGCACTGGCCTCCATTTCCGCCCTGGCGATTCAGAGGATTTGGTGGCGAAGGTGGAGTGGGCCCTAACTCACTCAACAGAGCTTGCACAGATGCGCCGCGAGGCCAGAGCCGAGTTTGAGGCTAAATACACAGCACAGCAGAATTACCAGATGTTAATGGATATCTATGAGCGAGTTAAGGGGTGAACTGGAGATTAGATTCTACCCAATCATTAAGATCGAAGCCGGCAGTAGCGCGCGACGACCGGCGATCGCAACTCCCCCCAACCGCGAATCAACAGCTGCCAACAGCAACGATAATTTGATCGCCTCTTGCCCCCACGACCGCTGTTAGGGGAAAGGCAGGAATTAAGAGTACAAGCATGGTAATGACACTATTTCGACACTACAATGTTAAGAAAGCGTCGTGCTGTAGCCACAGGGCTATAATGCTCAAGTGCCCACAGCCTTCCCTCAGTGGATATCCTTTCTAAGATTTCTGGGTCATCAGCTATCGTTCTGACAGCTTCCTGCGGTTTGTCTAGATCAACCCCAATATAGTGCCGCCAGTTCTCAGGCATCACAGGAAGGAAAAGACCATGTTTCTCGAAGTCCACCTGAAAGGTAACGCATCCTGCCGCCAGCGACTCCCAGAATCGCCAACTATCCCATTGTGCGAGTCTCGCTCGCGTAGGCTCTAATTTTAATAAAGTGAGCTTCACCGTCTTTCTTAGAATCTTGCGCCAAATACCCCCGTACAAGAGCTGTGGATCTTTGGGCCAAGAAGGTATAAGATGGCCTCCAACACAAGCACATGCAGCAACTTCTTTCAATCGTTTATAATAGCTTGGATAATGACGCTTGCCTGTCTGATCCCACTGTATATAATCATATGGTTCAGACGGAGGAGCGTTAAAACTATCAACAGAGTTATTGCTGGGTAAGACGCTCTCAAGTTGAGGCAAGAATTTCTTGCGAAAAATATCTCTAACCGGGTGCATGATTCTAAAGTTTACCAGGATCTGTCTTTTTCTCTCTTTGAAAGTTGGGAGATTTTCGGTTGCTCGGAGCATCCGGCTAGACAGGCCAACCGCCCAAGGATGGAAATTTGAAGGATACGGCCACTTGCTGTTGTAATGAGCCTTAAGAACAAAGTCAAACTGTCTGAATTCAGGTCTCCAAGAGGGCGTTATAAACCCGTCATTATTGTCAAGGTAAACAGTGGTATATTTGCGCTTCGGGTGAAATAGATTATCTGGAAAAGGTTTGCCACTGTAATGAAGCCAGTGCTGATCCATCACAACTACTGCGCAATCATCAGGCATTATTTCGGGGTCGTGGCAAAAGAGGTATTCTTCGTTCTCTGATGAAGTTCGCCAAAAGTTCATATTAGAATAGATTTCTATTCCAAGCTCCTTGAGTCCTTCCGCTAGACAAACAAATAAATGAGGGTAAAATCCAGGATTGTTGCCAGGGGGATATTCAGGTCGAATACAGTAGAAAAATATTTTCCCGGAGAATCCACTCGCCATAACTACTCCTATAGTTTGCAGTGTATTTTTGTTAGAGCATCAACAGCACGTTATTTGTGATCTTACTAAACTTTTAAGATATAAAGACAATCTTAGGAGAATGCATTGTTTCTTTTACTATATTTTTTCCTGATGATATGTGAGCACTGCCAATGGTAGAAATCATCATAAGTTCTTAGGCTCATCCCCAAAGCTGTTGCTACTATCACTGCTTCATCAGTTATTTATGAGATTCGTCAGTTCTGGTACTAAGAAATCGACTTCCAATGCAGCAATCTTACCTTTGACTCGAAAAAATTTCTACTGGACTCGACAACATAATATTTGCTAATAAATTTTTCTAATATCCAATTATTGTAACTGTCCGCAGAATCTGCGGTGGTAGCATATTGCACAAGCCAAAGAAATTGGTGCTCGACTGGAACACCCGATAAAGCTGTAAGGATTTGTTTTTCATCTTTTAAAACAAAGTCATGCAAGTTATAAGTCTGAAAATTCTGCTTTTGTGGTATTGGCACAATTGCGTTTGGTCCCGAGTAGTAATAGCCTAAGATCACAGCAACTTCTGGGGTAAAAGCTAAAATATCTTGATGAGGTTTTTCGGCAGTCATGATGTAAGAAGCAATTCGCTCCCAGTCACCTGATTTAGCCATCGGCTTATAAATAACGTAAAGGGATGTTGAATAATAGAATATTGTAACGATAATCCAAATAAAGAGAGCATTTCTTTTGGGTATGCCTTTAACAGCTACAAAAACGGAGAGCATTACCGGGAGAAAAAAACTAGCAGTGTGCCGATGTTCTACTAATCCTGGTGAAATTAAAATAGAAAGGGTTAAGAAAGAAAGAAATAAGGTGAAAGCAATTGTCAATATAGCAATATCTTTTGCAGTAATAGAACGGCGAATTTCTTTCATGAAATATACTAATACAATGCAAAGAGTTGGAACAAAAACTATTTTTAGAGAAGCAGTTAAAGATGTAGTTTTACTTCCCGGAAATATATAGTATAGAACTCTTTGTAACATATATTTAAAACCATTGAATAGGTAATCTCTAATGGTAATCGTTTGCGGATAAACGGACGGAACTACTCCTTGCGCTTGTGTAACATCAGATAACTGTTCGGGAATAATAAGTAGCATTGGAGCAAAACAAAGTCCGACAATGATCGTGCCAAAAAGATAATTACGAAAAGCGTGCCAACGTCTCAATACTAAAAGAGCAACAGCATTAGCAACTAAAAGAAAGACTATGTAATATTGTGTATAAATAGCCAAAACAGAAAATGCAACATAAAACCATCGTGCTTTGGTTTGAGGAACCTTAGTAAGGTAACCGTCAAAAAAAGATAAAAGTAGCAAAGCAGACAGTAAGATTGTAAACGCATAAAGCCGAATTTCTACAGCAGCCCAAATTACAAAAGGATTGAAGGCTACAGAAGCAGTAACCCAACATGGATGGATATCTTTTAAAAATCTCCGTGATACACCTGCGACAACGTAAATCGCTAGCGCAATACAAAGAATAGAGAATAATCTTGCAAAGAAAATGGAACTATTAAGGCTTCGCCAGAGGTTCAATAGTATAAAATATAGCGGTGATTGCTGCTCAACATAAAGTGCTTGGTGAAGCGCGTATCCAATATCTTTTCCCGTTGTATCTAAGGAATAGACTTCATCTCCATCTATGTTAAGATTTGCAGAGAGGAAAAGTGTAATGCTAAGATTTAGACAGATTAAAATGGGGAGCAATATTCCTGACTGGCTGCTCGAAATAACTAACGATTTAATGTGCATCCAAATCCCATGCAATTTTCTCAAAAAAGTAATATCTAGATTTATCATTCTTAATCCGGTTAACAATTAAGGTTAGATTAATAAGCATTACTCAATAGCCCACCTAAAGCTATCTTAGTCTTGCTAGTTGCCCAAAGACGCAAGTCATCTGAGGGTCGTCTGGTGCTTGTCTAGCTACCACGTTGTTTTGCCTGCTGCCACACCCAGACACTAAGCCTCATCGAAGTATAGCAGTTCAGCGCAGTGGCGATAAAGACATAACCACCGTAGTGGTAATTTAAAATCGCGGATGTCAAAGTGATAAGTGTAGCGACACTCCAAACACTACCAGGGAACTTCTGGTAGTGCTTCCGAAGCAATAGCACTGGTAAAATTAGCAGGACACTCTAGAACATTTGTGAAACTGGACAAAGCCACGTCAGGGTTAAGGTGGAAATTTGACCTTCCTAAACTCTTTCTATGCTGGTCAGTTGGCGTGGCTTTTAACTCCAGCTCATTTGTAGGAGCGGACTTACTCTGTCCTTAGTTGACGAAAGCGCGGTTCCACCATTGGGAGCTTGAACCCAAGAGCCGCTAAGTGGGCATGCTGTTGAACTGTTAATATTGTGAACTGGTCAGATAGCAAGAGAAGTACTTTACTAAGCAATGCCAACTTCTTGTAGCCTGGGAGGTTCATAGCTGGGAAGAAGGCTAAATCTGGAATATCATCACAGCCCAGAAAGTCTAGTGGGTGGAGCAGCAATGAGGGCTGGGTTCCTGTCATTCGACAGAGCCTCAAGGCAACATTGAAATAGAGCCGCGCTAGGGCTGGAGCAAATACACTCAGGTAAAGCAGATAGCTGAAATGGATTGGCACCTTAAAAACCGGCATAGTCGTCACCGGAATTTCTATGAGCTTCCCGGCATCTAGCCGCCAATTGTAAGGTTTGAGGGGCCGCAATCCCTCGCTTAATGTGCCAAAAAGTGCTTTGCGTTGCTGCATCTCCTCAGGGCTCAATTTGCTGGTCATGAAATAGTAAGCCCTCGCCAGAGGTCCTAGGAAGGTAGGAAATGTGGAGGCATCATACTGATAACCTCTTCGTGCCAATACTCGCAATGTATTACGGGAGAAGCTGAACCCTGGTCCGCGAAAGCCAATCGGCTTTTGTCCGGTTGCACGCTCTATGTGTTCCTCAGCAGTCGCAATTTCAGCCTCAATCTCCGGCTCTGAATAAAGATGCAGCCAAGGTTCATGGTGAAATGAATGATTGCCAATTTCATGTCCAGCAGCGGCGATCGCTCGGAGTGCCTCATGGTTTTTCTCTAAAGCTGCATCTTGACCTACGATAAAGAACGTAATGGTTAAATTACGCTCCTTTAAGAAGTTCAAGACACGGGGTACTACAATGTCCAGGTAGGAGGGAAAATCCTCCCAATCCAGGTCTCCGTGGGTCTTCATGTAAGACCACTTATTATCGAGGTCGAGTGATAGGCTAGCTATGGGCTTCTTGAGCTTCATGTTCCTGACCTTCGGCTTATAAGGGTTTTATTAATATGACTTCTGAAATAGAGCCCAGAACAGATCTTCTGCTGGGTAGGGAATGGAGAGACGTTCAGGAATGACATCCAGCATCCTCACCGCGATTTTTCCCAGCCTTGAGCTTTCAAGCTTGTAGCGTAGGAGAGATTTGGCGTGTGCACCATTAATCCATTTAGCTGGTCTACCACTGGCAACTTCGCGGAAGCCGTACCGCGCCGCCAAGCGTTGCAGTCCCGTGGGGGAAAACCAGTGGAGTACACTAGGTGGACTGTATTCATGCCAATTTGTACCAAAGGTCCGGGCGGCACAGCTTTCCCGGTTCCATGTCTCAATCAGCCAAAACCCATTGGGGTTAGTCGCCGCTGCCGCTGCCTGCAAGGCTTTGTTTAGCTCAAAAAAATGGGCAACAACTTGGATCATACTAATTAAATCGTAACGTTCCCGGCTTTGGATCTGCTCAAGAGTTCCGGTATCAACTGTCAAACCCAAGCGGATACGTGCGTATTCTGCCATGTGAGAGTTGGGTTCGATACCCCTGCCACTCCAGCCACTATCTAGAAAGCCCTGAAGCACAAAACCAGCAGCGGCACCAACATCTAGTACTGTACCGGGCTGCATGTAGTTTGCTAGGATCTTGCTGTATCGCTGGCTATGGGATCTAAGAATTTGCGCTTCACTTAGGTAATTAGGGTAACCCGCTCCCCCTCCTTGGAAATATCGATCATTGTATACGCGAGCAACGTGAGCAGCGGATGGGGTAAACTCAGTGAATTGGTGGCTGCAGACCTCGCAAGTAAGTATCCAGTAGCCATACTTTTGGAAGAAACGACGGCTGTTTGTGCGATCGCAGATCGGGCAGCGTTGATTCATGAGCGCACCTCCGTTCCTGCCGGACTAGATCGGGATAAAAGTTGTACTGCAGCTTTCTGTGCCAGTTGAATAGTCTCGTTGACGTTCAAAGTCCCATTCATAATATGAGCCGAATTCACGATGTGAACACCGGGAAGCGAGGTAGTCATGGGTGGCAAGGTCTTGGAGTAGTTCAGCGTCGAGATTGCAAGTACATACCGCACTCTGGAGACGCGAAAGCAGAGCAGGTCACGGCGGTCGAAATGAGGGTACATCTGCAGCAACGCCTGCACATAAAGATCTTCAAGTTCTTGATTTGATAAATCAAAAGCCGGATCGTCTGGAGTGACGTATTTGGGTAGGTACACCAAGGTATTGCCGCCAAACTCTTTCGGGTCCACCAGTGTAGACATTTCAATCACCGCCGTGAAAGGAACCCAAGAGTCGGTAATATTAGTGACGTAGTAGCTGGCAAGAGGCTGTTTCAGGAGCAGCGAAGCACAGATGATCCCCTGGTACTGAATTCCCTGCAGCTGGTCGATTTCGTTTTTAGAGAGTCCTGGACAAACCCGCGCCGCTACGGGAGCAGGCATCGTGAGCACAACTTGGTCAAATATCTCCTGATGCCCATTCTCGAACTCAACACTAACTAAACCCCCAGCCCTCGAATTGACCTGCCTGACCTTGGAACCCAGTTTGACAGTGACATTTGCTTGGGCCAGAACCTCAGCAAAGCGCTCAAGCATGCGAGCATAGCCACCAGGAAGGTAGCCAAACATTTCTTTTTTCAATCCGGTGCGGCGGGCAGCATACATTCTGGCGATAATTGCCCAGATGAAGGCAGCTGAAGCTTTCTTGTAGTTCTCCCCAAGTTTTGCCCGCAACAGTGGTAGCCAAATTTTCTGGAATGTCCGATTCCCGGACCAGCGCTTGAGCCAGTCGGTTACAGGAATTTTTTCAAGTTTCTGCCAGTTCTTGAGCTTAGAAGCCCAGATGATAGTTATACCCAGGCGCAGCTTATCAAACCAGGCCAGAGGTGGAAAGCGGAGAAACTCCAAGGTGTTAGACATGGAATACAACTTGCCGTTGGTATAGAAGCCCGTGCGAGTTTCAACCCATTCCATCTCCTGTTCCAAACCCAATTCCGCCAGCAACTCCCGCAGACGAGTATCTGATAGTAAGGTGACGTGGTAGTGACGGTCCCAAACCACATCTCCCAAACTCCAAGCACTGGCTAGGCCTCCCAAATAACTGGCTCCTTCAAGCAAGGTGACGTTCTTACCCTGCTGGGCTAGCTGATGGGCTAGGGTCATACCCAGAATACCGCCACCAATAATGCCCCAGCGCTCTGATTGTGTTACCATGGTTAGCCCTTAGCAATGAGCGATTAATTACTCCTCCCCTAACCCCTGCTCCCTTCTTTTGGCGGACTGAGTTCGATGACTGCGCTGTTGGTAATCCTATACTTCAACCCGCAGGCAGTACAGGCAACTTCGCTACTGTTGAGCGCCGCAACGTTTTCTGAAAAGCGGAGCAACAGTTGACCGCAGCGGCAGACACAGCCTACAGATTTAGCCGGATGCCCGACCACCAAATGGAAATCAGGCACAGACTTGGTGACGATGGAGCCCATGCCAATCATGGCAAAGCGACCAATCGACAGATCATTGCCGATGGTGCAGCCGGCACCAATAGTGGCTCCCGCTTGCACCAGTGTCGGTAGTGTATGCTCATCCGGTAACGAAGAGCGCAACCGTTTCAAGTCCACAGTGGTTGCTCTGGGAAAGCGGTCATTGGTGAAGATAGTACCGGCGCTAATCATGACGCCATCTTCAATCGTCACCGCATTGCAAATATAGACGAAAGCATTGATTTTCACTCGGTTGCCAATACGCACCCCGTAGGCAATATAGGTTTTTTCGCCTACGATGCACTCTTGACCAATCTGGGTTGAGTGCCGGATATGGACATTGTCCCAGATCGAGCTACCGGCACCAATTTCGACATCGGCTTCCACAATCGCAGTGGGATGGATGCGTACATTTATCATCTGCTAAGCGCTAGCACTACTTGACCTGACTTAGTAGTGTGTGTGTCCCCAGCGGACTGGGCAACCCGAGCAATGTTTGATCGACTGCTGTCCACTGATTGCGGTGCATCGCGGCATAGGCCGCTTCGATCGCCTCTACCGAAGCCAAGCCATCTTCTGCCGTAATCAGCAGGTCTTCTTCTCCTCGAATCGCTTTGGCAAAATTATCGATCTGGCTGCGAAATGCCTGAATTTTGTTGTAGCCATTGCCAAACACTACCCAATCACGACTAGAAGACTGACGATACTTCGACTCCTTCCAGCCCACGGAAATAGTGCCGTGCGAGCCATAAATTCTAATGTAGTAGTCCAGCTCTTTGTTAATACTCCAGGACAGATCGATGTTTCCCATAACGCCGCTTTTGCTTCGCACGAATATCCGCACCGTATCTTCAACAGGCAACCCTTGAGTTCGCTTTCCTTCGACTACCTGTACTTCAGCTAATGGGCCGAGAAAATAGCGCATTAGATCAACCGAGTGGGTGCCGTTGTCAATTAAAACTCCTCCCCCACTGATTTTGGGATCAGAGTTCCAGCGCGATGACATGTCAACACAAGCAGTAAAAGCGTTTTCAAACAAGACAATTTCCCCTAGAATTCCTGAGGTGATAATGCTTTTTGCTCGTACTACATCCTCGACATAGCGGAATTTTGAGGCCATCGTTAACTTTGCACCAGATTTTGCCGCAGCATCCAACATCTGCTTAGCGCTCTTCAAGTCAATGCTGAAAGGCTTCTCACACAGCACATGACAGGAACGCTCCAGAAAATACAGACAGATTTCTGGATGCGTGACTGGCGGTGTACAGATAATCACGGCGTCAATTTCCGTGCCTTGAGCCATCGCCTGGTAAGAGCCATAACTCTGACAACCTGAACGCTCTGCCATCGCCAGAGCGGCGTCGCTCCGAATGTCTGCCACTGCCACGAGTTGACCATGAGCACAGTGGTCAAACGCCTGTGCATAGCTTTGGGCAATCCCACCAGTACCAATCAACCCGAATTTTGTTCGACTCATCTGATTAACTCCTGATGACTTTAATTCCCCTACTGTTTACTCACTGCCCTGAAGCCGCTTGGTCAATCGCTTGGCGAATCGAATTGGCAATGAAGTCAATGTGTTCTTCGGTGTAAGCCTCGTTCCAGGGCAGAACCAAGACGCTCTCCAATCCAGCATAAGTGCCGCTGAAACGGCTAGGGTCGTAGTCCACTGCTTCAGGTCGCGCCAGGGTAAAGGGGAAGCGGGAATTGCCAAAAGTACGCTGTTTTTGGAAAATCTCACACATGAAGGCGGGCTTTTGGATATAGCGGGGCGCGGAGAAGATTCCTCTTTGTTTCAGCAACTTTGCCAGTCCCACTGCCCCATCCGGTACAATCTGACTATCTACGCGCAAACAGTATTTCCAATAAACATGGGTGTTTAATGAATCAATCTGCGGAGTCTCAATGCCGGAGACGCCTTGCAATCTTTGGGTCAAAATGCTTGCAGCAGCACGGCGACGCTCGACGATAGATTCCAACTTTGATAGTTGTGCTAGTGCTACCGCTCCCTGCAACTCACACATCCGGTTGTTAAGGGCAATGAAGTAGTGGTCTGGCTGGGGATCACCATACCCAAAGGCTTTGTTGATGAATAGAAACATTCGGCGTGCCAGAGCATCATCGTTGGTGGTGACTAAGCCACCTTCTCCCGTCGTAATGTGTTTGCCCTGTTGCAAGCTAAAGCAACCGACTGCACCAATTGTTCCCACTGGCTGACCATCATGCTGAGCTAGGAAAGCTTGGGCACAGTCTTCGAGCACAGGAATACCGCGCGACTGAGCCAACTGCATGATCTCGCCCATGTTGCAAGGGTTACCAAATAGGTGAGTCACAATAATTGCCTTGGTGCGGTCGCTCAAACAAGGTTCAATTGTCTCGGCTGTGACGTTCCAGGTTTTGGGATCAACATCAGCAAATACAGGAATCGCGCCCTGATAGAGGATCGGCGTTAACGCTCCCATATCAGTGATCGAAGTTGTAATCATCTCATCCCCAGGCTCTGGATCAATCGCGGCGATCGCTGTATGGATTGCGCCTGTGCCCGAAGCACAGGCATAGGCATATTTCACGCCCAGCATTTCGGCAAATTTCTGTTCTAGAGCCTTGACGAACGTCCCCTTCGTGCTGGTCAGCGTACCACTGTGAATCGCCTCAGCCAGTAATGCCAGCTCCTCTTCACCTAAAGTGCGACCTGTGGCATCTTGATCCGATGGCAATTTGAGCAACTTTGGCTGAGCTAGTGTAGGATTAATCATTTTCTACGCCTTTTGTTTTATTTAAAAAAGTTGATTGAGCCAATGCGGCTTCATTGCGGCCTATTATCCTTTTCTGAGCGAGTGTTTTTATAAATGGCAGTGCCCAAATAGAAAATTTCCTCAAAATAGCTCTTGCTTTGCACCGACAAAATTCCCAAGCTGAATAACTGAATCGCCAGCATTAAAGTCATGCCGCCGATAAAGAAAGTATGAGGAGCCTGGTTGAAGGCGCTTGCTACCGCTTCCGAGGGGTCAGGGAAAGGATGGGTCTGGGCTAGTTTTTGGTAATTTGTCCAACAGTGAAGCAGTACCCAGGCATTGGCATATAGGGAAAGTAAAAAAAAACCAAAGCTTGGGATGATAAAAAACATCACTGGTCGGAACAGGAAGCCCGAGAAGAAAATTGCCCAGGTATGCTTCAGTAGCTTCATGCTTGAACGGCGTTTCGCCTGCTTAGCTTTTTGGGGCTGCCAGTTCAGGTGCGCTGGGACTTCTTCAATCCGGGCGTTCAGCAGCAGCGCCTTGCGGATGATTTCCGGGTTAATCTCCATGCTCATCGACTTAAGGTTGAGTGTCTGCAAAAACCTGGCGTCGTAGACTCGAACCATTCCCGTTAATGTGACCAGATTCCGTTTAGCAGTTAAAGACAGAAAGCGATTTGCCCAAATGCTTAGAGTCAGTCTCAACCAGGGCACATTTGATATTTTGCCACCTTTCATGTACGGAGATGCAACTACAATATCGGCTCTGCTTTTCCTAATCTGATTTAGGAGTTTGACGATATGTTGTGGCAAGTAGCTCAGGTCCAGATCAACTACTACGACATAATCACCTTTGCAGTAATTGAAGCCTGATTTGAGAGCTTGTCCAAGACCAAAGTTAACTGGGTGATGCAAGACATAGATGTTGTCTTTATTTTGGGCAAAAGCCTCAGCCAGTTCGCCTGTATCATCAAGACTACCATCGTTTACGATGATCAATTCCCAGTTGTACTCGTCCTCAAGTGACTGCGTGTACTGACAGAGTACATTCAGATTTTTCTCAATAATCAAGGCTTCGTTGTAAGCAGGCACAACTATTGAGACGAGAGGTTTATATTTATGTTCTCCTGCCTGACCATTTTCGCTGGACGATTCAGTGCTTATATAATCAATGAGGTTTGCTTGCTGAAGCCGTGCCTCTTTTTTTAGCATACCGCTGCAATATAATTCTGAATGTGTAATTTTTTAAGAAGAATTTTATATCAATTAGCTTCAATAGGGTTTAGAAAGCGCTGCTGTTAATTCAGAAACAAAACTAGCGAAAATTACCATTTAGTTTGCCTAACTTCTAAGCGGTTTTGCGTTTAGTTTTTGAGTCAGAATTTTAAAAAAACACTTTTTAAATGACCGTTGTCTATTCTTTTTGAGAGCCGCTTCAATACAGTTATTCTAAAGCTAACAAAGGGGAAACTTAATAGTCTTTACCTAGTTAGTTGGCACAATCAGATTAAATTAATTTTCACCTATGTGTGAATAACTTCACCATATAGGCTGATGCGTTTCGCCTCCATTGATAAACTACGATTCCATATACTTAGCCTTGCTTTCTAGGTAAGCATATCTTTAATATAACAATTTTTACAATCGGCAAAAATCGGATAAAAATCATAGAAAAGCAGCAGAAAAGTCACATTTTGCTGCTCGCGGTTCACTTTGTAGCCTTGCCAGTAGTTGCTTTGCTCTGGGTGCAGTCCACAGCTAGACTTTGCCGCCCTGATGGCATTGCACAAGCCCGAACAGTCAAGTCCCGTTCTTTCGGCATGGTAATCACGGTTGCCATGAGCATTGCTGCTGCCTAAACAACATAGAAGGAGGCACCTTGGCAAAGCTCAACGTATGACCAAAGATGTCATACAGGTTACAGCTCTGGGAGACCTTTTGGAAAGAGTCTTCTACCAACTAGCCACCTGTGCCAACTTTTACGGCTTGTCCTACAGTAAGCCCGTATTTTATACTCCGGAACTAGAGCCTTTAATTAATTATCCATACGATTCTATTGTTTCACTACCATCCGGCATACCAGGAACAAATTTTCTAAAACCTAGATATTGTAAAAGTATATTCCACAAGTAAAGAGGATTGAGTATTACATAACGTCGCCATAAGCGCTTGGGCTCTTGAATCAAGCGATACACCCACTCTAAGCCAAAGTTTTGCATGGCCTTCGGGGCTTGCGGTAAGGTTCCGGCATGGAAATCAAAAGCAGCACCAACAGCCAGAATGGGCATATTTAGAAGATTACGATATTCATAAGCCCATATTTCTTGTCTAGGGCAACCCAAACCCAAAAAAACAGCATTTGCACCTGAAGCCTTAATGCGGTCTGCAAGAGTTGTGCGCTCATCCGCGGTCAGTCTACGGAACTTTGAAGGTTCCATACCTGCAATCGTTAGGTCTGGAAAGCACTGTATCAGGTTTTGGGCAAATTTGCCTAGTACTTCCTGTTTACTTCCGTATAGATAAATGCTTAATCTACGTTCTGCAAAAGCTTGAGCAACACGTATGGTAAGGTTTGGACCGTAGACGCGATCGGGCAATCGCTTTTTATACAGCCACCACAGAGCCCAACGCACAGGTTGGCCATCCGGCACTACAAGATCCATACCATTCAAACGCCGTGCATGTACCGAGTCCATAAATCCTGTCATCACACCATGTACTGCTAGGGCGCTTACAGCGCAGGGATTCTTGCTTTCAGCAGCTGAAACAATTGTCTCAACAGCGAAGTCATAGTCTACAGCGTCTATGTTGACTCCAAGAATAGAGTACTTGCCCTCGTTAATCACTGTTTAGCCCACCTTTCGATATTGTGTTCGTAAATCTCACGCAGAATCTGTGGAACATTATATGTAATCGACCAGTCTGGATGTTTTGCTTTGAACTTTGAAAGATCGCTGACATACCAGATATGGTCGCCGCTGCGATTATCCTCAGTGTAAGAGTAGTTCAACTCTCTTCCAGTGATTTCTTGACACAATTCGATAGCTTCTAGCATTGAGCAGTTACTCTCACGACCACCCCCAATGTTGTAGACTTCACCACTACCAGGGTTTAGATAAAATTGATAGAATGCGGCAATAAGATCCGATGAATGAATATTGTCGCGAACTTGTTTGCCTTTGTACCCAAAGACAGTATATGGGATACCAGCCACTGCACACTTCATTAGGTAAGCTAAAAAGCCGTGCAGCTGGGTTCCTGAGTGATTTGGTCCGGTGAGGCATCCGCCTCTAAAAGACGCTGTCTTCATGCCAAAGTAGCGACCGTATTCTTGGACAAGTACATCAGCCGCAACTTTTGAAGCCCCAAAGAGAGAATGCTTACTTTGATCAATGCTCATATCCTCGGAGATGCCTGAGAAATATTTATGAGATTGGTCAATTTCCCATCGCTTTTCTTGCTCAACTAAAGGTAGGTAGTTTGGCAAGTCACCATAAACTTTGTTGGTAGATGTGAAAATAAATGGAGCTTCTAAACAATACTCGCGGGTTGCCTGCAATAAGTTGAGTGTGCCATTAGCGTTTACGGAAAAGTCTGAGAATGGGTCACGAGCTGCCCAATCGTGGGAAGGTTGAGCTGCTGTATGGATAATCAGCGATATTTCCTTGCCAAAGTGCTTAAAAATTTCTTCAATTTTTAAGTAGTCTCGTATATCAACGTCTTTGTGTTCGTAGTTTTTCACCTCTGCTTCTAAGCGCCTGCGATTCCACTCAGTTGAAGCTTCTTGCCCGAAAAAGAATCTGCGCATGTCGTTATCAATGCCCACAACACGCATACCAATTCCACTAAAGAACCGTACTGCCTCAGAGCCGATTAGGCCAGCTGAACCTGTTATGACTACTACACTCATTGTTTAACTCTCAGCGAAATTTTTTCCAGAATTCCAGCTTAAACTTCAACGATGAAAACTTGACTAAAAGCACAAGCTAATAATGTCCATGTCAAATCGGGCTTCAGTTTTGTTTTTAGGGAGTATTAGCAGTGTCAAAATCAGGTTTTAGCACTGTGTTAGAAAGAATATTGATGCAATCTGAGTTTAGAAGCCGGATGCACTGCGCTAGTTGACTGACAAAGAGGGTATGAATTTCTCCTGATAAATAATGCTCTAAATTTAGCTGAATAGTTTTACCTAAATACTGAGACTTGCTCTAAAAGATTACCTGCCCATAACAACTTTGGCAATGGGGAAAAGTCATATAAAAATCATAAAAAGTCATAAGCAGGCCATAGTAAATTTCTAGTTTGAGATCGGAAACCAGCAGTACCTCAACACAGCTTGTGACATGCCGTTCTCTATCTTCCGTTGCTTGCCGACCAAATAAAAAAAGGGCGACTTAGGGGCCAACCCGCTTTAGCAGGTGTCTTCATGCTGTGTTTTCAATGATCTCCAGATCTTGAAACTCAGTTTCAGCCATCACTAAACCATCTTAAGTCGGAACCACTCAAATTAAGTCAGACGACTTACAAGATGAGATGGGATCTTGCGCTACTTTCTTCCAAGCTATCAGTGTCATAATTTCTTCCCGACTTCTTCACCTGTGTTCTGTAGATTCGTAGCCAAGGTCAAATTATTGACAGTTCGCCGATGCGCTCAAGCCTCCTTATTCACTTCATGCTCATAAGTAACGGAGTTTCAAATCTTGCACCAGGGCAGTATCAACTCCCTAACAGTGAAAATAAGGTCAAGAAGTCAGGGAATATTAACCCACTTAACTTAGGGCGGAGCAGCGCAGTTGAGATGTTTCTCCAGAAGCGTGACTAAAAAAACAAGGCCTTCAGCAATTCAAAATTTCATTTCGGTCCAGCAACCTTCAGAATTACATCTTAAACAATGCTTCCAATCCTTTTTTCACTCCATCAGCACGTACCGTGCACAACTTTAGTTTGCGCTGCGTCTTCATCCTCAAACACTTTTTTGGTAAGTCAGAACACACAACCTACATACCTTTCCCCGCTCACCATTACTCAAGGTGGTACCTACAGCGGCAACTGGAAGAGTTCCGATCCTAATGTACCCGCAGTGAACATCAGAACCACGGACCCTGTAGTCATCGAGAACTCTCGGGTGAAAGGACCTGGCCAGTTGATTGACGCGGAGAATGGCGGTGCCAACTTAACTGTACGCAACAGCTACGGTTATGGCGTTGCTCCGAACGGTAACTCTTCACCAGGCCAATTTGTCAAGCTTTACAAACCAAACAGTGTTGTGGTCGAGCATTGCTACACGGATAACACTGGTGGGGTGTATGTGAGTAGTGACCATGTGATACCCCAGAGCTTGAAGATTCGCTATAACCGTGGTCATAATGTGAATGGTCATTTAACCGATAATAATGATG
>JAABUQ010002402.1_pt1 | contig 37154 bp, 35 predicted proteins | sample 5560001 | NCBI WGS metagenome assembly JAABUQ01 (sample SAMN10711888, study PRJNA513371) | rock metagenome | isolation source: Antarctica rocks | place: Antarctica: Victoria Land, Finger Mt nord | collected 2015-12-18 | reverse complement strand
CAGAGATGACGAAGCGGGCCAACAAGCCCCGCAGAGCGATCATCCCAACGTTATGTCGAGCAGCGGAGTATAAAGGCTTGTCTGGCTGACTGACAATATCCGTGCAGTCTCATGTGGCTTAGTTCACTGCGTGAAGGTGAAGTTCGCCACGATGCCGCCCAGGGAGACCGTGGACGTGACCCAACCGATGGCGGTTGTGCGCATCGTGCTCGTGAAGCGCTCCGCCGCCAGCGAGTAGACCGCCGGCATGATGCCGCCCCAGCTTGCCCCGCCGATCGCGCGGGCGAGCAGCAGCAGTGCGAACGTCGGCGCGGTCGCGGCGGCGACCCCGGCGACGAGCGTGAGCAGGATGCCGACCGTAATCAGCCGCTTGCGGCCAAAGGCGTCGGAGAGCGGCGCGAGCAGCAACGTGAGAAAGATGCCGCTGAGGCTGCTCGCGGTGGAAAGCTGGCCGACCAGCGCCGTGCTGATCGCGAACTCCTTGGCGACCGCCGGAAAGAGGCTGGGCGCGGGCTGATTTCCCGCATTGGCGAGAAAGGTGATGAAGCACAACACCAGAATGAGCCGTCGGTCCGCGCGTCGCTGCCCCGTGACACTCACTCGCTATCCTTTCGCATTCCGGCATCGGCCAATCGCGCTTCCACACCGCCGCGCGCCGGTCACCGCCGTTGCGGGAAGGCGCCGTTTTCGCTCCTTCGCTCCTTCGCTACAGTCCGGCAAGCGCGCGATCCAGGTCCGCCACCAGGTCCCGCGCCGACTCAATACCCACCGAGAGTCGGAGCAGCCCGGGGTGCTGCGCCCACGGCGAGCCGGGTATCTGGGCGAGCAGCGTCGGATCGGTCTGCAACCAGGCGGTGGGCGGGAAAATCAGTGATTCCACGCCGCCCAGGCTCGTCGCCAACTGAAAGATTCGCGTGCCTTCGGAGACCTGCCGCGCCGCCGGGGCACCGCCCGCCACCGTGAACGATACCATCCCACTGAAGCCACCCGGCATCTGGCGTTGCGCCAGCGCGTGTCCCGGATGGGACGGTAATCCGGGATATAACACCCCCGTCACCTTTGGGTGCCCGCGCAACCACTCAGCGACTACCTGCGCGTTTTCCATGTGCTGACGCATGCGCACACCGAGTGTGCGCATCCCACGGATGAGCAACCAGCAGTCAAAGGGGCTGGGCACCGCCCCGAGGTAATACTGCCGATCCCTGATACGGGCCGCCAACGTATCCGTGCGCGCGATCACGGCTCCCCCGAGCAGATCGCTGTGCCCGCCCAGATACTTGGTCGTACTGTGAACCACGAGGTCAATGCCCCAGTCAATGGGGGTCTGGCAGTAGGGGGAGGCGAAGGTGTTATCCACCACTGTCAGCGCACCCGCCGCACGGGCGATTGCCGCGATTGCCTGCAAGTCTACGATATCGAGCAAGGGATTCGTGGGCGTCTCGATCCAGATCATCCGCGTGTTTGACCGGCATACGGCGCGCACGGCAGCCGGGTCGCCGAGATCAACGAAGTCGGCGGTGATGCCGTAGCGGGGCAGATCGTTGGCGAAAAGGTGGTACGTGCTGAGGTAGCAATCGAACCCCACGATGGCATGGTCGCCCGCCGAGAGCAATTGCAGCGCCGCCGTGACTGCCGCCATCCCGGAGCCAAAGGCCGACGCGGCGACGCCATGCTCCAGATCGGCCAGAATGGCTTCCAGCATGTCGCGCGTCGGGTTCGCCCCGCGCGCATAGCGAAAGCGGGCATCATCGTCAACGCGTTGGCGCACAAAGGTCGAACTGGGATGGATCGGCGGCACAATCGCCCCGTTTTGCGGGTCCGGCGGCTGATTCCCATGAATCAGGAGCGTATCGAGGTCCCAGCCCGTTCGGCCCGCCGCCGTTCGCTGTTCTTTTCCGGGGGTCATTGCCATTCCTTTCGCGCCTCGTCGGCATTCGCGTACGTCGCATCGGCCGGCTCGGCGGTGAGCGCCATGACCGGCTAGAACAGCGCCCCACCACGGCGCGCGGGTCGGGTCGGCGTCACCAGCGACAGCGCGCCATCCTCACCGGGCACACCGAGTACCAGCACTTCCGATTGAAACCCCGCGATATTGCGCGGGGGCAAGTTGATCACCGCGACCACCTGCATCCCGACCAGTTCGTCCACCCGGTAGTTCGTCGCCTGCACGCTGGAACGTCGGGTGCCAATCTCCGGGCCGAAATCTACCGTGATGCGATACGCAGGCGTGCGCGCCCGTGGGAACTCTTCCACCTGCGTAATCACGCCCACGCGGATATCGAGCCGCCGGAAATCCGCAATCGTTGTCATGGCCATATCCGCGTTCATCGGCGCACCGCCGGGTTCCCGCTTGCTAGCTGCGCCAGTGTTTGGAGATCGGGTACTTCCAGCGCGGGGCGGGCGGTCGCGGGCGGCGTCGCACCGAACCCTGCCCGGTCGTGACGCCGGTTGACCCAGACCGTCGTTAACCCCAGCGCGTTCGCGGGAACGATATCATGGAAAAGGCTCTGGGCGACATGCAGTATCCGGTCGGGCGCGATGTTCAGCCGCTCCAGGGCGACGCGGAAGTGGCGTGGGTCAGGCTTATAGCTGCCCACTTGTTCCGCCGTGACGGTGGCGGCGAACGTGACGCCAAGCCGCCGGACAGAAAGGGCGAGGAGATCGTCGTCGATGTTGGAGAGAATCACCAGCCGGAAGCGGCGGGCGAGCAGTTCGAGCGCGGCAACTGTGTCGGGAAACGCGGGCCAGTCGCCGACCGAGGCAGCGAGAGCGGCTCGCTCATTTGCGGCAGGCGTAAAGCCCAGCCTTTCACCGAACCCGTCCATCACCGTGGCGAGCACGTCACGATACGGGTGGTACGCCCCACGCTCCGCCGCCGATTCGAGTTCGCCGTAGCGTTCGAGGATTTGCTCATCGGACAGCGCGATGCCGTGCCGCGCCAGCACGGGCCGCAGGGCGGTAAGAATGCCTCGCTCCCAGTCAATGAGCGTGCCATAGCAATCAAAGGTGAGGTGGGTCACATGGTCAAAGTCGAGCATGAGCCGGTCTCCTGATGGATAGGGAGGAACGCATCATCCGGAAAGCGAGCGACGCGCGGAGAGCGCGGTTGTTGCGCCCATCTTCCCACAGCTTGCCCCCGGTACGCCACGTTGGGTGACCGACCGAGCGACATGATGCTGGTGCTTGCTCATCGGTTCCGGGAAGGACTGAGGCTGGTGAAAATCGGGGTCGCACATCCGGAGGCACGCGCCCGGCCGCAGTATAATCGCCTGCAAGATTGCATGCTGTTGGGTGACAGCTGATGCTTGACAACATCTCGCGCTTCCGTGAGAGCCGTCTCATCGAGGGCTTTGTGACAGACTAGAACGAGGCCAGAGAAGAGCCTTACTTCATTGACATATGAGCGAATCGACAACTCCTCTTGCATCTAGTCTTAGATGTAATACTATATTCTACTATGCTGATAGATGAGCCAGCTATTTACATGTTGGGCAGATGCGAGCAGAAGGGGTGCTGGCTGTGATCCTTCCGAAAGACCGCGACCCTCGTTTCGTGACGATCCGCCGCGGTGGGACCCTCACCGATGCGGATCACCATCTCCTTGCCCTGTGGGCGGCATCGTGCGCGGAGCATGTCCTTGACCTCTTCGAGTCGGCTCAGCCTGAGGACCCGCGACCACGTCAGGCGATCGAGCAGGCCCGCGCCTGGGTGCGTGGCGAGATCCCGATGTCCCAGGCTCGCACGGCGGCCGGACATGCGAACGCCGCAGCCAGAGACCTGAGTGGGGCAGCACGGCATACCGCGTACGCTGCCGGCCAGGCCGCAGCCGTCGCACGCGTCGCCGCGCACGAGCTCGGTGCGGCCGTTTACGCGATCAAGGCCGCACGTGCTGCCGCGCCGGAAGGAGAGGGCGAGAGCGCAGAGCGACTCGAGTGCCGGTGGCAGCGCGACCAGCTCCCGGAGGCGATTCGCGAGCTCGTACTCGACGACCAGCGGTTGCGGAACGACATCTGCTGGTCGGTATTCGACTGCTGAGAGCGCATCGGGTCACTCGTCTCTGCGCGATGAAAGTTGCTCGTGTCCATGCATCGTGCCCTGACCCGAGCAGTAACGAAAACGAGCGGTTAATGGAGACCGCATTCCTCCCCGCCGTGCGCCCCTCAGCTCACCGCTTTCTTCACGAGCGCGGCGATCCTTGCCTCGTCGTCGGCAGTCAACTCCGTCAGCGCGAAGGCGATCGGCCATAGAGCGCCTTCGTCGAGGTTCGCCACGTCGTTGAAGCCGAGCGTCAGGTACCGCTCCTTGAACTTGTCCCCGCCACGGAAGAAGCAGACGACCTTGCCGTCCTTGGCATACGCGGGCATCCCGTACCAGGTTTTCGGCGCGAGGGCTGGCGCGCTGGCGGTGATGATTGCATGGAGCCGCGCGCCCATGGCGCGATCCGGTTCCGTCATCGCGGCGATCGCCGCAAGCACGGCGCTTTCCCCGTCCGCCTTGCCCTTGTCCGCGCGTGCGGCCGCCTTCTGCTCCTGGGCGCGCGCTCTCATCGCGGCTCGTTCCGCGTCCGTGAATCCCTGGGACTTCTCGCCGCTCGCGGTGGTGCTCTTGGCGGACTTCTGCGTGGCCTTCTTGTCGACTACTTGCATAGAGGATTCCTTTCTCCTGCAATAACGTGCTTCATCGCGAATCGCACGAGACACCTTTCTTCCGTGACCCAACAACGCAAGCAACACCATAGCACAAACGTTCGCATCTGTCTCGCCTCGGGTCAACTCCACTCCAGAACATGTATGGAGCATCATGTCGCTCGGGCTGTTGGGTGATGCCCGCCGCTCTCCGCCGCCAATGGTCAGACGTGCTCGGCGACGCCGGTGCTTGACGCCACCCAATATGGGGCATAGCCTTCAGTGATGGAGTATTTCCCTGTTGTCGGCAGCGGGGACGGGAGACGATGGCACAGAGAGGAATATCCGATGCTCGATTTCTTCGCGGTTGACGGTTTGCTGACGCCGGAGCAGCGCGCGATTCAGCAAACTACGCGCCGCCTCGTAGACCGCGAGGTGCTGCCCGGCATCCGCGACTGGTGGGACCGCGACGAGTTCCCGCTGCATCTCGTCAAGGCCTTTGGCGAACTGGGCATTCTGGGGGCGAATCTACCGGAAGAGTACGGCTGCGCCGGGGTGGATAACGTGGCGTACGGGTTGATTCTGTACGAACTGGAGCGAGGCGACAGCGGGTTGCGCTCCTTCGCGTCGGTGCAAGGCGCGCTGGTGATGTACCCGATCTACCGTTACGGCTCGGAGGAGCAGAAACGTCGCTACCTGCCGGAACTCGCTGCCGGTCGAATGATCGGCTGCTTCGGGCTGACCGAGAGCGACGGCGGCAGCGACCCCGGCGCGATGCGTACCCGCGCCCGCCGCGACGGCAATTGCTGGGTATTGAACGGCGCCAAGATGTGGATCACCAATAGCCCCGTAGCGCAGATTGCCGTGGTCTGGGCGAAAGACGATGAGGGCGTCGTACGCGGCTTTCTCGTGCCGACGGATACGCCCGGCTTCAGTGCGCCGAAGATCAAATCGAAAATGAGCATGCGCGCCAGCATCACGGGCGAGATCGTGCTGGAAAACTGCCGCGTGCCGGACAGCGCCCTGCTACCGGGGTCGGGCGGGCTGCGCTCCCCCCTCGGCTGCCTGACCCAGGCGCGGTACGGCATCGCGTGGGGAGCGCTCGGCGCGTTAGAAGCGGTCTACACGGCGGCGCGTGACTACGCCACGACGCGCACGACCTTTGGCAAGCCGATTGCGTCGCGCCAACTCATACAGGACAAGCTGGTGCGGATGGCGACCGACCACAGCCTCGGCCTGCTGATGGCGCATCAACTCGGCGCGCTCAAGGACACGGAAACGATGAGTTTCGCCCAAGTCTCGATGGCGAAACGCAACAACGTGCGCGTTGCCCTCAATGGCGCGCGCCTCGCCCGCGAAATCCTCGGCGGCAACGGCATCACGACCGAGTACCCCGTGATCCGCCACATGCTCAACCTCGAAACCGTGGACACCTACGAGGGCACGCACGATATCCACACGCTGATCATCGGTCGGGAACTGACCGGCATCGGGGCGCTGGAATAAGCGCGGCGGTGCGGCCAGTGCGTAAGAGCGGACAGCCCACGTAGCGTTTCGTTACGCCCGCTCGATGCGCGTGATCGTGATCGGCGGCGTCAAAGCCTGCCCCACCGCAGGGGCGGACTGGATACGGCGCACAACCTCCATTCCTGCCACGACTTACCCGAACGCGGCGAAGCCCTGGCCGTCGGGGTTGCGCGCGCCGCCAAAATCGAGCGAGGGCTGGTCGCCGATGCAGAGAAAGAAATCGGATACCGCGCTGTCCGGGGCGCGGCGGGCCATCGAGAGCGTGCCGTCGCGGTGCGCGAGGCCCGTCACCGAGGTGCGTTCAAGCGGGATCGGCGGAAAGCGTGCGTCCTCGCGGTCGGGGCGCACGCCGCCCTGAATCACTTCGATGCGCACCGCGTCGTTCGGCTGGTTCGCGGATGTCACCGTGCGGTGAAACAGACCGCCATCGTAAAAGCCGCCATCCACGTAACGGAGAAAGTTTGCCGCCGTACCCGGCGCGTGGGCGGTGTCCACGGTCGCCTCAATCGTTCCCGCCGCCGTCACAATACGTATCCGAACGGTGTCAGCCGCCTGTGTCGTGTGATCGCTCATCCCGGTTCCTCCCCGTAGTGCCGTATGCGCCACATTTCGCCGCATCGGCGGTCGTGAATGCACGCTGCCAATGCCGTTTCCCCACTGTCGAATGGTGTACCACATTTCCGGGCGACAAGCGCGCAGGGTAGGCGCATTACATGGTTCCCGAAACAAACAGGTTCACTATTTTCAGTGTTCAGCCCGGTTTGTGGTACAACAATGCGGGGGCGCGGCGCAGGGAAAGGAAGGGCGCATGGGGCGAACGCGACGGACGCGGATCACCGTGGTCATCGGCGTGCTGGCACTTGTGGGGAGCATGATGGCAGTGGCGGTGGCAGCCACCCCACCCGGTTTCGCGGACCCGGCCTTCGGCGCGCAATGGGAGGCAGGCGAGGCAGTCACGCCCAACTTCTGGGGCGGGGCACTCGTGGCGGCACCGCTGAACCCGCAGGAGCCGTACGGAGGCGGCACGCGGCTCGTGCAGTACTTCGATAAGGGGCGCATGGAACTGGGTACGAACGGAAGCGTCACGAACGGCCTGCTCGCCATGGAACTGATCACCGGCAAGCTCCAACTCGGCGACAGCGCCTTTGACACCCGACCACCCGCAGCAATCCCGATGGCGGGCGACCCCGCGAATACCGGCCCGACCTACGCGCAGGTGCAGGCGAACGCGGCGCAATTGCTCGTCGGTGTGCCCGCCACCCCCAATGCGCCGGTCACCCGCCTGCTCGATGGCATGGGCAAGCTCGGCTCGACAGCGGTGGGGGGTAGTGATCCGCAAGCAATCACCGTGGCCTATGACGCCACCACGCAGCACAACGTGCCGGCAGCCTTTGCCACCTACCGTGACACGGCAACCGTGGCGGCAATCGGGCTGGCAATCGCGGAGCCGTTCTGGACGAATGTCACGGTGGGGGGCAAAGCGACGGACGTGCTAGTGCAGGCGTTCGAGCGGCGCGTGCTGACCTACACACCGGGCAACGCCGACCCCTATAAGGTCGAGATGGGCAACATCGGCCAGCACTACTACCAGTGGCGATACACGGCCCCACCGAGTACGGCGACCGCGCCAGCTACGGCGACCACCGCCGCCACGCTCGCGCCGCAGCCAACCCCCACGATGCCCGTGCTGCCTGCATTACCTACCGTCGTCAGCAGCCCGTCCGTACCCGCCATCACCGCCCCCGTCAGTCAGCCGCCGACTACACCGATCGGGACACCCCGCCCCATCGGAACAGTGCTGGTGAGTGGAACCCGACCCGGTGCGATCACGCCGGCAGCGGTATGCAAACCAGGAACCGGAGCAACATTCGTCGTTTGCACGAAGCGATGAATTCGTCCCGAACCGGAAAGGTGCAAAAAGGGATGCATGATGCGGAGGGCGCAATGGGCGAAGCGGAGACGGCGGGCGAGCAAGCGAATGCCGCACCACAGGTGATCGTGGTCGCGGGCGCACCGGGAAGCGGCAAATCAACGGTGTGCGGCATCCTCAAGGGGCGCATGGGCTGGCCCCTCCTTGAACTTGGCCGGTTTCGGGAGCCACATCTCGATTACGGCTGGACGAATGCGAGCGCGGCTGAGGAAGGGATGGCGTTTGATACGCTGTGCTACGCCGTGCGGAACTACCTTCGCCATGGCTACCGCACGGTGCTCGTCACCGATCTCACCCCGGAGCGCGTACAGGACATTCCCCTTGCATTCGCAAACTGCACATACATCATCGTCAGCCTCGTGCTCTCCGACGACGCTCGAGTGGAACCGCGCCCTCCGCGAAAGCGCACTTCTCCCAAATGAGTCTCGCGTTGATAGCACTTCTCAGCGTCCTGAGGAGACTGCGGATGCGGTACTCGCGTGTATCGCATCTCCACGTACGCGCGCCTCCCCCCACATGGATGGATAGAAGATTCAGGCGCCACTCGTCACCGCCATGCGGTGGCTGAAGAGCGGGTGGCCGACGAGCGATTGGGCGAGGCGGGCGGCATCGCGCAGGGCAGCCTCATCCACGCCCGTGCGAATGCCGAGGCGATGGAGCATGAGCACGAGGTCTTCCGTGGCGACATTGCCCGCCGCGCCGGGCGCGTAGGGACAGCCGCCGAGGCCACCGATGGCGCTGTCGAAGCGCGTAACATCCTCCTCTAATGCCGCCAGCACGCAGGCGAGCGCCATGCCGTACGTGTCGTGCAGGTGCAGGGCGACGGTGCAACCCACGGCCCCCCGCACCCGACGGATGAGCGACCGCACATGCGCCGGGTCCGCCGCGCCCAGCGTGTCCGCGAGACCGACTTCCACCACGCCCATCGCCGCGTAGTGCTCCGCCACCCAGACGACGCGCGCTTCCGGCACGCGCCCCTCAAACGGACACCAGAAGGCGGTCGAAATCGCGCCGCGCACGGCGATACCGTCCGCCCGCGCCCGCGCCGCGACCGTTGCCAGGTCCGCCAGCGATTCCGCTGTCGAGCGGTTGAGGTTGGCGCGGTTGTGGCTCTCCGACGCGGAGCAGACGAGGCAGATTTCGTCCGGGCGGACGGCAAGCGCACGCTCGTACCCGCGCATGTTCGGGATGAGCACATGGTAGCGGACTCCCCCGTCGCGCGGCACGCTCGCCAGTACCGCCTCTGCGTCTGCCATCGGGGGGATCCACTGCGGGTGAACAAAAGCGGTCGCCTCGATCTCGCGCAACCCCGCCGCCGCGAGCAGGCGGATCAGCGCGATCTTTTCCGCCGTTGGCACGGACGCGGCCTCGTTCTGCAAGCCGTCACGCGGCCCGACTTCCACGATCCGCACTTGGTCCGGCACATCCATCACGTACTCCGCCATCGGCGCACTCCGTTCGCGGGCGATCCATGATACGGGACGCATGGCTTCGTTGCCATGCGCCCCATATGGCTCGTCACCCTTACTTCACCGTTTGCAACGCTGCCATCACGAACTGGTTGGAGTAGGTGTTGGGGAGGTTGATGCTCATGGCCTTCATCACGTCCGGGTCGAACTGCTTGAGCACGTTGTACACGCTTTGTGAACCGGCTTCGGGGAAGATGCCGTCCGGCGAGAAAAGCGGGATGGACGCCTTCAATGCCTGGATATACAGGTTTTTGTCGCCGCCGTAGAACTCTGCCGGCATCTTGCCCGCGATCTCCTCCGGGGTATGCGTCTGGATGTACTTCAGGGTCATCACGCTGGCGGTGACGGCGGCCTGGGTGGTGCCGGGGTTTTTCGTGATAAAGTCCTGCGAGAGATAGAGGCCGCCCGCCGGGTACGGCCCGCCGAAGGCGTCCACCGTGTCCTTCTGGGTACGCGTCTCCCAGAGCACCCGCCCGGTGCCGTCGTTCGCCATCTTGGTGATCGCGGGGTCCGTGAGCATCGCCGCCTGCACCTTGTTGTTTTCCAGGGCGGCAATCGCCGTCGCACCCGTACCGACCGGGACGATCATCACGTCGTCTATTTTCACGCCGTTTTTGACGAGGTTGAAGTTCAGGAACGTATTCGTGGACGAGCCGGCCGACGAGATGCCGACCGTTTTCCCCTTCAGGTCCGCCCATCCCTTGATGTCCGCGCCGCCCTTGGTGCCAACCACGAGGTCAATGCCGGGGAACTGGTCGTACAGCACCACCGTTTTCAGGGTCTCGCCCTTTGGCTGTACCTGCTGCGTGTGGTCGTAGAAGCCACAGACCATGTCCGCGCTGCCGCCGACAAGCGCCTCTGCCGCCTTCGCGCCGCCGGAAAAGTTGGCGATCTCCACCTCCAGCCCGAGCATTTTGAAGTAACCGAGTTGATTGGCGAGCGTGACGGGCAGGTAGATGAACTGATCCTGCCCGCCGACGGCGATGGTGATCTTGCTCTTTTCCGGCTTCGGCGCCGTCCCCACCATCGCTGCCGCCACGGTCGAGCCGGAACCGGTCGTCGCACCGGCAGCAGGGGCGGCGGTGCCGTTCGTGCTCGCGGCGGTCGCGGGTGTCGAGGCAGGCGCGGTTACAGCGGCGGTTGCGGCGGCGCCCGTTGTGGGGGCGGCTGCTGCTTTGGTCGCGGCAGCCGTGGCGGCAGTCGTCGCGGCGGGGGCGCTTGTGGCAGCCGGGGCGCTCGTCGCGCTGCCGCCACCGCACGCGGCAAGGATGGCGGTGCCTGCGGCGGTTGCCGTACCGAGCAGGAAGCCGCGACGGCTCAAGCGTGTGCGCGTGTCATTCTTCGTGTTGTCCATCACGGTGCCACTCCTTTTCCCCAAATCACTCACGTCTTCAGTCTTGCGGTCACACCTCACGGGCGCGCGTCGCGCCCTCGCGCTGCGGCTGCCAGCGCAGCAAACGCCGCTCAATTGGCGTGATGCCGAATTCGATCAGCACGACGACCACGGCGAGCACGGTCATGCCCGCAAAGACGCCCGTGCTGTCGAATGTGCCTTCGGCAAATGAGACGAGGTAGCCGATCCCCTTTGTGGAGCCGAGGTATTCCGCCACGACCACGCCCGCCAGTGCGAAGCCGACACTCGTGTGCAGGCTGCTGAGAATCCAGGTCATCGCCGAAGGGAACTGAACGTGACGGACCACCTGCCACTCACTCGCGCCGAGCATCCGCGCCTTGTCGATCACCCGCCGGTCGGCCTCGCGCACCCCTTGGAAGGTGTTGTAGAAGACGATGAAAAAGACCAGCGAGACTCCCAGTGCGATTTTGGAGTTTGATCCTAGACCGAACCATAGTATAAAGATCGGTGCGAGCACGACGCGCGGCAAGGCATTGAGCATCGCCAGGTACGGCGAGAATACCTTTGCCAGCAGGTCGCTTCGGGCGAGCAGAAAGCCGAAGGCGATGCCTAGCCCGACGCCGATGGCGAACGAGAGCACGGTCTCGTACATCGTCGCCTCGATGTGCTTCCAGATCGTGCCGGTGGAGAACCATTGCACGAGCCGCGCCCCGACAAGCGTGGGCTGGCTGATGAAAAACTTCTTAATCAGCCCTGTCGCCGTCACCAGTTGCCACAGCCCGATGGCGGCGACGAAGACGAGCGCCTGCAACCCAAGCACGAGCGGGTTCCACCGCCGTGCCCGCCGCGCCGTGCCCACGGGATTCGCCGCCCGTCCCGCCGTTTTCCCCGGCGCTACCGCCGTTTCCATGCTCGCTCCTTCATTGTGACGCGCTCCATGCTATCGCATGAGGGATGTGTCAGGATTCGGTGTCACGCGCTGCCGATTGCCCCTGTTTTCTGTCGCTCGTAGCTCGCCAGCACCTCGCCGCGCATCCCCTCCCAGATATTTTCGTACAGGGCGGTGAAAGCCGGGAGAAACTTCACTTCCTGCACATTGCGTGGGCGGTCGAGCGTCACGGGGTAGTCCCCCTTGATATGGGAGGCGGGGCCGGCCGTGAGCAGCACCACGCGGTCGGACATGGCGATTGCCTCTTCCAGATCGTGCGTGACGAACACCACCGTTTTGTTCGACCCGGCCCAGAGGTCAAGCACCTCGTTCTCCACCATCGCCCGCGTCTGCACATCCAGGCCGTTGAACGGCTCGTCCATCAGCATGATCTCTGGGTCGTTCACGAGGTCCTGCGCGAGGCAGATACGCTTGCGCATCCCGCCACTCAGTTGGTGCGGGTAGCGGTCCTCGAAGCCGTGCAGGCCGACGCGCTCCAGCCACTCCATTGCCCGCGCGCGGGCCTGCCGCTTCGGCACCCCCTGCAACTCCGGCCCGAAGGCGACGTTGTCCAGCACGCTCTTCCAGGGCAGCAGGGCGTCCTGCTGGAACATATACGACGCGCGGTGGTTGATGCCCCGCAAGGGTTCGCCGCCGATCCGCACCGCGCCCACGCTCGGCTGCGCGAGGCCCGCGATCATGCCGAGAATGGTGGATTTGCCGCACCCGCTCGGCCCGACGATGGCGATGAACTGTCCGGCGGGAATCTCCAGCGTGATCTCCGCGACGGCAGTGTACTGCCCCTGCGGCGTGTCAAAGGCGCGCGTGACACCACTGAGCAATATCGCGCTCCGCGTCGTTGCTGTTGCCATCCCTGCCGTCTCCGCCACCTCAGATTATCCCCGCGTCGCGCAGCTGCGCGATCTCGTCCGCCGCGAAGCCAGCTTCGCGCAACACCGCGTCGGTATCCGCTCCCAGGGCCGGACCGGGCCATCGCACCGCTCCCGGTGTTTCGGAGAACACCGGCACAACCCCTGGCATCGCCACCGTGCCGAAGGCGGGGTGCGGCAGGGTACGCACCATCTCGCGCGCCCGGTACTGTGGGTCCGCGAAGATGTGCGCGATATTGTAGACGGGGCCGTAGGGCACTTCCGCCGCTTCGAGTGCCTGTTCCACGTCCGCTGCCGGGTGCGCCCGGGTCCACGCGCTGATCGCGTCGTCTATCCGCCCTTTTTGCGCGACGCGGCCGGGGTTGTCCCGCAAGGCCGGGTCGGCGGCGAGATCGTCGCGCCCGATCGTGCGCATCAACCGGAGAAAAATACTGTCCGCGTTGCCGGAGATCGCCATCCAGACGCCATCCGCCGTCTCGTAGACGTTGGAGGGGGCGGCGAAGCCGAGATCGTTGCCCGTGCGCTCCTGAATCTCGCCCGTGGCGGCGTAGTGCGGCACCGCGTCCTGTAAAAAGCTGAACATGCTTTCCATGAGCGAAACGTCCACCATCTGCCCGCGCCCCGTCGCTTCCCGCGCGCGCAGGGCGGACAGCGCGCCGATCACGGCGTACAGTGCGGCGACATGATCGGCGAGGCTCATGCCGACACGCATCGGAGGACCGTCGGCGTCGCCGGTGATGTAGCGCAGGCCGCTCATTGCCTCCGCGATGTTGCCGAAGCCGGGGCGGCTGCGGTATGGCCCCGTCTGCCCGAAACCGGAAACGCGCACCATCACGAGGCGCGGATTCACCGCCCGCAACTGCTCCCAGCCGAGGTTCCAGCGTTCCAGTGCGCCGGGGCGGAAGTTCTCCACCACCACGTCACATGTTTCGGCGAGGCGGCGGACGAGGCCTTGCCCCTCGGCAAGGCGGAGGTCCACCGTGACCGACCGCTTATTGCGCGATTGCACGGCAAACCAGAGCGACCCCGCCGCGTCGTGCGCGCCCGCGCCCCACTCGCGCATCGGGTCGCCCTTGCCGGGTGGCTCGATCTTGACGACCGCCGCCCCCAAGTCCGCCATGATGCGCGTGGCGAACGGCCCGGCAATCAGCGTGCCCATTTCCAGCACCCGCACGCCCGCAAGCGCGCCGGTCGTCATGTGTCTCGCATTTTCGATCATACGCGCCATCGTATGCGGGAAGGGACAGGGCGTCAAGCAAGGGGAGTTCCTTCGCGGTGGTTATTCGGTGGGGACGGTTACGGGCGTCAGGGAGCACGATGCGCTGCGAATGGGGATACGGGGTGCAATACGTGAGTATCGAGCCATGGATACCTTCGTTTCACCCTTGACTTTGCGTTCGTACATCTGGTACGGTGGTGGCAATGTGAGGAATACGGTGGCATTATGCGGTATCGAGGGGGGAAACCGCGCGTGGCAGACATCCCAACAGACGATTGGCTCACAATTAAAGAGATTACCACCCGGTTGAAGCTGCACTCGAACACGGTGGCACGCTATATTCAGGAGGGAAAACTCAAGGGCATCAAGGTAGGTAAGAGCTACCGGGTCAAGGAGAGTGATCTCGCGCTGTTCGTCGGTACGCATCACGCCGAAGGCAAAGCGCGGGTGCTGGTGGTCGCGAATCAGAAGGGCGGTGTCGCGAAGACGACCACTGCGGTCAACCTCGCGGCCCAACTTGGCATGCGGTTGGGCAAGCGGGTACTCCTCATTGACCTTGATCCCCAAGCGGGTTGCGCGCTCTGCATCGGCATGGATACCACCAACGCGCGGACAACGATTCACAACGTGCTGATTGATTCCGGTTGCGACCTCGCATCGGTGATTACCAAAACGGCGTTTGGTTTCCACATTGCGCCCTCAAACATTGATCTCGCCGCAGCCGAGTTGCAATTGAAAGAGATGATGGCGCGGGAGTTCGTGCTGCAACGAAAGCTCGCCCCTGTGCTGCCACTCTATGACTTCGTCATTATTGACACCCCGCCGACCCTCGGAATGCTCACGATCAATGCACTGTCCGCCGCGCATTTCGTGCTGATCCCGATGGCTTGCCAATACATGGCTCTGCGGGGACTCGATACGCTGCTCGGCACCATCGAGCAGATACGCGATGGGCTGAACCCGCAGCTGGCGCTGCTCGGTATTCTTGCGACAAACTACGACAGCAGAACGCTCCACAGCAGGGAAATCCTTGAGTATTTGACGCGGTTATGCCACGAGCAACACCTGCCCCTTTTCAACACGTACATCAAATCCTCGGTACGCTTTCATGAGGCACCGAACGAGCAAAAGCCACTCGTGCTGTTGCATCCCGAACTCGAAGGTGCGAAGGCATATCTGGAAGTCGCACAGGAGATTGCCAATGCCTAAACGGGCACCCATCGAGTACAAACCCCAGTTCGGCGGCGGGGTGTTCCGTGCACAGGATATCGTGGAAAGCGAACGCGCTGCGCTCGAACACCAGACCGTGCCCCAGGAGCCAGAGACCGACGGCGCGACTGAACAGCCAAATGCGCAGAGTGATGTGGATCAGGAAAACAATCGCACCGTAAGCAGCAAAACGGTCGAACGGTCGAACGGTCGAACGGTCGAACGGTCGAATATAGAGAAATCAGTGCCTTCAGGTCAACAGAAACGCACCGCCAACGTGCAGGCGCGCGCGCGGGTGCGTCATTCATTTGATGTCGGCCAAGACCAGTTGCACGCGCTCGCGGAGATTCAGGCACGGATCTTCAGCGAAACGGGGAAAAAGCCGAAACTCGGGGATTTAGTCCAGGAAGCGCTCGATCTCTACATCACCCGGCAAGGAAAACGGTCGAACGAACGAACGGTCGAACGGTCGAACGGCCGTGAAACACTTACGGATTCTTTGCGATCGGGCAGGTAAAAATCGGACAGGCACGAGGCATGGACGGGCAGGGAGCGGCGGATGTCGGAGCAAAGCGAGACGCAGTTTAAAGGGTACGCGGGACCTAACTACACGCCAGTGCCGGACGAACTCTTTGATGAACAACTCCCCGATCTCTCCGGCGCGGAATTGAAAGTGCTGCTCTACATCATGCGCCGGACGTTTGGCTTCAAACGGGAGAGCGATAACATCAGCATTTCGCAAATGCTCAACGGGTTACGCGGACGGAATGGCCAACAAATGGACCGGGGCGTCGGGTTGAGCAAGAAGACGCTGCTCCTCGCGATCCGTACTCTCGAAGAACGAAACATCGTGCTCACTGAGCGGCGACGCAGCGTCGAAAAGGGCGACGAACCAACCACCTACCGCCTCAATGTACTTGGCGGGGAGACGCAGCGGGAGGGCACTTCCGGGCACGATGAGCACGACGAACACGGTGAATCGGTGGATAAGCCGACCGAAATTGTGGATAACCCGGTGGATAACCCGGTGGATAACCCGGTACAACTGGTGGATAAGTCGGCGCGAGAAGAAACTACACCCCCCGTGGGGGAATTTTTACCCCACGGGGGTAGAGGCCCTTTTTCACCCCTTTTGGAGGAAAAAAGTACACCCCCCGTGGGGGAATTTTTACCCCACCCCCGTGGGGGAATTTTTACCCCACCCCCGTGGGGGAATTTTTACCCCACACAAGATACAGAGAAGAGAGAGAGAGAAGAGAGAGACAGATTAATCGAATCTTCGAATATTCGAGAGAAAATCGCCGTTGTGGATAACTTTGTGGATAAGTCTGTGGACAACTTTTCGCCTCCGTTTCCGCCCCCCGACGCGACGGAGTTGGGCATTTCCGTGCCTCCCACCGAGGCGAGCAGGGAGCGGGAGCAACTGCGTATCTTCGTCCAAGATTTCGCACGCGAGTTCAACGATGCCGCGCCGCTTCGCTCGTCCACCTCGCGGATGGCGAATCTCTATCGGCAGGCCCACCTGCCGATGGAGGAGTTCATTGCCCATCTCTACGCCGCGCGGCTCACGACTCAGGAACGCACCGGCGCAATCCGCACCGCCGCCGGGGAGCCGGACGCGAACTGGAAAAAGAATAAAATGAGTTACTTTTTTGCCGTACTCGCCAGGCAGTTAGGGTTGTCCGAACTGCCCGGCGACGACAGCGGCGGCGGCGAGAGCGAAATCACTGTCGCCCCCCCCGCCGGGGCAAAGAAGCGTCCACCTCCACGACAGCCCCCGCTCCGGTCGCCATAGCCGCGAAATCGCCACGCAGAGAGGCGTTCAGGTGGTAGGAGGTGAAAAGGTACGTGATCGTGGTTTGCGTCGCGCTTTGGCCCCTTTATGTGTGTTCTAGGGGTGTTCCCGTATTGCTGCCGGGGTGGGGTTCGTAGTTTGATCGTCTGGAACCACCGATCGCGTGAATCCGAAGCGGGTTGTTCAGGGGGAGCAACCCGCGACCGGGGATGAATAAAGTGTTTCACGGCTGCGATCCGCGAAAGCCGCAGGTATAATACACTTTATGGCAAGTGCATGTGTTCCAGCGTACCCTAGAGTACGCCTCGTAATGGAACGTACGGGGATGTGTCCATGGGGCACAGCCTTGAATGCATGGTAGAACCTGCTTCCCGCCGGGAGGGAGCAACGAATGCATGCAATGCATGACATCTGGCTTCCCGATAACGCCGCCATGTTTGTGCAAGGGGGGGCGCAATTTTTTCTCTGGATCGAGACGGATCACAGCACGGCATAAGGCGCGAAAGCCCGACGGGATGGTCCATCCACGCCACCTGGCAGGGATGGAGTTTGCGACGCTGTCGCCCTGGCAAGTCTGTAGGTATTCCGTGCCCGACCTCATCAAAACGCTGAATGACATGGATTTTCTCATCCGGGATGCGGCGGACGATTGCCAGTCGGAGGCGGATTTCCGCTTCTCGCATCAGAGCGGGGCGATGCAGGTGCCTCCCCCCGCCTCCGATGGCATCGCCGCCCGCTGTGTCCACGTTGGCGGTGAAAAAGGCAGGCGCCTACCCGTCCTTCTCGCACCGGGATGGTTCGTTTCTCGCGGTCATGGACGTGTTGGATGAGCGGGTACGCACGAAAAACGCGCAGATGAAGCCGTAATTGCGCTGATCCGTAGTTACGCATGAGAATACCAGGAGGTTCGTCGTGGTAGATTGCCGTTCGGAGGGCTTCGATGAAAATCCGTGAAGTGCGCGCGGTGGGGTTACGGGGGGTGACACCGGAAGGGGGGTGGAGCGACGAACTCCGGCCCGACACCTGCGTGCATACGCTGGTGGTCGTGCTCACCGACGAGGGCGTGACAGGCATCGGCAGCGTGTTCACGAACGATGACCTCGTGCGCGCCGCGCTCGGCGTGCTGGAGCCATTGTACCGGGGCGAGAACGCCCTGGAACCGGAGCGCGTCAGCGAAAAGCTGCATCAGCACACCTTCTGGCTCGGACGCGGCGGCACGCTCACGCACGCGATCTCCGGCATTGACATCGCCCTGTGGGATATTCTCGGCAAAGCAACGGGGCAGCCCGTGGGGCGGTTGCTCGGTGGGCGGTATCGGGAGCGCGTGCGCCCGTACGCCTCCCTGCTGATGGATGAACCGGAGCGCATGGCGGACGCGCTTCTGCCGTATAAAGCGCAGGGGTTCCGGGCCTTTAAGATCGGCTGGGGGCCGTTCGGGCGGCACAGCGCCGCGAAGGACGAGGCAATTGTGCGGGCGGCGCGTGACGCGGTGGGCGACGACACGCAATTGATGGTGGACGCGGGCGGCAGCGATGCGTACTGGGGCCAGGGGTACAAGTGGGCGTTGCGCACGGCGCAGATGCTCGTCGGATACGGCGTAGTCTGGTTCGAGGAGGCACTCCGTCCCGACGCGCTCCGCGATTACGTGCTCCTGCGGGAACACGCGCCGCTACCGATCAGCGGTGGTGAGGTGTTGACACGGCGGCAGGCCTTCACACCCTGGCTCGAAGCGGGCGCGTTCGACATCGTGCAGCCCGACGTGACCAAAGTTGGTGGCATCTCGGAGGAGCGGCGCATCGGCTGGATGGCGCGGGAGCACGGCGTGCGCTTCATTCCCCACGGCTGGAACACCGCCGTGGGCCTCGCCGCCGACCTGCACCTCGCCTCGGCTTTTGCCGACACCGACTTCGTAGAGTACATCACCGGTTCGCCGTACGTGGACGCGATTACCACGGTACCCTGGGCGCTCGATGCCGACGGCATGTTGCCGATCCCGACCGCCCCCGGCCTCGGCATCGCGCTCGACCCGGACGCAGTGCGCCGCTACTCGCGTGGCGAATCCCTGCTTGAACCATGAAATACGCGTTGCGATACGGGGGCTAGCGGGGCGTTCCGGCAACCATCTTGCTTCGGCAATCGCGCGGGGGAAAGCGCGTTGCCCCGGTGTGCGTTCAGGCGGACGATGCGACTGGTGCAACGGGCGTCTGCCCGCGCGTGCCCCCGCAACAACACAAAAGGATGCTTCCCCATGTCCCTTGCCGGTTCAGACAGTGCCGTGCCCCGTGTCTCCGTACTCATGCCCACCCATAATCAGGCGTCGTTTCTGCCCCGCGCCCTCGCACGCCTGTTCGCGCAGCCCTTTACGGACTGGGAACTGATTATTGTGGATGATGGTTCGTGGGACGAAACGTGGGAGGCGCTCGCCCCCTACCGCGATGATCCCCGCATTCGCATGGTGCGGAACGAAGAAAACGATGGCCTGGGGCACGCACTCAACGTCGCGCTCGACCTCGCACGCGGCGAACTGATCGCCTATCTCCCTTCCGACGACCATTACTATCCGGCTCACCTCGCATCGCTGGTTGCCCTGCTCGATGCCCAACCGGATGCCGTGCTCGCGTATAGCGGCGCACGGTATCAGCTCGGCCCCGTCTCGGAGGGGCAAATCGAGGGCTATCCCCTGCAACTGGTGCAGGTGCTGCACCGGCGCACGGCGGAACGCTGGACCGAGCGTGACGAACTGGTGACAGACGACCTGGAGCGGCTGTTCTGGGCGAAGTTGCGCCCACACGGTGCGTTTGTCGGCACCGGGCAGGTCTCGTGTGAGTGGGTAGACCACCCCCGGCAACGGCATAAAGTGATCCGCGAAGTCCTCGGCGGTGGCCTCAATGTCTACCGCACACGCTATCGGGCGCGCCATCCGCTCCGGTTCCATGCCACGGGCGGTAATCCGGTTGACGAGGTCGCGCAGTACCGCCGATGGCGCGAGCGGCCCGATACCCCCCCCGCGCCCGACGGCCTGAAAATCCTGCTCGTGGGCGAGCTGGCGTATAACCCGGAGCGCGTGTTGGCGTTGGAAGAGCGCGGGCACACGCTCTACGGCCTCTGGACGCCCGAACCCTGGTGGTTCAACACGGTGGGGCCGCTCCCGTTCGGGCATGTCACGGACATCCCCCGCGAGGGGTGGCGCGAGGCGGTACGGGAAATTCAGCCGGACATTATCTACGCCCTGCTCAACTGGCAGGCGGTACCGTTCGCCTATCAGGTCCTGATGGACAACCCCGGCATTCCCTTTGTCTGGCATTTCAAGGAAGGGCCGTGGCTCTGTCTTCAGCACGATATGTGGCCGCGGCTCATGGCATTACATACCAAATCAGACGGACAGATCTACAGCAGCCCGGAGGAACGCGACTGGTTCGAGGTAACGGTTCCCGGCAGCGTCACGGGAAGCCGCACCCTCGTGATAGACGGGGACCTGCCCAAGCGCGACGTGCTCATGGGGGAGCGCTCTCCCCTGCTTTCCGCAACGGACAGCGAGTTCCACACGGTCGTTGCCGGCCGCTCCATCGGCCTCACCCCGTCCGATATTCGCGCGGCGGCGGCGGAAGGGATTCACCTGCACTTCTATGGCGACATTCACCACGCGGGCTGGCAACCCTGGGTGGAAGAGGCGGGCGACGCGGCGCGCTACTTCCATCTGCACCCCACCGTTAACCAGGAGGGGTGGCTGCGCGAGTTTTCGCGCTACGACGCGGGCTGGCTGCACTTCATCCACAGCGACAACGGCGGCGATCTGGGCCGCGCACACTGGGACGACCTCAACTACCCCGCGCGCCTTGCGACCCTGCTCGTTTCCGGCGTCCCCGTGTTGCAGTACGACAACGCGGGGTCAATTTTCGCCACGCAGACCATCGCCCGCGACCGCACCCTCGGCCTCTTTTTTACCGATATGGCGGGGCTGGGGGCGCAACTGCGCGACCGCAGACGTATGGCGGCGCTCCGCGAGAGCGTGTGGCGGCAACGCGACGTCTTCACCTTTGACGCGCACGCCGATGATCTGATCGCCTTCTTCCGACAGGTGATCGCGGGACGTACCGCATGGGCGCCGTCGGCACATACCACACCGTAGAAAAAATCACGCCGGGGAGGAAACGGGGATGGCAGACCAGGAGTATGGCTTTACACGGGACAAAAACGATGCGCTCGCCGTGCAGGAACACCTCAATCCCCTGCCCCGCTCCGTCATCCGGCGCGACGGGAAGGTATTCCAGTTGCTGGACGGCGAATGGCGGTTCGATCTCGACCCGGAGGATCGGGGGCTGCGAGAGTACTGGTATGTCTCGCATACGTACTCCGGTACCGCGATGTGGCCGGGAACCATCGAGCAACACCTTGCGGCGGCACCGGACACCCCCAACCGCGCGGCGTCGGCGGCAGATACCGTGATCGCGTGGTCCGAGCGGGAGTTCACGGTGCCCGCTGCGTGGCGGGACGACCCAACCTCCGAGGTACAATTGACGTTCGGGGCGTGTGGCTATGAGACGCGCGTCTGGCTCAACGGCCATCTGTTGCATACCATTGAGGGCGAGGAGGTGCATTTCGGTGAATACACCTCCTTCAGCTACGAACTGCCTCCAGTACTGCTCAACCCCGATGGCAACCGGTTGACGATGCGGATCGCGGATTCTCCCGACGCGGATATCCCACGCGGCAAGCAGGAGTCGCGCGTGTACAAGCGGGGTGGCATCTGGTACCAGACGATCAGCGGCGCGGTGCGCAGCATCTGGCTGGAACCGGTGGAGCGCAACCGGCTGCGTTCCCGTCTCAGCATCATCAGCACGATCGAAGACCGCCTCGTGGAATTCAATGTGACTACCCGCGTCCACGATCCCGGCATCTATGCCCTGCGCCTCGTGATTACCGAACGGGGCGGCACGGAGCCGCTCGCCACGGTGGATCACACCCTGCCGCTCGTGGCGGGGGAGAAACGTCAGCGGATCGCGGTGGAACTGCCCAGTGCGAAGTTGTGGGCGTCCGGCTCCCCCAATCTGTACATGCTGGTCGCGCAACTGACCGCGCCGGACGACCACGTTTCGCAGATCGAGACGCATTTCGGCTTGCGCAAGATCGAGGCGCGGGGCCGTTGCATCTATTTCAACAACGAACCCCTCTACCTCGATGGCATCCTTTATCAGCCTGCCACCGCAACTTATGCACAGATGCGTGACCACATGCGCGCGATGCAGGACCTAGGGTGCAACCTGGTGCGGGTGCATATCGCCGGTATTGACCCGCGCATTTACGACCTGGCGGACGAAATCGGCATGTTGCTGTGGGTGGAAGTGCCCAGCCCGCATAGCTCCAACGCGCAAAGCCGTGCCAACCACTGGAACGAGATGATGCGGATGCTGGTCGTCACCGGGGCACACCCCTCGGTGGTGATCTGGAGCCTCTACAACGAGGACTGGGGGGTGCAAGACATCGCGACAAGCATGGAGACGCGGAAGTACATCACCGATACCTTTGCGTACATGCGAACGCATCACCCGGAAATCCTGATCGTGGATAATGACGGCTGGCGGCACGTTTCTACCGAGGGGCGGCTGGAATCGCATCTACTGACGGCGCACTTTTACACCCCCGAAGACCACCAATGGGGGGAACTGCTCGACAAGTTCGTCGCGGGCGTCACGGAGAACGGTGTCACCCCGCCGTTGATCGTCGGCGATCCCTTTTTCTATGCGGGGCAGATCCCGCTCGTGGTCAGTGAGTGGGGCGGTTTCGGGTTCAGCGGCTACGGGGGGCCGGAAGAAACAGACGCCAAAACGGCGCGCATCGCCGCGTTCAAACAGGAACTGCGCCGCCGCCCGATTGCCGGCGATGTCTATACCCAGGCGACCAGCATCGAAGACGAGGACAACGGCATCATTGACCCGCAAACCAGCGCGCTCCTCGTGGGGCGGAACGTGCTCAATTCGGGCGGTCAGCCCTGACACGACCAAGGACAGGGCGTATAGGCTTGCCCCGTCTTGCCACAGTCAGCAGGGTGTATTGCATCGAGTCGAACAAAAAAGGCGGCGCCTGGAAACAGGGTTTCTCGGGAGGAACGATGATTCGTATCGTAAATATCCAAGCGGTGACGGCGTCGATGCAGGCGGATATCCGCAACGCGTACGTGGACTTTCGGGAGATGACCACCACCGTAGTTGCCATTACCACCGATGCCGTGCGCGACGGCCAGCCCGTGATCGGCTACGGGTTCAATTCCAACGGGCGCTACGCCGCTACCGGCCTGCTTACGGAGCGCTTCCTGCCCCGCCTCGCACAAGCCGCGCCGGCATCATTGCTCACCGATGCGGGCGATAACCTCGATCCGCAACGCATCTGGCACACCCTGATGACGGGCGAAAAGCCGGGTGGGCACGGGGAGCGCGCGGTCGCCGTAGGCACGGTGGACATGGCGGTCTGGGACGCGGTGGCGAAGATCGCAGGCAAGCCTCTTTATCGGCTCCTTGCCGACCGCTACCGCGACGGCGTGGTGGACGAGCGGGTCTTCGTGTACGCGGCGGGCGGCTACTACCAGCCGGACAAGAGCATTCAGGCGCTTCAGGACGAGATGCGCGGCTATCTCGATCTCGGCTACACCGTGGTGAAGATGAAGATCGGCGGCGCCCCGCTCGCGGAGGATTTGGCACGTATTGAGGCGGTGCTCGCGGTAGTCGGTGATGGGCAGGCGCTTGCCGTGGATGCGAACGGGCGATTCGATCTCCCCACCGCGCTCGCCTACGGGGACGCGCTGGAGCCATACGGTCTGCGCTGGTACGAGGAGGCGGGCGACCCGCTCGATTACGCGATTCAGGCCGCGTTGGCGCAGCGCTACTCGCTCCCGCTCGCCACGGGCGAGAATCTGTTCTCGATGCCCGACGCACGCAACCTGGTTCGCTACGGCGGGATGCGGCCCGACCGCGACATCCTGCAGTTCGACCCGGTACTGAGCTATGGCCTCGTGGAGTACCGGCGTACGCTCGACATGCTCCGCGACAATGGCTGGTCCGCGCGGCAGGTCATCCCCCACGGCGGGCACCAGATGGCACTCAATCTCGCGGCGGGGCTGGGACTTGGCGGCAACGAATCGTATCCGGGGGTCTTTCAGCCGTTCGGCGGCTTCGCGGATACGATCCCCGTGGAGGCGGGATACGTGCGGCCCTCCGAGGCGCCGGGCATCGGCTTCGAGGAAAAGGCCGCCCTGTACACGCTGCTGCGCCGGGTTGCCACGGAGTGATTCGTTCCGTAGAGTAGATGAAACGGATCACGCATCATCACCATCATGTCATGTATGGGGGAGGGTTTCATGGCGAGTACCGACACCGCGCATTTGGCATCCGCAGCGAACGCCGGCAATCTGGCGATTGCCGAAATCCAGACGCTGACGTTTCGCTACCGCTCCCGCACCGGGCGAGACAACGAGGGGCACACGCACCCCGCCGCCGAACATGAGAAGCAGCAGACACTGCTGCGCGTGCGGGCGCAATCGGGGGCCGAAGGCTACTGCTTCGGCGGTTCGGCGCAGACTGCCGCCGCCGCCAACCGGCTGATTCCTGGTGCGCACGCATTCGACCGGGAGGCGATCTGGTACACGCTGCTGCGCTCCCAGCGGGGCGAGCGCGTGGCGCTCAGTGACCGCAACCTGGCCGCGCTCGATTGCGCCCTCTGGGACCTCGCCGGGCGGCTCTTTGGCGTGCCCGTGCATCGGCTGATTGGCGGCGCCGGCCGCGCGAAGGTACCCGCCTACGCGAGCACGATGTGCGGCGACGACATCCCCGGTGGTCTCGATACCCCCGAATCCTACGCGGCATTCGCGAAAACGTGTGTAGCGAAGGGGTATCCCGCGTTCAAGCTGCATACCTGGATGGCCCCGTATGGCCCCGACCTGAAGCGGGATATCGCCGCCTGTGCCGCCGTGCGGGACGCCGTGGGGCCGGAGATCAAGCTGATGCTCGACCCGCACCACGACTACACGCGCGAGGAAGCGCTGTACCTCGGCCGCGCGCTGGAAGAGTTGGACTTTTACTGGATGGAGGAGCCGATGAACGAGCACTCCACCTCCTCGTTTGTCTGGCTGACGGAAAAGCTCGACCTGCCGATTTGCGGGCCGGAAACGGCGCAGGGGCAGATGTACACGCGCGCGGAGTGGATCGTACGCGGCGCGGCGGACCTCTCGCGCGTTGGGGTCAACGACGTGGGCGGCATCACACCGAGTATGAAGATCGTGCATCTGTGTGAGGCGTTCAAGATGCGCTGCGAAGTGCATGGCGGTGGGGCGGCGAACTTGCAGGTAATCGGGGCGATGCCGATTCCCGGCGAGTTTTACGAGCACGGGTTGCTGCACCCACATGTGGACTTTGACGCCGAGAAACCCTGGCTGAAGGCAGTGATTGACCCGGTAGATAGCGAGGGCAACGTGCCGATTCCGCAGGGGCCGGGCCTCGGTGAGGAAATAGACTGGGATTTCATTAGGGATAACCTCGTGCAGGATTGGCGTTGAGCGGCATTGCCGTCGGTCGCTCGGCGTGGCGTGCGTGATGCGGCGAGGATATCGTACGGCGATCAGATGGCATGATGCGCGTTGCCGTGAAGGCGGCGGCGATGGGGGGAGGCGAGGGAAATGCAATTCGGCTTGCAGATCAATCCGTATCAGAATGGCCCGACGGGCAACCCGTGGGACAGCGTAGAGCGCGTCGCACGGGCCACCGACGCGAGCGCCTACGACTCGCTCTGGGTCTACGACCACTTTCTCTACGAGGGCGGCTACCCCGGTCATCCCCACTCCGAACCCGTGATGGAGTGCTTCACCACCCTGGGGGCGATTGCCGCCATTACTCAGCATGTCCGGCTCGGACAACTCGTGCTCGGCGTGCCGTATCGCAACCCGGCGATGATGGCGAAAATGGCGACCACCCTTGACCTGATCAGCCACGGACGCTCCATCCTCGGCCTCGGTGCGGGCTGGCACAAGCGGGAGTACGAGGCGTACGGCTGGGGGGAGTTCGAGCCGGCCCCGGTGCGGATGCAACGGCTGGAGGAAGCGTTGCGCGTTGTGCTCGCGCTCTGGACGGAGCGCCCGGTCAATTTCGCGGGGACGTACTACTGCGTGGACGGCGCGCAAGAGAACCCCGCGCCGATTCAGCAGCCCCACCCGCCGATCATGATCGGCGGGAGCGGCGAGAAGGTGACGCTCCGGCTGGTCGCCCAGTATGCGCAGTTCTGCAACGTCTCGGGATCACCCGAAACCGTGAGCCACCTCTTCGCGCGTCTGCACGAGCATTGCGCGCGGCTTGGTCGGCGGGACGAGGAGATTACCCGCTCCATCTACACCACGGTGCTCGTCGGCGAGGACGAGGCCGACGTGGCGGCGAAGCGCGAGCGATGGCGGGAGTTTCTGCCTGAAGGTTCACTGATTGGCACGCCCGCGCAGTTGATCGAGACCTTCGCGGCGTACGCGCGGGTCGGTTGCCAGTACGTAGTGTTCCGCACGCCGGATTGGGTGGACGTGGAGCCGGTGCAACTGTTCGCGGAGCAGGTGATCCCCGCGCTGGCCGCGCAATAGGGCGTGACCGGGGCGGTTGCGCCCACGGGACTATCCGGCGTCCATGTCCTGGACTGAGCCACATGAGTTTGTACGTATATTGTTAATCGCCCAAGCAAGCCCCTATACGCCGTCACACGCCGTCATAGTGGTGTGCCCGATGCGCCGCGCTCATTACCCGTGCTCCTCCGCTCCTTCCACGATCACGATCCCGACCCTTGCTGCTCCTTCGCGCACCCGCAGCAACTCCTGATAATCCGCCGACTCATACCATTCCCGGATGCGTGCCGCGCTCTCGAACTCCACGACTGTCACGCCCAGCGGTTACCACTCGCCTTCCAGTCGCTCCGGTGTCCCGCGACCCGTGACATACTTGCCCCCATACGCAGCGACGCTCGCCCCGACGCCCCGACGATAGGCGGCAAAGCGCTCGGGATCGCTCACGGCAGTGATCGCAGCGATGACATAGGCAGCCATTGGTTCCTCCTACTGACAACGCTAACAGGTCGAAAACACTCGATCAAGAGGATATGCAAGTATCAAGCCGTCAGGCTCACTCGATTTGACCGCCATCACGGGCAGTATTTGAACGGCATCATGTAGTCTAATCTACCACGGCCAATGCTTCTTGCGACGCTTTTTCCGCGCTCACCCCGGCCGGGCACGCGCACGGCAAATATCCCGTAACGGTAATCGCGTTCTCCCATCCGTACCCCAATAGGAGATCCCGCGTCAGCCCTTCGATCCACTCGTCACGAATGCGGAGATGATCGCGCGCTGTGCAACGATGTACAGGAGCAGTGGGGGCAGGGTGGCGAGGGTGGCGGCGGCCATCAACGGCCCCCACTGCTGCACGCCTTCCTGGTTCGCCGCGAAGTACTGCATGCCGACCGAGAGGGTCTTCGCTTTCGTGTCATTCAACACGAGGAGCGGCCACAGGTAGAGATTCCACGCGGAGAGAAAGGAAAGAATCGTCACCGCCGCTACCGCAGGGCGGACGAGCGGGAACACCATTTGCGTCAAAGTCGTCCATGGTCCTGCGCCATCAATGCGTGCGGCATCGGACAACTCCTGCGGGAGCGAGAGCATGTACTGCCGGAGCAAGAAGATATTGAATCCGGTGAAGGCAATGCTGGGAACGATCACCCCTTGTGATGTATTGATCCAGCCGAACTTCGCGATAAGCACGTAGTTCGGCACCAACGTGCTGGCATACGGTACGATCATTGTCCCAAGTACGAGCGCGAAGAGGATGCGTTTCAAGGGGAAGCGGCAACGCGCGAACGCGTAGGCGGCGGGGATGCTCACCGCGAGTTTGCCGAGGGTGATCGCCACCGCAATGACGGCTGAGTTCAGGAACCACCAGGCAACGGGTTCGAGACGAAATGCCTGGGGGTAATTCGCGAAGGTGGGGTGGGGGGCGATCAGTTGTACCGTGGGGGTGAAAATCTCCTTTGGCGGTTTAAAGGCGGTCGAGAACATCCAGAATACGGGAAAGAGGGTGAGGGCGCACAGCGCAATGACGACCGCGTGAATGCCGACTCGGAGGATCACGCTCCCCGCCGATACACGGGTCTTTCGCGTTTTGGGGACGGACGGCGATCGTGCCCCGCGCGCGCGCGAAACCGCTTGCTCAGCCATAGGTGACGTGCCTCTCCACGAAGTGGAATTGCAGCCAGGTGAGAGACATTACGGCGGCAACCACGAGTACCGCGACCGCGCTCGCCTGCCCGATCTGGAAGAAATGAAAACCCCGCTGATAGAGGTAGTAGAGCACGTTCGTTGTGCGTCCAAACGGCCCCCCATCCGTGAGGACATTGATCGCCGCGAACGACTCGTCGTTGACGAAGATCACGGTGGTGATGAGCACGAAGAAGAAGGTCGGCGTAATGAGCGGTCCCCGGATGTGCCGGAAGAGTTGCCAGCCATTCGCGCCGTCGAGTGACGCGGCCTCAAGGTATTCGAGCGGAACCGCCTCGAGTGCGGCGAGGTAGAGCAGCAAGTTGAATCCGAGCACCTTCCACGCCGAGACGCCGATCACACACCAGATGGCGACGTATGGGTCGGTGAGAAAGGCGATTTTGTGCCCCCCGGACGCGACGAGGAACTGGTTGAGTACGCCCTGAATCGGGTTAAAAATCCATAGCCAGCAGACCGCAGCCACCGAGAACGCCAGTACGGTCGGGGTGAAGAGGATCGCCCGGTACGTACCCTGGAAACGGGAGCGGCGAATTGGCCAGAGGAGCAACGCGAGCGCGAGCGGAAGCAAGACCTGGATGGGGACGAGCGCGAGCACGTAGCTGACGGTGTTCCCAAGCGCGAGACGAAAGTCCTTATCATCGGCGAGCGCCGTATAGTTGGCCAACCCCACGAACTTGCGCACGGGTGACACGAAGTTCCAGTCGAGGGTGGAGAGATAGCACGAGTAGATGAGCGGCCAATAGATGAAGACGACCATGAGCGCCAGGGCAGGGAAGACGAAGAGGCAGGGAGCGAGTTGTTCCCAACGCGAGTCGCGGATACCGATGCGACGGGCACCGCGCGCCGTGAACGGGGTGTCGCGGCCAAACTTTCCCGCAATCGCCATGCACCGTTACTCCTTCAAAACCTGCGGTGGTACGACCAGGCGACAACCACGAATCCCGCGTTGGCATCGCGCATCGCGCTAGGCCAAGATTTTCTCAATATCGGCCTTTGCCTGATGCAGGCCGTCCGCCGCCGTCAGGTTGTTTGTCCAGATGCGCACGATGTAATCGCGGAACACCTGCAACACCTGCGCCCCTTTCGCACCCGGCCACTGCGTTTCCACGGACAGGCCTTCATTCAGTTGCGTCACTGCGGCTTCCTGACCGGGGATGAGCGGCACGGTGTACTTCGTGCAGTTCAGGTATCCCGTTTTGTTCCAGATGGTCTCGCCCTCTTCCGAGATCGCGAACTTGAAGAACTCCCAGGTCGCCTTCTGCTGGTCCTTGTCTTTCGCGTAGCACCCGAAGAACGACCCGCCCGCATTCATGCGGCGGGGTTTGCCCGCGAAGGGCGGGAAGGTGGTGACGCCGAGGTCGTAATTGGCCGCAGTACGTAGCCCGCCGAGCGCCGAGATGCTGAGAACCGCGGTGGGGATGGACCCCGCCTTGAACGCTGCCAACACCTCCGCGTCTTTGCCATTTTGCCACAACCCGGCCGTCGCCATGTCCGCGATCTTCTTCATGCCGTAGACCGCTTCGGGAGTGTCCATCGTTGGGCGGTTATCGTCGCCATTGACGCGCCCGCCCGCGCACTGAATCAGCGCTTGCGCCATCCATTCGACGCTCGCACCGGGGTAGCTTGCGACCGGATTCCCCCCCGCCTTCGCCTTGAGCATCGGCCCGAGGCGTTCCATCGTCTCCCAATCGGTAAAGAACGTCTTCGGGTCCATGCCCGCTGCCTTGAAGGTGTCGTTGTTGTAGTACATTACAGGCGTCGCGTAGGCGATAGGGATACCCAGGGTCTTCCCCAGTTGCTGGCTGACTTTGAGCGAAGCCGGGAGAATCGTCGCATAGACCTGGTCCTTCTCCGACCCGGCGATATCATCCATGTTGACGATGTTCAGCAAGGCGTCGGCGAACAGGGCGTAGGCCACGGGCGTGGCGATGATCGCTGGCCCGCTCCCGGCAGCGGTTGCCGCCTGTGCCTTCTGGAGTACCAGGAGGTAATCATTGTTCGGTGTGACCCCCTTCACGGTCACGCCGGTATTCTTCGCATTGAAGGTGTTGATCAATGTGTTGACCGGGTGGGCGGGATCGCCGCCCCAGACATTGTAGAACTCGATGGCGATGCTCTTCCCGGCAATGTTTGGCATGGTCATCGCGGCACTGGTCGCGCCAGTCGTGGGGGCCGATGTCGGCACTGATGTGGAGGCTGATGTTGCCGCAGGGGGCATCGTCGCGTTTCCCTGCCCACCGATCACGATGGGCGCGGGCGCTAAGGTGCTGCTGGGAGATGCTGCGGGTTGCGCGGTGTTGGTCGCGGTATCGGCGCCGCCACAGGCGGAGAGCACGCTGTTCCCGGCAATCGCGGCGATGCCGATGAGCACCGCACGACGCTTGAAGGTCTTCGCGGTGTTTCCCACCGTTGTCGGGGATTGCGGTATTGTCACGCACCTCACTCCTTCCTATCGCATCTGCCATTCCTTCGACCACGTCCGTTCGAGCCGACGATACTCCGCGCCTACGTCCCATAGTGAACGGGTAGTCACAACGAAACCCGGTACGGGGCCGGTCACGAGAGGATTGATTGCGGAATTCCCCAGTGTTATACCACCCACTGCCGCTATACTGTCAACTGTCAACCAATAGCGGTGAGATTGACGTAGCGAAACGCCTGGCAAACCACATCATCCTATCGGGTAGGGTGTGGCAGGCCTGCGACGAAGCATCAGGAGGCGCAGCCGATGACCACGATGGCTTTTGGGGTGACGATTCGCCCCTCACCGGAAAGCGGCGCCCTCGCCGATATGGAGCGGGCGAACACGCGGCTCCTCGAAGCGGCGCGGGCACACGACCTTTCCTGCTGGGTGATTGACCACTTTCAGTACGGAGGCAAGCCGATCTTTGAGTGCCTCGCCTTTCTCGCCTACCATGCGGGACAGGCACCGGGCCTGCGCTGGGGCACGCTCGTGCTCGGTCAGGCGTACCGCAATCCCGCCCTGATGGCCAAGACCGCCGCTACCTTGCAGTTTCTCACCGGTGGGCGATTCATCCTCGGCGTCGGTGGTGGTGATGCCGCAGCCGAGCATCTGGCGTACGGGTATGACTTTCCCCCACCCCGCGAGCGGATCGCGCAATTGGACGAGGCGGCACAGATCATCAAGCTCCTGTGGTCGGGCGGTCCCGTGTCGTTCACGGGGCAACACTACCACATCACGGACGCCTCCTGCGTGCCCGCCCCGGAGCCACCGCCCGTGCTGATGATTGGCGGGGCGGGCGAGCGGCGCACGCTGCGCGTCGTTGCCGAACATGCGGATTGGTGGAACGCCGATTACTACTCCCCCGATGAGTACGCGCACAAGCTCGCCGTGCTTGGCGAACATTGCCAGACGATTGGCCGCGACCCGGCGACGGTCGTGCCAACGTGTTACATGGGCCTCAGCCTCTCGCATGACCCGGCACGGCTGATTCGGCGGCGCACGATGGGGCACCGGGGCGAGGTGCATGTGATCAGCGGCAACCCCGATGGGGTGACGGCGCAGATCGCGGACTTCGCGGCGGCAGGCGTGCGCCTGATGCAGCTGAACTTCCTCGATTACCCCCGCACGGAGGGGCTGGAACTGTTTCTTTCCGATGTGCTGCCCCGCTTCGGCCGCGCCGCGCTGTGAGGGGCTGGACGCGGGGAACAGACCCTGAAGCCCCCACCGTTGATATGTAAGGAGCACAGAATCATGCCACTACCCGCGATTTCCAGTTGGAGTGTTCGTCACACCCTGGGGCCGATGTACCCCGGTCTGGCCCTCACGCCGGGGGAGCGGCAGCCCGACCACCGCTTCGGCGCTGGTTCGCTCGCGCTGCTCGATCTCCCCGACGCGGTGCGCGCGGCGGGCATGGAGGTGTTCGATCTGTGCCACTTCCACTTCCCGTGCACCGACGCCACGTATCTCCGGGAGTTTCGTGACCGCCTGACGGCGGCGAATGTCGGGGTGCTCACCCTCCTGGTAGATGAAGGCGATGTCAGCGCCCCTGATCCGGCGGTGCGGGAGCGCGACCTGGCAAATATCGGGGAGTGGATTGACATCGCCGCCCAACTCGGCGCACGCTACGTGCGTGTTGCCGCCGGTGAGCAGGATGCGAGCGCCGGTAAGGCGGCGGTTCAACGCAGCGCGGCAGGGCTTGCCGCGCTCGCGCGCCATGCACAGGCCCGCGGCGTTGCCCTGCTGACGGAAAACTGGCGGTCCCTTGCGATGTCCCCCGATAACGTGCTCGCGATTCTTGAGGCGACGGGTGGCGCGGTCGGGCTGTGTGCCGATTTCGGCAACTACCGGGGGCCGGACAAGTACGATGCCCTCGCGGCAATCCTGCCCTGCGCCCAGACCATCCATGCCCATGCGAAGGCCGAGTGGATGCAGCCGGGGGTGACTGACGCCGGCGACCTCGTGCGCTGCCTCGGCCTCGCACGCGCCGCCAACTTCGCGGGCACCTACGTATTGATCTTCGATGGCAATGGTGTGGACAGCGAATGGGACGGGCTTACGTGGATGGCGGCGACCGTGCGGGAGTATTGTTGAGAAACGGATAACGGATGAGAAGGGAGCAGACGCGATGAAGATCACGGACGTTGAGACATTTCACCTGCCCGGCACGCGGTATCCCTGGGTCTTTCTGCGCATCGGCACGGAGAGCGGGCTGCACGGCATCGGGCAGGTTTCGTCCGGCCCGAACAGCGCGATGGTCGCCGCCGCCGCCGCCCGTCTTGGCCCCTTGCTGATTGGCGAAGACTCCTCCCGCATCGAGTACCTGTGGCACAAGCTCTACGCGGGCTTCAATTCACTCGGCTCGCTCGGTTTCGTGTCGGCGCTGATCAGCGGCGTGGACATCGCCCTGTGGGATTTGCGCGGCAAAGAGCTTGGCCTGCCGATCTACGAACTGCTCGGCGGGCACTTCCATGATCGCCTGCCGCTCTACAGCAATGGCTGGTTTTCCGGCTGCACCACCCCCGAACAATACGCCCAGGCCGCCGCACGCACCGTCGCGGACGGTCACAGCGCCATCAAGCTCGACCCCTTCACGCGCGGACACGCCTACCTCTCGCGCTACGCTGCCGGGTATCCGTCGGAAGACGAACCGGCGGCGGTGGCGACGGTTGCCGCGATCCGGGAGGCAGTCGGCCCCGGTGTGGAAATCTTCATTGATGCCCACGGCCGCTTCGATCTGCCTACGGCGGTGCGGCTGGCGAATGCCCTCGCGCCGTACAGGATCGGCTGGTTCGAGGAACCCGTGCCGCCCGAAAACAGCGCGGCGCTCCGCCAGTTCCGCGATGCCACCCACATGCCCGTCTGCGTCGGCGAGCGGTTGTACACGCGCTGGGGCTTCCGCGAGGTGCTGGAAGGCAAGTTGGCGGAGTACCTGATGCCCGACATCATTCGCACGGGCGGGATCAGCGAGATGAAAAAGATCGCCACGATGGCGGAAGCCTTTTACATCCCGATCACCCCCCACGACGCCACGGGGCCGCTGACGATGGCGGCGAGCGCGCAGGTGATGGTGACGACGCCCAACTTTTTCCGGCTGGAAATCGCCTACAGCGAACTGCCGCAGTACCAGAAGGCGCTCACCCCGCCACTTGACATGCGCAACGGCTACATGTACGTGTCCGACCGCCCCGGCCTCGGTCACGACCTGCGCGACGACTACCTCAGCCAAGCAATTCCCTACTGATCGCGCGGCACATCGGCACGAATGAAACGCGAACCGCCATCCGGGGTACGGGTTTCATCGAATCCCGGCCCTGCATGGCGCAGGCAATCAGACAATCATGCGGTTGACAGGCGTGATCGGTGCGGCGTAGGCTTGCCGCATCGCGGCAGGTATTGGGGATGTTGACAACAGTGCGCGCCATCGGTTTCCGGTTTTCGGGCAACCGATGCGCGGTATGGGGGAGGGCAGCATGAAGTTCGGTGCATCTATCTGGCCGTTCAAGTGGGACACGCCGTATGAGGAAACGATTCCGCGCATCGCCAAGCTCGGTTTCAAGGCCATCGAGCTGATCGCGTGGGACCGTACCATCCTGGATGAGTACTACACGCCCACACGCATCAAGGAATTGCGCGGCATCATTGAAAGCGAGGGGTTGGAACTCTCCGAGTTCGTGTCTACCCCGCGCGCGATGGCCGATCCTGACCCGGCGAAGCGCGCGGACGCGGTGGAGTACTTCAAGCGGATGCTCGAAGTCGCCGATGGATTGGGCACGAAAATGGTGAACTCGGTCTCGGTCCACCCGTTCAACATCGAGTTTCCCCGCATCACCGACCGGCCCTTGATGCAGGAGCAACTGGTGGCGATTCCCTCCGGCCTCGATTGGAAACGGAACTGGGCGGACTACGTGGACGTGATGCGGCAGTGCGCGACGCTCTGTGAAGCGGGGGGATTTCGCTACGCACTGGAGTCGCACCCGTACCGGTACATGGCGAACGCGGCGGCGATGCTGCGGTTGCTCGACCATGTACAATCGCCCGCGCTCGGCATGAACTTCGATCCCAGCCATCTCTTCCCCATGGGTGAGATTCCCCAGGTCGTGATCTATCAGTTGGGCGCGCGCATCTTCCATTGCCACTTTTCCGATAACGACGGCACCACCAACGCGCACTGGCGGCCCGGCAAGGGCAAGATAGACTGGCAGGCCACCCTGATCGCCCTGAAGGATGTTGGTTTCAACGGCACGATCTCGATTGAACTGGAAGACGTTCCCGGCGTCTCGCGCCGCGCGCCGATTGCTTCCGGCGTGGTGCGCACCGGGCAGTCGCCGCAGGATGCCTTTGACGCGGAAAATGTCGCTTCGGTGCGGTACCTGCGCGACATCGCCGAGCAGATCGGCGTGCAAATCGAGTGGGGTGGCCGGTAGGGCGCGGTAACGCAAGAGGTGGCGAAATGCGGCAGGCGGTGCTTTTTGCCCCACAGCAAACGCGGATCGAAGCGCGGCCTCTGCCCCCGCTTGGGGCGCGCGAGGTGCGCGTGCGCGTGCGGGCCTGTGGTGTGTGCGCGTCGGAACTGCACGCATGGCAGGGTGACGGCGGCAGCTACCCGCGCGAATTGGGGCATGAAGTCGCGGGGGAGATTGTGGAAGTGGGCGCGGCAGTCACGGCCCTCGCGCCCGACACGCGTGTGACGGGCCTTTTCCACCACGGCTTTGCCGAGTACGCGGTCGCATCTGAAGAGTTGGTCACGCCCCTGCCCGATGCGGTCTCCTACGAGACGGGCATCGGGGAGCCAATCGCCTGCATTATCAGCGCGGCGGAGCGCACGCGCGTCGCCCTCGGTGACACGGTCGCGGTGGTCGGCCTCGGCTTCATGGGCTTGCTGATGTTGCAGGCGATCCGCCTCAAAGGGCCAGTGTATGTGATCGCGATTGACCTGCGCGAAGACGTGCGTGCGATGGCGCGGCAGTTGGGGGCCGACGAAGCGTTGCACCCCGACCAGGCCCCCGATAACTTGAAAGTACGACGAGGTAGCCCGCCCGACTACGGCGCGGACGTCGCTATTGAAACGACCGGCACGCAACCCGGCCTCACCCTCGCGGGCCAACTCGTGCGGGAACACGGGATGCTCTCGATTCTCGGCTACCACCAGGGCGGCCCGCGCAGCGTAGACATGGAACTGTGGAACTGGAAAGCGCTGGATGTGCTGAACGCGCACGAGCGGCGCATCGCGTACAAGGCCGCGTGCATGCGCCGGGGCATCGCCCTGATCGCGTCGGGACAGATCGCCGTCGCCCCACTGATCACGCACCGCTTCGGGCTTGACGCAGTGGACGACAGCTTTCACGCACTGGCAACGAAACCGGAGGGGTTCAAAAAGGCGCTGGTCGTACCGGTGACGTGAGACCGGGCGCGAAAGGAGACGACAATGGCACGGGTACAGCGGTTGCAACACGCGAGTGTGGGGATCGAGGCGGGGCGGGAGGCGGAAGCGCGCGCCTTCTACACCGGCGTGCTTGGCCTGCGGGAAAAACCACGCCCAATCGGGCTGAAGAACAACCCGGTGATCTGGTTCGACGCGGGCGACGCGGAACACGAGGTGCATCTCATGGCGCTGCCGCCCTACGTCCCACCAGAAGGCAACCACCTCTGTCTCGAAGTGGACGATCTCGACGCGATGCGGGCGCAGATCAAGGCGCATGGGATTGCGGAGGAGGACGCCCCCGCAATTGACCACCGCCCGCGTCTGGTTCTCAAGGACCCGTTCGGCAATGGCATCGAGCTGACGCAGATTACCGGACGGTTCACTCCGGTAGACGAATAACCGGAAATTTGCCAGCGTGCCGATTGCAAGTTGTGCAGTCGCCAATTCCGCAGTTGACGGGGCGTGGCAGACGTTCTATGCCGTGTATTCCAGCGTTTCAATCAGACAGGTATATTCGGGTTCATCGCCTCTTTCTCTCAGTTGCGGGCAAACAGGGACCTGTTATACTGCGCCCCGACTCAGCGGAGCCGGAACGGGCATACATTGAATGATGACGAGGGGAATGAATATGGGGCGTTCCACGGCATTACCGCTTGAGAATACTGCTGCCGCGATACCGCTTCCGGCACCTATCTCTGCCAATCCCGCTACCGGTGCAGTGCCGCTTCACCGAAAAAACTCGATTCCCTCACATCGCTGCGATTCTTCGCCGCCGCGCTCGTAGTGGTTGGACATGTGTCGCCTCTTTTTCGTGTGCATTACTCGCTACTCAACGGGTTTTTAGGAGGGCAAGGGGTAACATTTTTTTATGTGCTTTCTGGCTTTATCCTCACCTACTCCTATCCTGTGGAGCGTGTTGAAATACGAGGCGGCGACAGGTAGCATCACTCCCTTCGGTGATTTGGCGAAGGAGTAAGCGCCATGATGGGCAGTAAGCAACGCGATTTCCTCCCCCTGGTGCACGTCTCTCTCGAC
>JAABUQ010002401.1_pt1 | contig 37156 bp, 22 predicted proteins | sample 5560001 | NCBI WGS metagenome assembly JAABUQ01 (sample SAMN10711888, study PRJNA513371) | rock metagenome | isolation source: Antarctica rocks | place: Antarctica: Victoria Land, Finger Mt nord | collected 2015-12-18 | reverse complement strand
TTTTCCGTGCGCGACGCAAAGAAGGAAAAAGTGCTGACTTCGATGGATTCGAACAGCGTCTGGCGCAGCACCCTCATTCTCAGTTTCGCGAGTTGCTACATCATGTGGGGTATGCCTGCCTCCTACTTTCTCCGCTTTTGTGGTGTTCCAGATGCCCTGGGCCAGGTTGGGGGATATAGACTGACAGAACAAATAGCGATTACGTTCATGGCGCAGTGGCATCCGTTGATCAAGCCGTTGAATTCATCGCTGAGGCCGGAATATGTGCCGTAGCGGTGGCGAAGAAGGGGGTGGGTGACGTTGGGTTTGGGTGTGTGCGGTGGGCTAGGTCTGGCGCAGCGGCGTTTTGGTTGACGCGTGGGAGATTTACAGGCTTACGGTGTGAGGCTTGGTGGGTCGTTTTGGTTGGGAAGAGCACTTCAAACGAAGGACCGCCTTACGCAAACAGCAGACAAGAGAGGGACAATAGCCGCTCGCCTCGTCGTTTGCGAAAATCAGGGGGATTTTAAGCTGCATGTTCATAGGTCCCGAAACGCCAACTGTGGAGTAGATACGGCGTTTGTCAATTCAAGTGCGGCTTCTACATGGCTCGTGTAAGACGTGCCATCATGCAGTATAGCGTATGTACAGCAACACAAGGTGCTGATATGCTCTGACGCCATTCCCATGCTGATTTCGTTTCACTCGCGCTTCGTCATGTCATGCGTGCTCCCACAATCCGAAAAAAGGGCTAGAAAAAAGGAGGGGTGATGGGGAAAGAAATTATGCAACACAGATAGGATCTCAAGATATCACGGACGGACCAGCCGCAAGTGGGTGTTGGGATTCAGGCGAAGGGTTGTTCGTTTCATCAACACCTTGGCCTCGACAAAGCGGGCAAGAATTTCGTCCCGTCGTAAGCCACTATCAGTGTAACATATCAGTGACGGCCCAAGATGAGATAGAACGATACGACATACCATGTCAATACAATCCCGGTGGAAGAGGTGAGAACAGTTGTTGAGTCGGCGCAATTCCTCGTCTGGCCGATATTCTTCCAGACATACCAAACATTGCTCACCTGCACCAATATCGATTTGGCCAGGACCGTTGACTGCAGCCGCAATGAATGCACTTTCAGACACTCGAACGCGATATGTCCCTTCAGCGGACGCAACATCCTCGTTGCTAGCGACGGGAGGTTTGGCGGGCCCCAGAAGGGATGACAATAGTAACATGTCTTCATATGAAGGGTTCTATCCTCAGTGTAAGCGCCTGCTATCGCAATCTTCGGGGGAAAGCTGGAGGCCAAAATACTTACGTCAGTGAAGAGACTTGGAGCGGTCAAAGCTGGATGATCTTCAGCAAGATTCGTGCCAACCACGTAGATCAGCCAACTGCGATTCCCCGAAGCTGTTCCGTCTTCCGCTTCCACATCGTCAGGCCCAACAACTCCGTTCCTTCGAGCAGCGCCTGCCCCTAGTTCTCGGTGGCGTGCAGATTCCGAGTCACTTCGTCTTCGTTGTGTTGTAGCGCGGGTTGGCTGATCAGCTGGTGTAGATATTCCCGCATGCCTCAGCGCTGCATCACGCATGGGTGTTGGGCTCTGATGAACTGCAGACGCCGAGGACGGGCGTCGACTTGGTGTTGTGGCTTGTGAAGATTGCGCAGATGCACCTAGGTCAGCAGGAGTAGAGGGTGGTGGATGCGGTCCTGGGGGAGACTCTGAGAGAACAACGGGCGTGGCTACTCCACTGTTGGGGGTCACTAGTCCAGATGTTGGACGGCTCGAGCTCAACGGGCGTTGATGTCGTTGACTGTCGTAATTCGCAGGAAACGTGTTCATACCGCCGATGGATGCTCGTCGATGGTGTGCGAATCTTGATCTGCCACTAGCGCTCCTTCCCATCCCGCCGGTGGCACTTCTGATCAAATTTGCAGATGGGACAAGAGCAGGCAAGTCGAGTAATGAGTCTAAACCAGAATCTGGGATAGGCCGCCGTTCTTCCTGACGGACATTTGCCGCAGGCACAGAGCGAACACCGACTACGACCAACGTTACTGTTCTTCCTTCGGAGTCACCGGGAGCGTCACCTCTGGAATCTGATTGGGTGTCATTCGTTACTTCTGGTTCGGATCTCTCGGTGGCGAAGGACCCACTTGGAGGCGGCGAGGTAGTATTTTGGGTGACAAATCGAAAGACGCGAAGGAAATTGAGAGGGCCTAATGCTCCTGCAGGGCGGTAGGTGCTACTTGTTGGATCACGACCGGAGCCGTCTGCTGTAAGGCTCGACGCTTGCTGCAAAACTCGAAAGAGTGTAGTCAGGCTCCCGTCTAGATCACTGGCTCCTATGGCTTGCATCTCAGATGCTGGTTGCTCAGCGGTTCCTGAAAGCTGGGCAGCGATAGCAGAAGCGGCCAGGTTCAAGATTCGCGGCAATGGACCATCATTGTCTCGTCTGATCAAACGGCTGGATCGACCTCTGAGCACATTTGGCATTCTGCGGCTTTCCCTCCTTCCCCCCGATCCACGTTCCATCCAGCGCTCAGACCAGTTGTGGCCTTCTGTATGAAGCGAGGTTCTTTCTGGGGATTCCGAGACACTAGAGATCCCAACATGCCTGAGATCTCCACTAGGATTTGGGGACACTGCATTGCTCAGATCTATGGTTGGATCCGTCGTCATCAATGGGGGTAATAGATAGTCGGGATCGTCAGGTAGTGTTCGCCTCGAGGGTCTTCGAGGTGGAGACATTGTAGAATGGGGTTGTGAGGTAGGATCACTCAAAGTAGGAGAGTCAAGTGAACCTAATCTAGATCTGCGAAAACCTGACAGACGCGTGCTGAGAGGTATGGAGAAAACCCTCCGAGACCCAGGATCAGCCGGAAGGTCAGCATTTGGCAGCGGTCCTCGGAGTGAGGATGCTATTAAAGCAGGGCTGCTTGGAATTGCGTCGGGTGTGAGTGGATATGGCCGAGAGATGGGCGCAAGTTCGGATCGGCGCCGCGATCTTGGATTTGAAGAATTTCTGAAAGAAAATGATCCCATGATAGAGGCTCGGCGGCTTCTTGGCCCTCCCTGCTCCCTTGCAAAACTTGGAGGGTGTCTGACAGAGAGTCTTCTTGGCAGGAAATGCTCGGCATTGTAGCTGTGACTGTCATTTCTCTGCGCAGAAGCGGATCCATTTGCTTCGGTACGTGGTACAACCATAGAACCTATTCTAGATAGCCTCGAACGCCGCGGCATAGGTGACGCAGTAATATGAGTGATGGGCACTCCTAGATCTTCCATTTGATTCAACGGCCGCTCTTCATGCTGTTCGTAGAACATTTCCCCGAGTGTAGATACATCCCCATTGCTTCCCTGTCCTCCTCTTGCGAGTGGTGTCGACTGGGCTGATACATGGCGACTGAAAGTTGCAAACGGTCTCCGGGAACTGGAGTTGGGGGGCTGCGAGGAAGGAGCAACAGGTGCAGGGACAAGTTGACCGGGACCCTCAGAAGCTCCAGGATCTGACTGCAAGATCTGGCTCGCTCTCCTGTCATGGAAAAGCTGAGGGAAAAGTCGAGGGCCGCGGTCAGCAGTATCCTCACGGTCACGGGTTGTAGAGGCATTTTGGCCCATGCTCGCGAGGCAATCAGCAGGCCGGGTTTCACAAGAGTTGTTGGAAGCAAGTGTAGGTCACCTCATCGTGTTGAATCAAAATAGGGTCGACCAGCAGCAAGATACTTTGTCAACAGAAAGGGCCTCACTAGTGGAGTGACCTGGAGGCTGGAATGAGGGCGTAGTAGGTGTTGGTAGACGGCTGAGGCGTGAGCTGGAGCCAGTCCAAGTAAGAGGAGGTGATGTATCAGAGCAGTGGGTTTTGGGAAGGCAGTCCCATGTGAGGAAATGGCGATGACAGGTGAAAGATTCTGGCTGGCTTCGTGGTGGATCCTGTTTCAGGGCAAGGAAGCAAGAAGCAAAAAGTAAGTGAGATGCCAGATGCATGCGATATTCCCGGTACCAACAGGACTGAGCCAAGATAGGCAGGGAAGGGAGTGGGATATGACAGACAATGCAGAAGAGAATTCGCTATCACGACAGCAGACAGCAGCCAAATTCCGATCAGATGGCGGTGGGACTGTGCGTGGACTGTTGAAGTGAGGCAGAGCACAAGCAGCCGTGTCGATGTTGATTCTGGTGATGGATGCCAAGACCCCACCAAAGCATCAGAGGCATCAAAGCACCCACCGAGGGCAGGCACCAAAGCCGCGGTCCCTCAGGTCAAAAAATCCAACCCACCAACCACCCAACATAACTCCTACTGGCTCTGCCCGCATGCAGCCTTTCGAACTATCATCAGGTACGCAGGTACCGGTGGACCTGTCTAGTACCTAACACATGCCTACACAGTGCGCTGGCCTGCTTGATATTCTTGTATCCTTTAAATTTCACATCAGTTGGGGCAATTACTTAGCACACTTCTATCCTACCTTATCGATCATTATTCATATCCTAGTGGCACACATCTATGATAACAACGTTGTCGCTGACCCTAAAAGCCAGCGCGGTACGCACAAAAGGGACTTTTCTTATGTAGTCGTACATTCTGACAAATCCGCTTTAAAAAATCATCGACTCTGGGTCCCCTTCCATGACGATTGAGTGTTCCTATGTCTTGAATTGAGAACATTGGAGCATTGACAATCCACACAAGTCCCACATTCCTCTTCAAGACCATTGGAACCCAAATGTCTTCAGTCTCATACTACTCGCCCGTGTTCAAAGCTAAGCAGCCTTCGAGTCATGCTTTGCTGGCGCCCCGGGAACGCGTGGGCAAGCGGAAGAGACAGAGCGGAGGCGATGATGATCTTCCTGATGAATTAGTTGGACGAGCAGACTTCAGGGCGACTGGACCAGAGAATTCTCCTTCTTCCCCTTTGTTGGCCGGGACGGTAGCATCAACTCCAGCAAGGGAGCAGACTCCACGGCACAAAGCTGATGGCGGATTATCCTATGCTGAGCTGTCCCACGGTCTTTCAGAGCACCACGCTGACGGATCGTCGGCGACACACTCAAAGATTGCGCAGGAATTGGCATTTCTGAACCCACCATTGTACATTAACCGAAGTCGAGGCCTTGGTCACTCAGTGGAAACCCTTTCGAAAAATGTAGGTTTGCGACAGCAACATCTTGCTGTGGTTGCCACAATCATGCATCGAAGTATATTTGAGGGAGACTTCTTGCGCGCCGGCAGAGCGTGGGGTACGCTTCTTCGGTCTGAGCTCAGTGGTCGTTCAATGGATCCGAGGACCAGCAATAGATGGGGGTTGGGCTCTGAAATCAGTCTCCAAAGGGAAAACGAGCTCAGCGCCAAACGCCTTGAGCTTACTGACGCAATCGAAAGTGAAGCTGTGGGCGCTGGACTCCCTAATTATTGGTTCAGTCGGCAAGGTTTCGAAAAAGCGAAGGATTACTACGAGAGACTAACGCTTCAATACCCATATCGAAAAATGCTGCCCCATGCCATAGGACCGTTGCATTTTCACTTGGCAATGTTCGGCCTGTGGATTCGCTCTGTGCTTGACTCGCTGGAGGAGGAAGAGCAGGCCATACCCGACTTGGAAGGCGACTCGACCTTGTTAGAACTGGTTAATGAAGAAGCGACCATGTCGGCAACGAGACCATATCGCCGCACTGGTCTTATTCGTCATGAGCTTCGTGATAAGGCCCTTCATCGCTCAAGCGAGATCGCGCTTCGGCTCGAAGAACTCCTTGCTGGCCCGCCATGTTCGGGTGAGGCCAGATTCTGGACTTTGAAAGGCATGGTGGCTTTGTGGAGGGCAGACTTATGGCAATTGCCGTTGTTCGGATCTGATTTCCTGCCCAGCAGTGACAATGGAGGCTCAAGTGGTGAAGACTCGAGTTGGGCCGATGCACTTCCAAGCGAGAAGCACCGGAAGACACAAGCCTGCAACGAAGGCCAAACCCTTCAAATGGTAGCCAAAGAGGCATTCAAGCATGCCGTATCACTGGGTGGAACACCCTTTCACCAAGGGAACGTTGCGGGCCATTTTGCCACAACACCACGGGGAGATCTGCACTCAGCAAGGGACTAGAGATTTGCAGAAAGACTCCTTCTGATCAATTTAGAATTGCCAGAAATGACATATTCTCATTACAGAGATACGGGAGTTCCCAAGTCGATACAAAGTCTTGACCATCACATCTAGATGACCTGATTGTCCGAACGGCGTCTTATAAGATAGAGCTGATCTTAATTCACAAAGGAAACCCAGGAGGCAAAGCAAGATTTGCGTATATTTTACCCACCCGTAGCACGCAAGAGCTTTTGCCCCGTTGACATAAATCCCACTCCTCGAATAGCATACGCTTGTGTTTCGTAATTGGGTCCAGGCCAGTTGGGCATCATCAATATCGGTTACCCCCTTCTCAGGCTTACTGAAACTCACCATCTTTTCCAAGGCGTGACTTGTACGAAGAAAAATCCTGCTCTGCAGGCAACATGGGCCGGTTATGATGCAAAGATACACCGTAAATCACAACAAACAAGATTGACATGAACCCACTCAGTGGGTAGACTCATTCATCGATCTTGAACGATCACCAACGGTACTAGTACAGATCTAGACTGCAACGCTGGACGGCGCATTTGGATATTCCATTGGTACTATGCATACGGTATTCGGGTCCGACAGCCATATAGTGCAGCCAGCCATACGACGCAGTTCAATTTACATCTAAAACCTGGCTTTTTGTACCCAAATTATTTTATATCTGTTAATAAATTTTATTTAAGATTTATACTTGTTATAATATATATATATTTAATAATTTAGAGATTTAACTCTTTGATATTCTATATATTTGAATAAATTGATTTTTTTGTTAATGAAATTGTTATTAAATTTAATTAATTGAATTAATTTTATAAATAATAAAAAATATATTATATTAACAATTTTAATATAAAGTTTAATTAAATTATTATTTATAAATTCGAATTATAGAATAAAATTTATTAAATTATATAATTAAATAATATAATCAAAAGTTGAATTTTAAGTGTAATATTGGGGTATATAGTAAATGGCAATATAGAGTATAATAACTAAATACAGCTGCTACGATAATAGAGCGCAAGCTGAATATAATAGATAGGTAATTATTATTAATTTTATCTTCTAAGAGGATAGAAGAATTAACGGTTATTATTAAAAGAATAAAGAATTTTTAAAATAATAAGGTAAAGTTTTTAAACAAAGTAAATATAAAATTATTTTAATAAGTTTAATATTAACGTAGCTTCTAATTATATATTAAAGTATATATAGAATATATATATAATATTAAAACTTATATATAGCTTTATAATTATCCCTTTCTTAAGGTATTAATCTTTAATACCTTAAACGGCAAAATAATATCTTTATAAGCTTATTAAAAACCTTTTATTATAAATATTGCAAAGGGAAAAGAGTCTTAATACGTTTTATATAATTTCTATATATATAATATTTTTATTATATATATATTTATAAATATAATATTTTAAAAACCTTTTAAACCTATAAGAAATATAGAAGAAAAGAATATATAATATTATAATACCTTAAGCGCTGCTTAGTAAATATAATAGTTATAATATAAATATTAATTAGTTTATTATTTATTATTATATATAACCCTTTTTTCCGGTATTATACCGGTATTATTATATTAATAATATAATTTAATATATAAAAAATTATAATATCAAAAAATTCTCTTATATTTATTTTTCTTTTATAATTACCTTTATATCTACCTTTTATAAATATAATATAAAATTATATATATTTTAATAATATAATAATAAATATTAATTATATATAATATTATTATTATTATAATTATTATTATAAATAAATACTTATATATACCTTAATAAATAAGCGTTATTAATAAAATATAATAATAATAATAATTATTTACTTTATTATTACGTAAGTTATTAAAGTTATTCTACTTTTAATATTTTATATATAATTATCTTGAATATTATAATATATTTAAATAATATAAATTAAATTAAATTAAATTATTAATATAATATATATATATTTATATAATTATAAGAAATATATAATTAACTTTTTGCTTAATAATAATAAAAATATTATTATAATAGTTATATTATAGTTTTTATATATATATTCTTATTATATTATTATTAATATAATAGTATTTACTTTATAGTTTTCTATATAAATACCTTATATAATATTTTTTATTTTTATTTAGCCTTTTAAGTTAAAATAAATAATATAATTATTATTTTATTATTATTTATATTCTTTATAAATATAAGCTTTAATATATCTTTCCTATTTTATAATATTTTATTTGTTTTATTTTATTATGTATTATTATTATATATTTATTTTATAGTTATTATATAATTATAATTAATATATATATAATACATCTTCTCTTTGCTTACGTTATATAACCGCTACTTTCGAAAGTAAAACTATTTTACCTTATTTTAATCCTACCTTTAATTATATTTATACCCGATATTATAAAAAATATTATAACCTTAATAAATATATAATCCCTTTATATATTTTTTATATTTATATTTATATTTTATTTTTATATATTAAAGTTAATATTTTCGATTTTATTAAAAAGGTTATTAAAGTAGTTTTTATTAAAGGTTATTATAATTCCCTACGGGCCGCGGGGTTAAAGGATTTTATATTTAAATCTTTAATTATCAAAGTTATAGCTTATATAAAAGAATCGTTAAAAAATTTAAAAACAAAAGTTTATAATAACTGCTGCAAACTTGCTGTTTTATAAGATACCTTCGATTCTTTTATTATTTATTTAAAAAGGTTATTAATTTATTTTTTTTAATTATTATATTTAATAATCTTATATAATTTTTATTAATTTTTATAAGGGAAATTTATTATCAGGGGAATAAAGGGAAATATTATTATTAAAAGGAATAAAATTATAAAGCTTAAAGGTATATTTATAGCCTCCTTAATAATATTTATAATATTTAAAAAGGAAAAGGGAAATATAAGTTCTATTTTTATATTAAATTTTATATAATTTAATTAACCCTTATATAAAAAAATATAGAAATAAAGAATATTAAAAAGGGAGGAAAAAGAGGAGTAAAAAGGGAAAAAGGAAATAATTTTAAAACTATTAGGTTTGCAGCTATTAAAGCTATAAAGAAATAATATAAATATAAATATTATAATTAATACCGCGCTATTATTATTTTAATATAAGTTTAATATAAGAGTAATTATTAGGCCTAGCTTTAAAAGGGTAATATCTTTAAGCTTATTTAGTATCGGGGTTAAATTATTATTATATTCTTAATATATAAGTTTAATTATTAAATAATATATTTTTTTTATTATTTTTAGGTTTTTTAGAATATTTATAATAAATATATTTATATTTAATAAAATTATTATTTTTTAATTTTATTTTCAAAGTTCCGGATATTTTCTATAATATTTTTTATATTCTTTTTATTAACTTATTTATTATATTTTAAGTTTTAATTTTTCTATTTAATTTAATATTATATAATATTTTTCCAATAATATTTTTTTAATATTTCTTTTATTTCTTATTCCTATTAATTATTTATTAGCTTAAAAGGTAATATATATTCCTAATTATTCTTTTATAAATTATAATAAAGTTTTAATAATAAAATATAAAAGACTAAATAAATCCGATAAATATTAAATAATATTAAATAATAAGCTTATATTCTAATTATATTAAATACCTAAAAAGGATTTATAAAATTATAAAATAATTTCCTATTAAAACGTTTTTATTTTAAATTCTTAATAAATAATAATACCAAATTATTTATAAGGAATATTTGTAGTTTATATTTCTTATTATAATATTTCTATTAATATTTTATTATTTTCTAATAGTTTTCCTTAAGTTTAATATAAATAAATTATAATTCTTTTGCTTTTTCTTTTATTATTAATATTTGCTTATCTTTAAATATTTCGTCTTTGAAATAAATAATAAAATTATAATTATAATATATAAAAAATAAAGTTATTTTGATATTTTTATAATAATTATTATTATAAGCAAATTCTATTATTAATAATAATACGGCCTAATTACTTTATTTATAATTATAATAATTATATAAATATTATTTTAAGGTTTAATTCTATTATTTTATTATATTATTAATTTAAAAGTAAAATATAATTAATAAATATTTTTTAATTTTAAAATAATAATATAATTCGGATTAAAAGGTATTTATAAATAGAAATCCTTTATTAAATATTATATTTTTTAAAAAATTATATTTAATAATTATATTTAAAAAGAGATCAGCAAGCTTTATAACTATTACGATTTTATTAATTAATATATAATATATTATTTTATTATATTAATTAATAATAATTAATATTGTATTATAAATATAGCCCCTTTGCTTATTTGGTAGTAAATTAATAATAAAATTTATAGTAATTTCTATTTATAGCTTTTTAAGTTATAATAAGCTATAAAGCTTTCTATATAGCTTATATTATTATATTTTAATATATTAATAAATATTATATATTTTAATATATTAATAAATATTATATATTTTAATATAATATTATATATATATAATAATATCTTTTTATTAATATTTTTATTATAATAATTCGAGCGTTTTCTTTACTCCGAAATATTTAATTAAAAGGTTATTATAATACCGTTTGAAAAGTTTTTACTTTAATATTTTATTTCTTAATATATAATAACGTCCCTAAGTAATTAAAGTCCTATTAATAAAATCTTATATATTATAATAACGTTTCCGCTTACTTCTTATAAACTCTTCGTTAATTAATTATATATCTTTAATAAAATTATTATTTTATTATAAAGTTTTAATTAGGTTTGCAACTTCGATAATATAATCTTTATAAATTATCTTTATAATTATATTAACTTTTTATTTTAATATAAATATTATATAATTAGCTTTTTAAAATATCTTTATAACGAATATATTATATAAATATTCTGCTTATAGATTTTTATTTTATAAGGTTAATTTAATTTAAAATATTAATAATAATTATCTTAGATTATTAGAATTACCTTTATAATTAAAATATTATAATAATATATTAATTAAATTTGTTTTCTTAAGTTTATAATTAATCTCGAAATTATAAGCAGTTAAATCGAGGGCCTATTTAATTTACTTAAAGCTTAACTTTTTAATATTTATAAAACCTTTTAAGTTATTATAATCTATTAAAACCTTTATAATATAAACGTTATTATTAAAATAATAATATTAATATATAAATATATTAATAATAATTAATAAATTTTAGTTATAAACTTTATAATTTTATTTTATAAATATTATTTTTTTAAATTAAAAAGCTATTAAATATTATTAAATATTATTTTATAATTATAATAATATTATAATAATAGCGAACCTAGAAATATCTATTTCTAAATAAATCTCCTTTTCAAAATCGAAATATATTAATAGAGATATTTATATAAAAGTTTTATATAAAATATAGAATATTTACGTAATATTCTTTGGTTATTTGAATTCGTTAAACTTTTTATTTCCTTTATTATTTTTTAATAAGTTAATTAAGGGACTCGCCTTTTTGGAATAGTTTAAAATAAATAGGCGGAAGTAGTTTACGAACCTTAAAAACTATTAGAGTTAATAAAATAATATCGGAATTAATTATTACGTAATTATTGCAATTCTCTCTAAAGATATAAATATACCTTATATAAATATTATAAAGCTAAAAAACTTAATTATTATTTAATTAAATTTATATTTAAATAGTTTTATAAATAGGGAATACTATTTCAACCTTTTTAATATTTCGTATATATACCGTTAATACTGCGATAAGTCCTCGGAATAGATTAATATATTATTCAAATATATTATATATATTATATTAATTAAGTTTGTTAAAGCTTTATTAATATATTTGGAAAATTATTAAGGTATTAGTTAAATTAAATAATATTATTAAATATTTAAAATATTTATATTATATATAAAATATAGTTTTCTATTTATTACTTTCTTATATATAGATTCGGTAATATATTTTTATTAAATTTAACTTAATAAACCTTTTAATTTTATTTAAATAATTTAATATTTTTATAATTAAAGGGAGTAAATATTTATTCTTTTTAATTATTATATTTAAACTTTTATAATTAATATATAATTATAAAATACCGTCTTTTTTAAATATAAAAATAATTAGTATTTTAATTAGTAATACCGAAAAGTAGATTATCCCTTATATAATTATATTATCGATATATCGATAGAGTTCCTTAAGTTCTAGCTTGAAAAAATTATAAATAAATCGATAAAAAAAATCTTTATTTTTTAATTCTATTATATAATCGCCTTTTTTAAAAGCTAATAATTAAAATATCTTATTTTTAAAAAATATATCTTTATAAATTTTAAGTTTTTTAAACAAAGTTACTTCTTCGCCTTAAATACGGATCGGTTATAATATTATATATATTATTTTAATTACTCTTATTAATTTAAAAAGACTTTTATTAAAATATTTTATATTTAAAATTTAAAATTTAAAATTTATCGGTAGCAAAGGGAAATTTCTATATTATCGCTTTAAAGTTAGCTTATATATAGAAATCTTTAAAACTTAATACTTTAATAATTAATTAAGGCCTAATCTAATTTATAATATAAAAAAATAATTTATATATTTTTTAATAACTTTAATTATTTTTTATAATAAAGCGGATATAATAAGTTTTATAATAATATATATTTAATTTATTAATTGATTTGGGTATAAATAGGCTATAGTTCTTATATAGAAAGTTATATAATATAATTATATATTAACTAATTAAGTTAAATATTAATTTATTATTTAAAAGGATTTTAATAAATTTTAATTTTTATAAAATTAATATTTTAATATTATTTATATTTAATAGAGACTTTATTTCTATTTTTTCTTATTGCTTTACTTACAAGGTATTTATAAAACCTTGTTATTTTTCGTTTTTATAACAGAATTAATAGGATTTTTGGATAAATAATCCTTAATTTAATAATTTGCTTGCTTATAATAATAATAATAATAATTTTTCTTAAAGGAGTATAAATATTTAAAGTTAACTAGAATCTAATTTGGATTATTAAGTTTTTTATAATTATTTTTCGTTTTATAATCGGGTTAAAATCGAGTTTTCTTCGATTTATCCCTTTAATACTTATTATTAAACGACTTTTAATATCGATTCGGTTTAATAATTTGGTCCTTTAAAGAGCAAATTATCTTATTTTCGAAGGTATATATATATTATTTTATTATATTCTTTAGAGAATTTTATTTAATTTTATTATATTATTTTAAATATAATATTTTTATTATAAAGTTAATATAAATATTCAACTTTTTTCCTATTATAATTATTAAATTGTAAATATAAAATAATAATTTTTTATTAAAAGTTTACTTTTTAATAATTTCCTTTTTATATTTAGAATTTATTTATATTTTAATATTAGAAAAATAAATATTAAAATTATAAACTAATTAATATTCTTTTTGCTTTATATTCTTATAATATAATATAACCTTAACTAATTTATTAATTAAATATAAAATTAAATTTATTAATATTTTTTTAAAGGTTTTAAAAATATATTTAAAAGGCTTATTTTAAGACTCTTTAATATTCTAAATATATTCCGATTATATATTATTTAAGCTTAATTTCGTAAAAGAAATTTTGAATATATTATTAAGGAAATAATTAAAGCTTTATTATATTTAATTTCCTAATTTCTAGAATCAATTATTAAAATCCTTAAATAATTTGCTTTTATATTATAAAGGATCTTTAATATAAGGTTCTTTCGATATTGTAATTATTATATATAAAATATTATTATTTTATATAAATTATATATTTATCTTTAAATTCTATTATTATTTTTTTAAGGTATTAGCTTTTATATTTATAAGTTATAATTTAAAATAAATATTTTCGAATTTAGTTTAATATACCTTATTTTTAATTTATTTTAAAGATATTTTTAAATTAATTATATTAATATTTAAATTGCTTTTATTGCAGTTTAGTTATTAAAATCGTATATTATATTTAACTATTTTGCTTTAAGTAATATCGATAAAAAGAGCTATTAAAATTATTAAAATATATAATAAATAATAATATAAAATATAATAATTAAATATAATTATTATAATAATAAAGCGTAAGCTAAACGTAATAAATAAATAATTGTTATTAACTTTATCTTCTAAGAGGATAGAAGAATTAACGGTTATCGTTAAAAAAATAAGGGATTTTTAAAATAATAAGGTAAAGTTTTTGAATAAAGTAGATACGGGGTTGCTTTAACAGGCTTGGTACTAACGTAGCTTCTAGTCATATACCGGAGCATATACGGAACGCATACGCAATGCCAAGACCTGCGTATAGCCTCACATGTAAATTGAACTGCGTCGTATAGCTGGCTGCACTATTCGGCTGTCCGGTACTAGGGAGGCACGACCTAGTACTTTGGTGCGAATAGTTGAAATCAACTTTTGTGTTTTTTTTAATGAGCAACATGGGACTAACAACAGGTCTAGAAGGTTTAAGAAGGTGTTGAGGTCGAACCACACCATAGACTAAGTGAATAGAGTGGCCTGATCGGCAGAGGTGAAAAGGGAGGAAGACATCATGTGGGTGATTAGTCTGGACAAAAGTGTACGTCTGATGCTGATCATGATCACCGCCTGCATGGCTTCTCAAGGGTAATGAAGTGAGAAAGTTTTGACAGTTTGTGCGGCGTATGTCTGGTTCATTGATTCGATGCACGACGGACTCTCGGGGCTCTCTAGTTTTAAAGAGAGTCGACCATCGTCCAACGGCCCTTAGTCACCAATACCCAAGCTCCCTGTCGCAAAGCCGGTAGTTAAGGACAATCCCCTAGCCGTGAAAATGGACCAGAATTTTGCCAACATTTGGAGCATAAGGGTGGGACCTTGCCGTTAGATCGTGTTTGGTGTGCAGTAGCTCAATTAGGTGGACGTTTGAAGCTGGGTTGGTGCATTTCTTCATAGGCTTGCCCCCTTTCGCTGGCAATCTAGCAGGGGGGAAAGCAGGGCGGAGTACGGATTACAGGGGCATGAAGTCTGCAACGGACAGCTTACTGCAGGGGGTCCGCCGTGACTGGTGCTGAGCATCAGATGGGTGCCCATCGGTCTCCCTAGGTGGGTAGGTAGCTCCTAGTGTGTGGAGAGTTGTTGTTGAGGCGTCGTACCTGGGTGGGTTGCCCGCCGACCCTTAAGTAGGTATCTACAGTACCTTAACTATCTAACTACTTAAGCTTCAGTTTGTTATTATCGACGTCGGATTCGGCTTAGGCACCAAACAAACACAATTCCAAGCACAGGCACGCTCGCTGTCTCCGTAGCCTCATCTTTCTAACCCTAGTCCTCCCCCATCCTCCACACCTCGACTTATTTCCAGGCAGATGCCTCCCGAATCCAGCTGCTGCCCATAATCCTGGGACAGCCGAACCTTCCACCGTGCGTAGCCTTGGTAAGGAGCATGTCATCCCCCTGCATTCAGAACTTTCCATTGCTCCCCCCAATCAAAGATCCCTATTCCGAGTGACACTCGTACCGCTATCGACGATGAGTTGAGCGTCTCACCTTGCCAAGGAGCTCACTGTTTCCCTGGCCACCTTGTATCTTCCATCTGATACTGGAAAAGGAGGGAACTGAAAATCTCAACTGTCGATCCGCCAATCAAGGTCCATTCGTTGGGTGGGCGAGCTTGTCAAATCCGTACCATTTTCTCTGCCCACCATCCTCTTTTAGCCATTTTCGATATATGGTATCGCGTTTCCAGAGACAATATATGACTTGCTCGCGCTCCTGTCCTTCACTGCATCACTAAGGACATTTACATTTCCGGATTAACATTTGACCATTCATGCTCAAGAGGGTCTGTCATATCTCTTGCAGATTGCTCAAGTTCGACTGCGGCCTCCTTGGGTTGGGGATCGACTGGTCCAAATTAGAGGCTTCTAGGTCATTGGCCCTGCTGCCATGAGTGATTTCTATCGCTCGGTTCCACATTTAAACAATGCAACAACGTACGTACCTCAGTCTGCTTGCACCGAGGATGACGATCTGTCATCCGAGACTCTCCGATCACCCAATCTAGACGACAAGGATAATAAATCTGGAGATACAAAGAAGACTGCTCCGAGGAGACGTCGACCGTCCGGCGCCGACCACGTAAAGCACAGGAGAACCAGGAATGGCTGCTACACTTGTCGTCAAAGAAGGGTCAAGGTAGTTCCTCCGAAAACATGGGGCCATGTCTACAGCTGACTCCGTATACCAAAGTGTGATGAACAACTTCCCATCTGCGAGAGTATGTCCCTCGATAACTTCTCGCTTACATTCCAAACCGGCTAAACCGATATCTCAACGCAGGGTGCAAGAAAGGCGACCGAGAATGGTGAGAACTCCAACCTTAGCCCAAGGGTAGGCTGAATGTAAGTAGTACATATCCAGAAACACGCACAATCCAGAAACCGTCGCCCGGTTCGAGGCGTGACAAATTCCTGCCATCTGCCCCTCAAAGCAGGTCCCCTTCAAGCGAATCCGAGGCACCAGAGACAACAGCTGGTCTGGAAACAGCAACGCACCCGAGGCCAGGTGTGCGTCGCAACAAGTCTAGCTCTGCGTTGTCTGCACCAGAAGAGCATTTGTCCAAGCAACAGAGCCCACTCTCGTTTGAGCATCTTCGGGCTTCAACCGATCCGTTGAAATTAGAGGATAGCCGGTCACCGTCAACAGATGCCTCGAGTGCGCCCCCATCTGCTGGTCTGGAGTTTACGGCGAAGCTCTCATCAATGTCAATAGACGTCTCACAAGACCGCAAGCCAGGATCACATCTGGCGCAAAATCTGCAGTACTATCTGGACTACTGGTTGAATCATCTGACTTGTCACCATTACTTTCTCAAAGATGATTCAAATCATTTTCTTCATACTCTCGTCTTCGAACAGGCACTTGCCTACGAGCCTCTTCTCTACGCCATTGTGGGGTTTGGCGCCTTTCAGATGACTGTCAAACGAGTCGATGGCAGAATCCAAGACTTTCTGGGCTACTACAACGAATCGGTGTCTCTCCTAAGAAAATCACTCGCCAAAAATGAGACCCACACGGACGCAACAATACTGACCATTCTGCAGCTTGCTACGTTTGAGGTATGTATCATAATCCGAGGCACAGAACGGAACTGACGAATCTCAGGATTATCTGGGCGATTGGGTGAGCTTGCTCGGACACCAACAGGCTGCTTATCGAATGCTTTTGGAGCTGTACACTTCACAATCGATTGTTGAGACTGAAATGCGCCGGAAGATTTTCGAATGGTATACAAGATTTGATCTCCATGGAAGCTTGATGTCGGGAAACGAGACTGCTCTAGGCCGAGAGTGGTTCTCTGCGATCGATACTTATTACCGTCAGCAATCGCTGAATTTCCCCACAGATATCAACATCAAGTTTGACGTAGCGATAGCCAAGCATCGACTAATGTGTACAGACATGGCCTTACTATTTGCTAAGCTTCCCCGAAAGGCAATATCCTTCGCGGAGTTCCAGGAAGAAAGCAATCGGTTTGCTAAGCAGATCGACAACTGGAGCGACGACCTAGATCCAGTTTTCCGAGACGAACAAGAACACCGGGTGATGGATTTTGGTGGCAAGAAAAAAGATCCAGATGACATTGTCGACCCCTACCTTCCTGGAGGTCTGAGTACTGGGCCCATGTTCTCGTTCAACTTCATGCTACAAGACCTGCTGGCCATTACCGTGATGTTTAAGTATAAGATGGCACTATTGCTGGAGCAGCCTCCGCCTCTGGAGCTGCACAATCTTGCATTGGAACTATGCAGGCTCTTCGAGACCATCGAGTACTGGGCCGAGGCTCCGTCCGGAGCCATATTGAAAGCGCACGCCAGTCTTGCTATTGCTACTCTTTTTCTTCCAAAGGATGAAAGACATATCATGTGGTGTCGAAGAAAGTTAGCCAAGGTCGAGAGTCTTGGGTTTGTTCTCGCCGCCCAATCATTCTACGAGGCCCCTTTGGCCTAAAGGGACGAGACCGTGACGCGGGCTAATCATTTGCCTAGGCACATTTATCCTTCTACCTTCCGGCAGCGAATGGCAGCAATGTGGGGGATCCCAGAGATCAACCACTGGTGGCTGCCAAACGACGAGGCGTATCCGCCCGTTGTTCGCAGCGTTCGATCTTTGATGGAGAATCGGCTTCCTCAAGCACCTAGCCGAAGTAGGAGTGAGGATCAACGCACCATCAAGGGAATATTCTCCCAGTTGACCGTCCACGATAACCCCAGAAGCAGCACGTCAGCTAGGCCCGCCGTACCGCAATCCCCACCATCATCGCAATCACCGCACTCACCTAGATCCCCAACACAACAGGTCTACACGGAGATGGACTCGGAGGACGCACTGCTGGATCAGAGCAGACACAGGTTCTGGCAGAGGATGGGAGAGCAGAAGTTGGGCCAATGATGGGTGTTCTGATATTCATTGAGTGGTGCGTTGGCTTTGAATGCTGGTTTGGGAAGCGAGCATTGCCGAGCTTGACAGCAAGGGATTTTTTTTTCTCGTGGATTTAGGAAAGAGCAGTGCTGGACGCTGTTTTGTTAGACCTGCCAGTCTTCTGGTGGGCTTGGATTAGAATCAATCATGTCCAGAATGATGTACCAGTCTCGTATGATTATTGTTTTCTTCGTGTTTATTCTGGACCACACATGTCGATTCGGACCGGTGGCGCTGCGCCTCTCGCTACCAGTCGCAACAACAACCCTACGGCTATTCCCCAACCGCTGCTGGACCACACGCAGTTGTACCTTAAGGTGACTAGTACAACCACTTGGAATGATGAATGGCGAAGCTGCAGGCTGCCACTGTGTTCAATCATATTGGAAACACAAGAAAACGCAAATCTCCCGCGGCTCCTACGCGTGAGCCACCTGACCCGAAAACACATGATGGGCCCAAGAAGCCTCGTCGAACCCCCAAAGATGGCAAATCCAAGGACAAACCGGCCTTGCTGCGACGGGATTCCTCGACCATTGTTGAGACCACAATCCCCTGGCCAGACCAGCTCACCAAGCTCGCACTGACACACCGCGCCCTTAACCTCGTCTACACCTTCTGCTGTACACGGAAGCATTTAGCAACCACGTTTGACACCATCAAACAAGCCGTCGAGGATCATATCAAGAGAGAGCTTCTCGTCGAAGACGTGGCCAAGATCAAGGCCCTCGTCCCTCGGGCCCTCAATTTTGCTTATGTCGACGAGTCTAGCCTACAAACTGCGGTGTTGGGAGAGGAAGATGGCATCAAGGGTGGCAAAGCTAAAGACTTCCGTTCACTTGATCTCTCCAAGGAAGATCTTGGGCAAGAACATGCTGCAGATGGCACGGTGAAGGAGCTATTGCTGTTCGAATTCATCGACGGTGATTTGAAGCGCCAGGTCACCAACTCCAAGACCGGAGAGCCCATGAAGCCGTTCCGCAAACTACGCGAAGAAGACCTGAAGATGCCAGTATATAGTCAGAAGCAGATGATGAAACTCATAGAGAAGAGGAATACGAAATTCACTTCCGCCGTCAACGGATTCCTGAACCAGTGCGCGGCTGACGGCATCGACTCTCATGTTGCACTTGACGAGCGGACAGGGGAACATGTTCCAGTACCGTCCGAGAGTAGAGAAATTACACCGGCACCTAAGGTGGCTAAGCCTCCAACAACGATCCCGGCCCAACGCGATTCCGTGGCCAGGATTATTGAAGATATGAAAGCCATGGAGTGGTACACCGGTCAAATTGTACCGGATGGGCATCGTGTCTTCGATCCCCAGGAGCCAATCTTTGGGGAGTTGAAGTTTCAACTATCCCAAAACCTAGTCAACGCCCTCTACAATACTCGCGGCATTACGCAGCTCTATTCACACCAAGCAGAAGCAATCAACAACCTTTACGAGGGTTCCAATGTTATCGTGGCTACTTCCACAAGCTCCGGGAAATCCCTGATATACCAAATACCCATGCTACATGAGCTTGAACTGGACTCGAATGCTCGAGGGATGTACATCTTCCCCACAAAAGCACTCGCTCAGGATCAAAGGCGAAGCATGAAAGAATTGCTCCGATACATGCCTGGGCTCGAGGACATCATCGTCGATACTTTCGACGGAGACACAGCAATGGCTGATCGGCATACAATTCGAGATGAGGGCCGGATCATCTTCACGAACCCGGATATGCTCCATATCACCATCTTGCCTCAGGAAGACAAATGGCGAGCCTTTCTACAAAATCTGAAGTTTGTAGTTGTTGACGAGCTGCACGTTTACAATGGTCTTTTCGGCTCTCACGTTTCGTTCATCATGAGAAGACTCAGAAGGATATGCGCGGCGGTGGGAAACCGCCATGTGAAATTTGTTTCCTGCTCAGCTACAGTTGCTAATCCTGAAGAGCATATGAGGACGATCTTTGGGGTAGAGAATATCAAGCTTACGGACTTTGATGGCTCACCATCTGGTAGAAAGGAGTTTCTGTGCTGGAATACTCCATTCAAGGACCCTAAAGATCCTTCCTCTGGCAGAGGCGATACGATGGCTGAGACGGCAAGGCTCTTTTGCCAGCTCATCTTGCGCGGTATCAGGGTCATCGCTTTCTGTCGGATCAGAAAACAGTGCGAAGTCCTGATCACCGCAGTACGGAATGAGGCTGCGAACTTGGAGAGGCCTGACCTTGCAGCTCGTATTATGGGATATCGTGGCGGGTACGCACCCCAAGACCGACGGAAGATCGAGAAAGAAATGTTTGACGGCAAGCTCATGGGCATCATCGCAACAAGTGCCCTAGAGCTTGGAGTTGACATTGGATCACTGGATGCAGTCATCACCGTGGGCTTCCCCTATACCATCGCGAACCTCAGACAACAGAGCGGCCGAGCTGGTCGAAGAAACAAAGACTCCTTGTCTGTTTTAGTCGGGGACTGCTTCGCTACGGATCAGTACTACATGGAGAACCCGGACGAGATCTTCACGAAACCAAACTGTGCACTGCAGGTGGACTTGCAGAACATGCTAGTCCTTGAAGGGCATATCCAGTGTGCAGCTTTTGAGATGCCCATTCGTTCTGATGAGGACAAGCCATATTTTGGCAAACAACTGCCCGAAATAGCAGAGGAGCGGATGGTCAAGGACCCTCTTGGATTCTACCACTGCAACGAACGATTCCGACCACAGCCATCGAAGCATGTTGCAATCAGAGACACCGAAGATGGCCACTTCGCTGTAATCGACATCACCAACAATCGCAATATCGTCCTAGAAGAAGTCGAGCCATCACGGGCCTTCTTCACGATCTATGAGGGCGGCATCTTCCTCCACCAGGGTTACACCTATCTCGTCAAAGAATTCTCCCCAGAAAGCCAATACGCCAAAGTCATCTCAGTCAAAGTCGATTGGACAACCCAGCAACGCGACTACACAGACGTCGATCCCATCGAGACCGAAGCGATCCGCCGCATCCCCGACTCCCTCTCCCGCGCCTTCTACGGCGCCATCAAGATTACAGCCGTCGTCTTCGGCTTCTTCAAAGTCGACAAGAAACGCAGGATCCTTGACGCGGTCCAAGTTGACAACCCCCCCATCACAATCTTCTCCAAGGGGATGTGGCTCGATGTTCCCCGGATCGCGCTCGAAATACTGACCTCCCGCCGCTTAAATGTCGCAGCGGCGATCCACGCAGCAGAACACGCGATCCTGAGTCTAATGCCGCAATTTGTGATTTCTATGCCCGGTGACGTACGCACGGAATGCAAAAATGCACTCAAAGAGGAAGTGGCCGCAGCCAAAAAGGAGTCCCAGCGAAAACGGCCCGCACGACTGACCTTCTACGATGCGAAAGGAGGAGCAGGCGGGTCAGGCATCTCGACCAAAGCGTTCGAGTTCATTGACCTCCTGCTCACACGAGCGTTGAATCGGGTAGCGCAATGTCAATGCAGCGACGGCTGTTTGGAATGCTGTCACGCGGAGAACTGCAAGGAGCACAACATGATCACTAGTAAAGCGGGGAGCTATGTAATACTGATGTGCTTGCTCGGGAAAAGAGGGGAGATTGACGTGGAGACGCTGCCCTGGGGGGAGGAGACCAGTATTCCGGCATACACGGACACTGTCGTTGCGGCTGAGATGATTAGGCCAGCGAGGGGAAGGTTTGTTGAGGAGGTGGTTGTGAAGAGGGAGGCGGGTGTGGTTGAGATGACTGTCTTGGATCGTGTGGGAGGCAGTGAGGGGGAACAGGGCACGGTGGTCGAAATCAAGGAGGAGCCGGGCGATTGAGGGTGTAGATCCTGGACTACTAATTCATATTATCAACTGTACAAGAGATGATGCCCTTGGCAGCAGCCGCATGATGCAGTGGAGCCACATGACACAGACGTCAAGCGGTACTCTAGTACGACCGAGTGCACGATATACGAAATAATGAAACACGACTGGAACGCCACCGTCCTTATCCAGACACATCTAGATTCAGATGAAGGAGAGTTCATTTTCTTGTGCTATGCACCCGTGAAACAGGATGAGACCGTCGTGGTCTGTAGCTGGACACGATGGGCCGATCCCGATGGGGGCGAATTCGAATTTCTTTCGCTATGCGTCAAATACTACCCGGACTCACAGAGTACTAAAAGTGGGACTAGAAGCGCAGTGTAAATGCTCCTGCCATACCTCGCTTACAGATCTGCAGCGCCAGGCATCCTCAACCCCGATATTGCACCTCATTCAAGTCGTTGTGCGGCAAAAAGCGCCGTTGAATGGCCGGAGGTCTGGACCACGGTGCATTGCCCATGTTTCATGCATGACTCGTCTTGTAATGCCGTGTCTTCATGTCTTCTATGCATTCGTGCGTTCCTCAATCTAGTGACGTCCCATGTCACTACGCATTTCAGAGAGCCTGCCGTTTGGCCTTTCAATCCAATTCTTGCTGCAATGATCGAACGCTCTGCCACAGTGTCCTGCTCTCAGTCACATCCCCCAGCTGGAGAGGAAGGGGCGTCAGCATTGTTTGTGAGGATGGGGTAGGAAAATCAGGTACCTTGACCATGTAGGGAGTAGGCTTTCCGTCTTCAATGACCGCAATCGCAATGGACTTGCCCGACGGTTCATTTCCTTTACTACAAGCATACCCGGCGTCAGCTCAACGCTTTCCTGGCAGCAGACTTAATGGTACAGACTGTGTCCACAATTGTAAGAAACGGGGCTTGGCTTTGCTGATACGTACCTGTCCCCAATCTTCATTTGTTTGAAGACTGGTGCGTTCAACAGCACTCGATACGTCTGGTGAGCTCGCATAATGAAACGACCTTTTGTCTGTGGCCCTTTGGCTTCTTCAGGGGATACTGCAGGGACGTTGAACTTGAAGATACCTTTACCGCTTTCCTTCCACGCGTTATCTTTGAACGAGTATAGGCTGGCGCGCGCCGAGAAGATTGATTCCTCGCCATCCTCCCCGGTCTCGACTACCACGCATTAGATTTATTCCCAGTCCTTTGTGTGGCAGGAGCCTTACCGCCCTGGTGCTGGAATCGCTCATCGACTTCATCGTCTCCATCCTCTTTCCCATTCTCCTCTGTATCTTCTTCTTCGCCGTCGCTGTTCTCTTCATTCCCTTCGCCAACGTGCTGTGGGGATCCGATGGGCTTCACAACACCATTACCCACACCCAGTTTTGCATCGCCGGTGGGTGCGGCAAAGCTGGTGAGTTTGCTACCTGTCGCAAATCCCCCCCCGAAAGTGCCTCCGAATACTGATCCCCCAAATACGCCGGTCTTAGCTGGAGCGGAAGTAGCAAACGGTGATGGTCCTGTTGAGCCAAAAGCTGAGGACGAAGTCTTGGCAAATGAGCCAAACCCATTGTTGGATGAAGATGCAGATATGTCTGCTGTCGCTCCTTGCTTGTCGGTCTTTGGTGGACCTAAAACCGGCGAGGGTACGAAGGGGCTCGTCGTGGATGTGCTCAAAGTCCCGAACGGGGAAGCTGATGAGCCAGAGAGAGCTGCAAAACCAGAGGCTGCAAAAGCTGCTGAAGATGCCTCGGATTGCTCGTTCATAGTGCTATCTGCAGCTTTCGAGGAATTACCAGGTGAAGACCCTCTCGGGGGTTCTGGAAGCGGTTTAAGGGCAGACGTTTGTCCAAATGTGCTCTTAAGTGGGTCCTGAATGCCCATCAGTAATCCATAATCGGAGCCATACTAGGACAGTAGACCAACCTTGTTGACTGCTTGTGAAGAGACATCTCCATTCTCTTCCGAGAGATCGAGCTTCGGGTCTGCTACAGAGTCTTTGGCCGTGGTTGTGTCGTATTCTCCGGATTTGGGCGTTTTCACCCGTTCGAGCTCGTCTGATCGCCGTTGTGCACGTGCCTCTTCAGTGGCAACAATCTTCTGCTCTCTATCTGCGTCCGTATCGAGGTGGTCCCTGCTACGCTTTTTCCGTGGACTATATGCTCCGTCCTGCATGTCCTGGTCCACCTCGCGGCTCTTTCCCTGTGGCGGCCCCCCCAGTAAGGTCGGCACAGCGCCAGTGTCGGATAGAGCAATTTCCTCCTCATCGATAGGTTTGGCCACAGGCAAAACCTGTACGGACGTATCTGTGGCTCCCACGCCGGTTATCTCTGTGTTCGAGGCCACTTCATCTATGTTCTCGGAATAAGCGTGTATGTCCTCCTCGGTCTCTTTCTCTTCCACCTCCTCTTGTACAGGGGTGGCTACTGCTTCTTGAGGATTGCTTTCGGCTTTTGGGAATCCTCCCGTATGTACCTCCCGAGACCTCTTTCTTATGTGGCCGTTCCTTAGTTCAGGTTGTTCATCGTTTGGTATGGCGATGTGGTCTTTCTCCGAAGACTCTAGGTCGTCAAAAGACCGCTTTCTAATAGGCCTACCTCGGGACTTGCCAACCTTCGGATTATCTGCTACAGGTACCGCGTCCGCAGGAGCACTGACTGAGTCGGTGGGCTGAGTGGTCGGTGGTTCTGCTACTGTTGTGATTTTAGAGATCGATGCGAGCGAGGCCTTTTTCAGTTTCTCTCGCACAGGCTTTTCACTTGTATCATTGTCACTTGTAGAGGCGGAGGTGGGCTGCTGAGATAGCGTAGGCCCGCAAGGAGGATCTGTAGGACGTGTTGCGTTATCTTTGGCATTTTCTTGCCTCTGCGTCATTCGCGTCATTGCAGATGGAGTAAGGTTTGGTCAGATCCTAGAGACCGCTTATGGTAAAGCGGAACGAGGAAGGCAGGTATGAGTGTACTCGGCTCTTGGAAGACTTGATTGGGGATTAATTAGTGGCGATTGCACATGTCAAGCTTCATGTCGTCCTGGTAATTTTCCACCAAAGTTGAGGGCAAGGAGTGCTTGAGGGCTGGACCAATATCTTAAGCACAGTGAGGACCGAGTTTGGGATGAGGCAAAAGGGAGCAGTGGTTGTCTATTAATAGCGCTCCGAGTGTGATTGAGGCTGGTAAGAAGGGCACATGGTATGGCGATGCCGTCCTTTCAGTGAGTCAGTGGGAAGAGACAAAGAAGAAGAAGAAGACTGTTTCTAGGGAGACGAGCGATGAATGCGAGGCAAGGCTGAAGGCCTTTTCGAATGCTGATCTTGTAGCTAGGCTTAGCTAATGAAAGAAGGATCTTGATAGATGTTGACTTTCGAAAGAGAGCAGCGTCTCAGGGCGATTCAATCCAATCCAATCCATTCCATTCGGGACTAGCGTTGAACGGTGCCAAATACCTGAACTACGAGACTACCGAGACACTTTCTATTCGACTCCACTTCTTCCTTTGCTGTTCAATGTTTGCTCCTCGAGCCTGATGAACCTACTCCCATGCTTGTTGCGGGCTCTCATGTTGCTCATTGCCCCGGGAGAATTTCAGAGCACTCTCCGCTGTTCCTCAATTCCTTGTGATCTGAGAGCAAAGTTCCTATCTATTCTTGTACATCACTAAGGCTTGCTACGTTCTGTTTCTTCATTGCTGCATGAGGGCGCTTCTCAGGTGGGCGCAAGAGGAAGAATGTAGCTGAGACTCATGCTCCTGCTTTTGTTGTATTACTGTACGCTCGTAGCCCATTAAGACAACCCTCAGTTGAAGTCAGAAAGTGGTCTGACGAGTCTTCCTCCTATCAGACTTCACTAGAGGTATCTCAGAGAGGTCCATTCTGTGTTTGGTCTTTGCAAATTTGTACCTTCCCCTCGTTCCCTTAGATACATGCAAGGCTCATGCGGAATGCGGATGATGATGGCGGTCCTCCATTGACTTGTCTTTTCAGCTCTTCAGGCCTGGTTTCTTGGTGTTCTACAGCAAATGCTCATGTGTGCATCGTAGTAACGGTACGAGAATGATAATTCCACCTAGGAAACGCGGTATTCGAGACTGGCTCATGATGAAACCTTACAATAGTCCAGCTAGTGTGTCATTCTATTGTGCACCTATTTTTTGACTCGCTCGTATCAGAACTTCACTTATACGATTGAGCGAATCAAGGAGAGCATCTAAGCATTGGCCACTGGGCACGGTTCGGGTACACTGAGCTATATAAAACGTGCTCTTTCCCTATCTGTCCTTGCTTGCCCGTCCTCCTTTACATACTCCCATACTCAGCAACCCAGGAAGCGTTGCCCTTTACATCACTTTCCTGATTCCCCGACCACTTCGACCATGCTAACACAGTCCGCCATTGAGCAACCATGATTGTCCTCACCATCTTCGCGGCCCTCGTCCTCGTCGCTATCGAAGCCTGCGCAGATGTTCCGACAGTCGATTTTACAGGCTGTGGAGCACCCCACGGTTCCGAAGAGGTACACGCCTTACTGGCCCCAGCTGACAGTGGCTTGTATGCTATAAGTCATCTTCTCTCCGTACCTTTGATCAGATCATGTTCTAGCGAATGCAAAAGTCAAGAATTCCGGCGGGGCTGCTGACTGTCCTGGAACGTGAATATTTCATTAATTGTGGCCATCATGGTATGAGTAACCGCAGCGCGCTGCACTTCCCTGGCAATCTTAGGTAGCGTCACCACTGTCGGCTTTTGCCCCAACGCAGAGGGGACAAACGTTATGTCGGATATTCTTTTGATGTATCCAAAGTACGGAAACATGTTCCTTAGATTTCTTAGAGTATACCCTTCATCTCGGAGGTTTACTACAGAGAGCAGGCCGAAGCATTCCGTTCTATACTTGGCGATGTCTCAATTCTGAAGCCGGTTCTTTTGCTTCAAACACTGGCACCATTGTCTTCGAATAAGCACCCTGGATTACTAATGGTCCTTACATGCTTTGGGTGGAGATTCCGAAGAGAACACCATGCTGGTCATTCTCAGCTAATAAAGCACAAGCATCCCAGCCCGATATAAAACACAAACAATGGGTATACTGCGAGGACGACCCGATTCTTAACGACCCCTGAGCCACCTAGAATGCTGACGCCCGCAGCCAATGACCATGCAACCAGAACGATGTAGACGGGAACTCGGGCGATTGTCGGAAGGTGCAGTGCGCTGAGCATCGCTGCAATGACCAGTGGGAAGAGCGTGTAGCCGATGATGCAGATTGACTGAAAGAAAGAGCTATACTCGCAGTCAGCAGACTGCGTAAGGATAGTCTCCAGGAATGCGTACATGTTGCCTCCTAGTAATTTGATCTGCGCAGTCACCACTGCCTCTCCTATCCAGACCAAAGCAAAGACACCAGAAAATACATGGGTTTTTTGCTCACCGGATGCAGCCATTGAAAGCAGCAAGCTCAGGAGCAAGCAGAAGATCAGGGGACCCCTACATCAATGGTCAGCAGCGATCGTGGGTAAATGGAGTGTCGTTTGCAGAAAGGGATTACCAGAGGTCCCAGTCCCGCAAACCCTCGCTCATGCCACCTTGGAGGACCACATCGGCATCTGGCCATCTCCCTGCGATACCTCTGAGGCCACCAGCCAGACTGTCTCCCTCGCCTCTCTCAGCACCTCCGATGCCCCCGCCCCTTTGCAGCATGCCACCCAGTAGGTACTTCGGCCAGAGAACTTGCCGCATCTTCTCCCATACCGCCAGGAGATCCCTCGAGAGAGTCTCCCATACGGATTCGTCGATGGTATTTGTGGGGGCTCTTCTATCTTCGCCGGGAATGGAAGAATTGAGGTAATTTTGGGGAAGGGGGTTGCGTGAGGAAGATTGGATGTTGCCTGTCAAGGGGGCTCGATCCGAGTTGGACTGCACGGGGTCGTTCAGGTCATCGATGTTCGCTGCTCATATTAGCTGTAGACTCGGGCATATCGTTGTGGAGCAGTATTCACCGTCATCGGGGTCTATCAGATCCTGCTCAATTTCCCTGTTGTCGTAATTATCGTAAGGATTGCCCGTTGTTCCACTCGCCATCATGGCCATTGAAGGAGGATATGGTCAAGCAATGACCATCACCAGCCTAGAACGTTGCTTCTCAATACACCGCTATGAGGAGTGCGAAACGTTGTTTGGTGAGGATTGATCGGTCCTGAGCTGAGGTTAGGTACCATTCTTAGTTGTTCGTGTCAGGTTTCCACTTGCAAATTGCAGCTAGATATTACTATTTCTTAAAAGGGCTTAGTCTGTAGAACTACGAAACATAAAAGGTTAAATCATTAATACAGAATATTCAAAACGCGTGTTGGTGCACGTTGGTACACGTTAGGGAAAATGTTTCATTGGACGAGTGCTCGTCACCTGTCAATCTTACCTACCGCTCCTACTACTTTCATACGCCCTCCGTCTCCAGTCAGGTCCCGTTGATCAGTCACAATGCCATGAAACACAGCCCCTCCCTACATTCGAGACTGCGTGGGCTCGTACCTACGACCATCCTGCTTCTACTCAGCGCAGCCAATTTTCCATAACATGTCTCGCAATCATCCTGCATCCGCATATCCAAAAACAACTGTCCTCTAACAACGTCTCCATCAACCATGCCTGGCCTCCGTGACTTCGTTTCTGATCGGCACAACGGCCTCCCCGATTCAATGCGTTCTTCGATTGGCAACCAAAGCCGGGTCCCAGTACCAGCCACCAAGCTGCAGCGGGAGAACCCTAACACAACGGACCAAACATTCGACTCTTCTGTTACTAATGCAGATATTCCTGGACGTGGGACAGCGTTTGCCCGGCCATCACATGGAGATGCATTCGATACCGATGCCGAGGATCTCGACGACACAACGGTGATAAGCAGCGTTTACAGCGACAGAAGTCGTCCAGATGGACACGACAACCGCGGGCGTGTCGATGCATACCAGATGGGGCCAGTCTTTCACCACAAAGCTCGCCTTGATCGGCTAGAGAATGAGGACCTGGTTGACGACCAAGACGATGGAGAGGTTTCTGACGAGAGTCTGAGCGAGGAAGAAGAGAGTGACGAAGCTGAGCTTCCTCCAAGCATTGTGGTCGACCAAAACCGCCCAGGTTTTGTAAAATTTCACCGGGAGAACCCGTCAAGCAGGGATGATTTGCTTCGGTCGCTCAATCGCACTGCATCACCTTCAATTCGTCAAGCCGGGACACCTAAGAGGCTCGCAAATACTGCAAACGACTCGACCCGTCCCATACATCATAATCCGCTCAACAGAGCCGCGAGTATCGACGGTTTCAGTTCAAGGCAAGATTCACTTGGCACTCGACTCCTGAATCATCCACTGGAGCGGAAGGGATCTGTCCCACTTGTAAGTAGCCAACATCATGACTTGATTCCTCATTCCGAAGATGCTCAGAAGACATCAAACCACTCAGCCATGAAGGAGCAAGGGGTCCCTCGTACACAAGCTGAGACCAATAAGCCTCTCGGAGCTGTGGCATTGGAGGCTTTATCAGAGCCAGTAGCTTTAGAAAAGACAAAAGAACAGCGACCGATCGATATCACCGACAAACTAGACGACGACTTCTCGTTTGTCCACCAAAGTGGAAATGAGTCGTCCGAAGACTTCCTCCATGCCTCTGCCAAAGAATCGCAGTCTCGCAAGCGCGCTCTAGACTTGGATTACAGCATGGCCGACCTATCCCAAATGACCTACGAGCAACTAAGCAAAGAGCCATTCGAGCGTACCCCTGAGAACACAGGTGCACAATTGCCCAAGCAACTTCTCAGTGGCTCCCTTTCGGAAAGGCTGGATCTTACCTATTCTATGAAGCCAAGCAAGGACAGAGACTCGCATCGGAAGGCCTTCTTTGCGTCATTGACCATCGACCAGTACGAGGAATGTGCAGGCTTGATTCTCAATCGATTCAGCGGCATTATTACAAAGTTCAAGGAGGCTAGGCAGCGGAAGAGAAAGGCCACGAGCGAATTCGAGGAGGAAGTTGCGCAACGGGAAGAGCGTGTTCGAAATAGGAGAGGTGGGCTCGAGCAGGACCTCAAGAGGTTGAAACAGGGTGGTGAGGACGTTGTGAGAGGCAGGGCAAATCAGGGGTAGAGCAAATCGGTAAACACGCGATAATGGTGAAGTGGTCAGGGGTGGAATCTGTCCTGCTTAATTTTGCTTTGCATCTGGCTTTCGTGGCAACTGCGCTTGAGTTGGAGAGTTCCTGGGAGAAAGACTAGGGAAGAGGTTGCTTGTGCTAGACAGATACCCCCTATTGCGTTGTGCTCAAATATTTCATTAGCTAGGAGCTCAGCATAGATGTCAATGAATCCATTTCGGCATATCAAAGTCGCCGAAGGAGCTGCCCACGGCTCCTGAGATACCCCCATCCATCCCGTGGTATCATTGTTAGTCCAAATTCTTTGAGCCTCCGGGGCCCGAGTCACATGCTCTGACCATCGTCGACATCTCGTGGAGGGTCTTATTGACAAAAAGAGAGTCCGCTTAACAAGTAATCATCTTCGCAACCCACCAATCCAACAAAGCCTGCATCGTCCAATCGTGCTGCAACCACGTTTCTTTCTTCGCTTCCTCCTGATTTCCTCCAAGCCCCCCCACACCCACCATTCCCTCTCTCTCCCTCCATTCCTTCTCCGCCTTGACCCCCGCATCAGCGATCGACCCCTCGTCGTCCAAGTTCTTGTACAGGTCACACTTATCGCACTCATTGCACATCCCGCCTAACGGTCTGAAATGCTGGCAGAAATGCCGATAGCCCTCACCCCCTTCTCCTTTACCTAAGCCTTGTCGACAGATGTAGCACATGGTGTATCCACAAGTGCACGAGAGCTTGTTGCATCCACTGTCCTTGATGAAAGCAAGGCCACAGCGTGGACACGTACGTTTGAGGGCTGCGGTGCGCGCAGCTTCGACAGTCGTTCGGAGAGACACTGTGGCTGACTCGTGGCAGATATGCGGGTCGCGCCAGATCTTAAAGCAGGATAGACAGGATGGAAGACCGCAGCGGGGTAAGCGGCATTGGAAGCGGCGGGAAAGGTATTTGGTGCGTGAGAGGCGAGCAAGTGAGATCGAGAACATTGTGGACAGAGTTGGCAGTGTTCGGAAGAGCGGTAGACGGCAGATGAAGACGTAGAAGAGTACCATGGGCAGAAAGTCAAACGTTATCAGGAGTAAGATCAAGTTTCCTCGTAGGTCGGCCACGTTGAGCCTGTATCGAATCATGGTCGGAGGGAGGTACAGCTCGTCCACTTCAGCATAAGTGCAGAAGGGGCAATTGACCAAAGGCAGATGAGCCTTCGAAAGAGCTTCCTCCGCAAGGCGCGCGTCCATTTTTCTCCACGTCTCCCCGCCTCCTTTCGACTGTAGAATGGCCCTTTCGACGATTGCTGTCCCTAAGCACCCGTCACACCCCTCTTGTGACGTCGGCGCAAGACACCGGACCTGACCGCGAGCGTGGTCAATGTTGCGGCCCCATCCCTGACCGAAGAGCGCTTCGCTGACGGCACGGCCAATGCATTGGAAGCATATCACGTGCTCGTTGGTATCACACGGTGCCATCTGCTCGAACGCGGTATCCGAAAAGCAGCATTGGCATTCGTAGAGAGCCTGAGCCCGCTTCGCCTCGGCCTCGTTCAGAGCATTGGCAGCGGTCCAATCCTGATGCTCCTGCTCTGCTTTCAGCTTTTCCAAGAGCGGTACTACGACCGTTTCGCGCAGTTCCATGTCCAATTCAAGATCTCCGGTCTCCTTCAGGGTCGGAACGGCCGTCGTTCTGTCCGAATCGGTGCAGGCCCATTCGAGCATGTAGTGATCCGATGGGTTCTCCGCCGGTTTCCTCCATCTCGCCCAGAGAGCGCTGAACGTTGCCCTCCAGCCTTTTGCGGCCAGCTTCTGGAGCGTGGGCCTAGCACGAGTATAGGAGTGATTCTCCTCGGCCAAGACGGCCTTAATAGTACTCTTACTTAATAACTTAAATTCTTGAGACAACGTACTCTTGACAGCCCACACATAGCTAGCGCGTCGGAACTCATCTTCTGCAGATATCAGAAGCTGATCGCACTCGGTCTCTGTTGCGCGTACAGCAGTCTCCGTAGCAGTTGTACGCCACCGTCCCTTGACCCATCGATCTTGATGCCGTATAAGCTGGTCTACCACCACCGGTAGTCGACTGCTGCCACTGTAGGCTTGAAGCATCTCACGGAATACATCTGGGAGGATTCGAGGGAAGACGGTGGCGAGGATGTGCAAGCATTTGTTGAGCTCGGGGATCAAGTCGTCGCCATGAGGGCTCTCTGCGATGTTGCTGAGAGCATTGCGCGCCGCGCGAGAAGTCATCGAGGTGCTTATGACCTGCGCTCGAGCTGGAGCGGTGGTGAGATTTGGGGATTAGGAGTGAGCTATTCCTGTTGCCAATGTCGGCTCGTCCGCCGGAGAGGCAGATCGATAATATCACATGTCGTTTGGAAGGTCCATGAAATCTTCAGCGCAGTGTAACAGCTAGATCGAGGGGATGAGCAGCTTTTAGATAGGGGCCGACAGCACCACCTGCATCGCCCTTGTAGATATTTCGAACAACTACGGAAAAAGGAAGTATTTGGCGGCGGGCTCTATTGTATATACATACAACATTGAATTCGTAGAATCCTTGTTGGAGACGCTTTGCGGTAGATAGGCAAGACTATTTACAACAAAGGAACATAGACAGAATGTTATTATGATTCAATAGTAGGAGCAATGGTTAAATATTACTGGCTTAGGTGAATAAATTCTTCGAACTTTTGCGCGGCCTTTCTAACATTGTGCGTAGGGGTCTAGTTGTATGGATGTCGCTTCGGGTGCTGTGCCTCGGTGTCCCAAATACTGTTCAGAATTAACTCACTGAATTTCAAGAATTACAAAATTACTAGTTTACTAATTTATTATTTAAGTTTTTATTTATTCTTGTTTTTCTATATATACAATAAAAATTCAAATGGTTTAGAAGAATAAAATTTTATAATATTTCAACCGTTATGTTTATATAATAAAAAAAATTCAAATTCATATTTTTTTACTACGTTTTTTGAATAAAATTAATCAAAGTACTTCGGCAATTTTGAAAATTAAATTTTGAAAATTCAAAGTTTAAAAAATTTAATCTTGAAAATATGTAAATGAATATATTTTATATATCTTAAATAATAATAATTTTTAAATTTTTATTAAATTTTATTTTTTCAAATTATTTCAAATTATATTATATATATGAAAAATGTAAATTAATAATAATAAAAATAATAAAATAATGAAAATGTAATTTTTGGAATTTTTGAAATTTCCATTCGACGGGAAAACGGAGGGTGACAGTGAATTAATTCTTAACAATACTGCTGAATATGACAAACCCCGGGTTCACATCCCGACTAAGCCTCGACATTTTTGTGCTTTTACACCTTTGCATCTCTACATGACAAGGATATATAGTCACGTATGGGACAGGGTTTTTAATTCGAACGGCATGGCGCCATGTCCACCTGAAGGGGCTGTCTTTGGTCGCATTTGTTGAATTGAGTATAGGACATGACTCTATGCATTCGGTACAATGGAGACATTTGATCATTATAGGCTTTCGTGTTTTCTCTCGAGTAGATACAGCATATGGCCATGTCCTCTCAAATGCTCAAAAAATGTCGTGTAGTACCTTTCAAGCTACAGCCATCTCTACTACGTCAGCATATCCCCGCATCCTTGGCTTTTTCACGGCACGAGAATAAACCCGCAAGCAAAACCACCCTTCCAGAGTCAGGAACTTCTCAGAAGTATCCAGTGGTCGCACTCCGCCTCGCGGTTTCAAAGACAGCCCTGTTTGCTCCGCTGCAGCAAGATAGGTGTCCAGAAAGAGTGGTGGGCCTTCCATCGATTAGAGGACCATGATGCCGGACCCTTGACTGAGAGACTCTTCGGAAGTAGATCAAAGGAGGGTGAGGACCTAAGATGTTCGATGTCGATGGCTTTCGCAAGCTCACAGGCTCTGGCTCCGGCGCCATTTCAGATCTAGCTTCCGGAAATCCCCTCACATAGGAGCCAAGGTGTTCCGCATACAACCTCATAAGCTCACTGCTATGTTCCTGTAAGGCTTTAGAGCTGCACAGCGCCTTTCGGGAACTGCACGAGCAAGTGAAGAGTAAACTCGGTTGACGTTTGAAGAGATAATTTAATCGAGCACGGAACTTTTTGGGGGTGCATTCGCCTCTCATATCTGCATTGGATTCCAGGTCATGTGTAATTCTCAAACGCAAAATTCCAATTGTCTGGCTCGTGAGAATCCTTTTCTTGGTCCGAACCAACGTCCTGTAGCAGCGGAGGTATTAGAGCATACCTTGCCCAGTGTTCTTCATCAGCCCAACGCTCGAGGTTCATATCCAAGGTGCCTCCTCGAGTCTTTGCGGCACGTATTCTATCAATGACTTGGGGGACGACTTTTCGAGGATAGATAAAGCCCTGGGCACAGCATGCGAATTCCTCCATTCTGCGCAGCCCAGTGGCCAGAGGCTGCATGGTGACTTTTCCGGAAGCAAAATAGAGGAGAATGCAAAGGGGTAGGCATCCGCAGCACAGGAGTGCAATAGTGAGGTTAGAAAGAGTTTTACGAAGACGCCTAGAGCAGGCACGACTGCTCAACAGGACAATCAGTAAAGCCAAAAACGTGAAGATCGACCAGCCAAGGTATGTTGCCCAATCTTCCTTATTCCAGCCAAAGAATTTTTCAGTGTAAAACAATCGAAGATATAGCCAATCCCGATCATTGCCCGTGTGTTTCGCAATAGCTTCGAAGGCTGTTTTAGCACGAGGAAACCAACCTGACACGGCTAATACATCATCCTCGACTGTCATGATCCAGTGGGCTCCGGTTTTGAGACAGTCTTGGAGTAGATATTCATAATCGAACATTGTTTTCTCCCACACCTTGTGATTTGTCTCCAACGCACGCAGCCTCTCAATCTCGGATTCCGAGACCTCATATTTGATCACCTGATTCGCAAGTTTCCGTAGCCATGATTCTTGATAGATAGGATGCAAATGTGTGTCTGTTTGAGCGATCAAGACAGTTAGATGAACGCTGCGGCGCTGGCTGTCAGATAGACCCTCTAGCAGCGACCCGATGGTATTGCGAACGTATTGCTTGTGTCGCCGCTTGAATGTTGGCACTCCAATGCATATTAGGGGGCCTGGCTGAGGTCCTATCTCGCTAGTAGAAGCATTGGCGGCGGATATGAAAGCCTCTGCTTCTCTTTCGCGTTTGGCGGAGTATCTTCTTGCGTAGCCCTTGGCTGGATTGAAGAAGAGGGATGTAGGATCTCGAGCGGAGGCGTAGACGCAATATCGATATGCTGCAAAGTAGAAGAAAGCAAAAAAAGTGAGGACCCAGAAATCGGTGGACCGAGAGCAGTAATTGCGTGCAGTGACAGTCTTCGAGCGCTGATTACTCGCGCCGAGCAGTATGCTTGGTTTCCACCTCATTGCGACCAAGGCTAGGGGACCTTGGAAACCCTCATCGCTGGAGAAGCTTTAGAGGCCCCAATTAATCCAAATGGATCGACACTGGAGCCTTCAGCAATCGAGATTTAAAGTCCACTCGTTCGGGTTCAGTGGTCGTTGTAAGGTATGCAGCGCAAGTATCGCGTCAATTTTCACCTTAGATAAGATAAGCTGTATGGCAGTTTACGTACCAATCCTGCTGATCCACCAATCAACTGACTAAACTGGTTATTCAACTATATCATCTTAGGTAAGTAATAAAATCAGTTGATATTTCAACTGTCAATTATATTTATAATAATATATTATATTTTAACATTAGCAAATCCGGAAACTTTATTTTAATATGTTTAGCAACGAAAATCCGGATCAGCGGATCTACTTATATTTAAATTTCTCAGTATAAAATATACCAAATCAGAACGCAATTATTACTATCAAAATTTTTTTTTTTAATTTAAGGTCCCGTTTAAGTAGGGCCTATATACTAAACTTATATAAGTAATATAACTTCATTTAGGGCTATTTTTAACAAAATTTTTAAATTTCAAATTTTTTTAAAAAAACATTGATTAACCGTAAAGATATAATCGTTTTAAAAATAAAGATTTAATTCCTAGCCCTAAAAAAAGCTTGGCAAAAAAATTTCTTAGTAAAATCCTACTAATTATATTAATTATACTAAATGCGGCTAATTAGATAATCGACTTACTAATATCTATTTGGAATTTTTCCGGATTTGCTAATAAATTTTATAATATTAAATTATTACTTTTCGAATTTTCTTTTAACCTTTTTAACTAATAAAATATTAAATAATAAATATAATATATTATAATATATTATAATATATATTTAATAATTAAAAATAATATTAATTATAAGTATTTTATAATATTTTTAATTTTTAATTTTTAATTTTTAATTTTTAATTTTTAATATTATTTTTTAAAAATATTTTCTAAAAATATTTTTTTAAAATATATATTTTATTTTATTTTATTTATTTTATTTTATTTTATTTTATTTTATTTTATTTTATTTTATTTTATTTTATTTTATTTTATTTTATTTT
>JAABUQ010002400.1_pt1 | contig 37171 bp, 27 predicted proteins | sample 5560001 | NCBI WGS metagenome assembly JAABUQ01 (sample SAMN10711888, study PRJNA513371) | rock metagenome | isolation source: Antarctica rocks | place: Antarctica: Victoria Land, Finger Mt nord | collected 2015-12-18 | reverse complement strand
GATCGACTGGCTCGACGGCCGCTTGGCCGCAGTCTGAGGGCGCTCGGCCCGCCCCCTCAAGGGAGGGCCGGTTCACCCTCGTTCCCACCCGCGCCCGCGGTGACCAGTTCCGGGACGGCCTCGGGCTCTGGAACGGGGACGGGGACATCGGCCTCCGCTTCGAGCTTCTTGAGGGTCGGGTCGCCCATCGCCTCGGGCCAGATGTGGAATCCGCCCCGGGAGTCGCGAGGAATCTCCCAGTTGCCCCAGATCCCTCGGCCTTCGTTGAACCCCTCGTAGAAGACATCGTGCTTGCCGAGATACTTCTTGGTCCACCAGCACTTCCCGTCCTTGGTCTGATACCGGCCCCGGACGAGGAATTCGCCGCAGCGGTCGCGCCCCTCGCCGCTCATGACCCCCTCGCGGAAGGTGAGGCGCAGCTCCATCGCGTGGCGGCCGGGGACGGCGGGCCAGAGGAAGAAGCCGGCCCAAGGGCCCGACGGGAAGCGGTCGTCGGGTTCGGCCAAGGGCTTGGCGGGGTGGCTCTCGGGGTCGGTCATGGCTCGCGACGTTTCTGGGAGAAAAGCCAGGGGGCCAGCGCCGGGTCGGCGGAGGCGCGGTCCCACTTCGCGTTGTCGATCCCCCGTTCGCCCGCGCCTTGAGGGAAGACCACGGCGACGCCTCGCCGACGATTCCAGGGTATCCACCCGGCAGGCGACTGCAAGCCCTTGCCGTCCGCGGTTCGGTGGGGAGCCGGGGCGAGGCGAGCCTCCGCGTCGAGTTGCGCGACGGGTTGGCCCGATCGCGACCTACGGATTATGATATCGGGCCGCGGGCTCCCGCGGAAAGGGGAGGCGGAGCCAGCCCTGGAGCGGTGGACGGCTTCAGGGCCTTGCCGAGTCGACCTCGATCCGCTCTGGCCCCATGATCAAAAATGCGTTCGGATCGAAACGTCTGAGGCCCCCATGCCGCGCATTGTGATGTTGCTCCCGGACCCCCCCCTTCCGTTCGGCAACGCCGCCGCGCGCTGGTTTTACGTCTTGCTGAGGGGCCTGGTCGCGCGCGGTCATTCCGTCACGGCTCTTGCCGCCTCGGCGGACCCGGCCGACACCGGGAAGGTCCAGGCCCTGTTCCCCGCGCCCGATTACGACGTTCGACTCTTCCCTTATGCCCCGAGGCGGGGGTTGTGGTCGAAGGTGGACACGCTTCGGAGGCCGCTGGGCTACCTCTACGGGCCCGAGCTGCGCCGCGACCTTGCCGCCGAGCTGGCGCGGGGCGCCGACGTGCTGCACATCGAGCAGCAGTGGGGGGGCTTCCTGGGGCTGAACCATGTGGATAAGGCCCTGGTCCACATCCATTACCTCTTCGAGATCGATCTGGCGGAAGAGGCGTCGCTCGCCGGATTCGCCGCGGTCCGGCGCGCGGCCTGGTTCCTGGCCGAGGGACGCATCCTTCGCCGATACCCCAGGATTTCCACGTTGACGCCGCGTCTGACTGATCGCGTGCGGGAGATTGCCCCGAGGAGCGAGGTCCACACGGTCCCCCTGGGGCTGGACCTGGCGCTCTATCCGTTCGTGCCCAGCCCGCCGGCCAGGCCACCGATGCTCGGCCTGATCGGCTCGTTCCACTGGCGGCCCACGCACTCGGCCGGCGTCCGACTCCTGACCCGCCTGTGGCCGGAGATCAAGCGGCGCGTCCCCGAGGCTCAGCTTCAAGTCGTCGGCCGCAAGGCGCGCTCCGTCCTGTCGGAGTTCCTGGGCACGCCCGACGTGACCTTCGCCGAGGACGTCCCCGACACGCTGCCGTACTTCCGCGCGACCGACGTTCTGCTCTACGCCCCGAGCCGAGGCAGCGGCATGAAGGTCAAGGTGCTGGAGGCGTTCGCGCTGGGCGTCCCGGTCGTGACCACGGCGGAGGGCATCGAGGGCCTGCCGGCCTCCGACGGCGAGCACGCCGGAGTTTGCGAGGACGACGCCGGCCTGATCGAGCGTGCCGTCGCGCTTCTGCTCGACCCCGGCCTTCGTGATCGCCGCCGCCTCGCGGCACGCGCCCTGCTGGAAGTCCATTGCAGCCCCGACCCGGTCCTGGACCAGTTGGAACGGGTCTACGCCACCATCCTCCGGGAGAACATCACAGCCGTAGGAGTCGTTCCCACATTCTGACCCGCCAAGGATCTGTCCCGTGGACGGCCTTGGAAGCGGAAACAGGGAGTTTCGGACGTGCGGCTCAGGGATTGGACCCGACAAGCTTGGCTACACGTCTCAGCGACCCTGCTTGAAAATTCGCTCCAACTCATCAATACCCAGCCCGGTGTTCGGGTCGGCGAGCCATTCGCGGGCCCTCGCGGCGTGTCGTGGGGTCTTGAGCAGCTTGATGACCGCCTGCTGAGCCTGCTTGTTCGTGTGGAATCGCTCGAGAGCCTCAAAGCCGTATTCCGGATTCATGGCGTCCGCGTCGCTATTGGCGTCGATGATCCGCGCCAGGTAGGGGATCACGATCGGGTCTTCCACCGCGCTGAGGGCCGCGATGGCCTCGGCGACCCGCAATTCGCCCTCGCCCTCAGGCCGCAGCAAGTCCACTTGCTCCGAAATCTCCTCCAGCCACTCGTCCAGGACTGAGGCGACTTGATAACGTGGAGTGTCCGAGTGTCCCTTGGTAACGATCGGGTTGAGGATCGAGAACGCCCAGTCGATCACGACCTGCTCCGGCGGGTCGGGATGCTTGATCCGCCACCAGTAGCCATCCAGGATGCGTTTCAAATCCCCGGGCTCCGCCGGGACGACCTCGAAGCGCAAGACCCCTTGCGTGGAGGCGAAAGGGAGGTTCTTCCGGTCGAGTCGCTCGAGGTTCTCCCGGTCGAGTCGCTCGTGGTGAGGCCCTTCTTTCAGGAATGGCTTCTTGAAATGATAACTCAGTATATATTTGCCGAGATGGGGCTGTTCGTAATTGTCTTGCAGGAGGATCGTCGCGGCCCAGGTCACACCGGGTAGGAGCGACGTGGTGCCCACGCCCATCGGGCCCGTGCCCCCCATAAGAGTCCTTGGCGGTCGCTGGGTTAGATGATTCGGCCCCTCGCCGTGGATCGAGAACAAGGGGTCTTTTCGAGCGAACTCGAAATCCCTCCCGAAGAAGAATTCGGGAGGCGATGCGAAGAGGAGTTCGATGGTACCCGGGCCCGGATTGGTGATCGAGAGCGTGATCCCGATCGGCTCGCCTTCCACGAAGCGATCCTTCACCATCCGGGCCTTCACATAGGGGCCCCGCTTTGCGCCAGCGTCGGGGGGGCCCGCGGTGGCCGACAGGAGTCCCGAAAGCGTGAGTCCCACGACGAGGCTCAAGAAGCTTGCTCTCATGGAGCACTCCACGGAATTGGAGATTCGACACCGCGGAGGTCGGGGAGATGGCTCAGGGAATGGGACCAACGAACCCGGTGATCCCGCCATCAACGGCCTCAGCGCCGGACGCGAACAAAATCGTATCGAGTCGCGGGGGTTTGCCCGTCTCCAACCCCTCCTGATACTATCAAGGTATCCGGACGCGATCAACCTTCACGGTGGGAACCACGAGCCGGATTCGAGGTCGCGAACCCCCAGCGGCTTGGGTGCCTCCGTCTTGAGAGGTCGATTCACCGAGGACGAATTCCGATGGACCAGGAGAAACGCGAAGCTCGCATCCTCAAGCGTGAGATCAAGCGCGCCGGGACCAAGCGGAGCCGTCGCCTGCTGAAGCTGGACCTCGTTGAGCGACCGGAGGAGGCGGCCGACTCCGTGCCGGACTACGGCCGCTATCGCTCGGCCGACCTCAACGGCCTCGACCGCGACGCCAAGCGCCGCGGCCGAGAGGAAGGCTGATCTCCGACCATCGCCGAGAGTATCCGCCGCTCAGGGGTCGTTCGCGGGCGCGAGCTTCTCGAATTCGGCGATGAGCCGCTTGGCCCTCTTGATGCGAAGGTCGTGCTCCGCGATCTCGGCCCGCTCGATATCTCGCTGGGCATCGGCGACACCCGTCTCGCCTTCGGCCTTGGCAATTTCGGGCCCGGAGACGAAATTCGCCCCCCGATTTCTTCGGATATTTTCGACTCGCCTCAGTTCGGCGATCGCCACGGCCCAGGCAGCTTCCGCTTTCTTCAGGCGGCCTCGCTTGGCCTGGAGCTGCGACTCCAGGATTCCCAGGTCCTCGAGCAGCCCCTCCAATCGGGCCTCGATCCTCGCCTTGCAGAGGTCCAGGTCGGCCCGCGCCTGGTCGAGTTCCGAACGGGGCACCGCACCACTCCTGGAGAGTTCCTGCTTATGGTGGAAAACCGCTTCCGCCCTGCGGAGCTGGATGGCCAGTTCATGGTGCGAAGGCTCTCGGGTGTCCGGACTTTGCGCGTCATCCTCCCGTCGGCGGGGGGGCGAGAAATCCCGGAGGCGTGAGTCCAGACGGGGCCCCGGTTCGGGAACGTCCGGGGGCGCTGGTGGTCGCGCGGCCGGGGTCGTCACGGCGGGTGGCGAGGCGGCCGGGGCCTTGTCGGCGGGAGCGTCCTTTTTCGACCTGCGATAGGTGCTGACTCGAACGGCACCCTTCGGCGGGGTGAAATCCGCGGGGCGGGGTTGCCCCGGGACGCTCGTGCCGATGAGCAGGGTGTCGTCGTCGTCGAAGCGGTAGATCCCCAGGAAGGTCTTGCCCTTGTAGGGGCCTGAACCGGGTGTCAGGTCGATGGTCTTCGGCTCGACGGCGGGGTTCAACTGGTAAGGCGTCGCCTCCAGGCGCACGGAGCCGCCTGCGCCGACCATGGAGATCCACGCGTCGTGGGTCACAATCATGGAGCGAAACTCCTCGTCGGGCAACGGGGCGGCTTCCCCACCCTCGGTCACGGCGACCAGGCTCCAGTTCCCCTGAATCCTGTCGGCATCTTCCTGGGCGGGCCGCTCGGCGGCAACCTTCTCAGCCACCAGGCTCGACCCGCCCTCGCGGGCCGCTCCCGCCTTCCCGCCGCTTTGGGCCCACACGCCCGCGCCGGCCGCGACGACGCTGAGGGATAACAAGGCCGCCGCGGCGACCATCTTCGTTTGCGTCCACAACATGGTCTTCAAGACTCCTTCGGCAAGCAGGATCGTTGACGACGAGACCGCCCCGGTGGTTGCGCGGGCTGCCCAGAACCGAGACGCGGCCCTGGCGGTGGATTCCCACAAAGCTTCGGGGAGCGCCGCCGAGACTTCGCGGGGGAGGGCCGCGATCAGGGTTGCCGCGGAGGCAACTACCCCACGACGGGCGAGGCGCGAACGCAGGAGGTCGCGGGCCCTGGCGAGGCGTCCCTTGACCGTCCCCAGCGGCCATCGCAGGCGACGGGCCGCCTCCTCGTGCGACCGGCCTTCGAGGTAGCAAAGGACGATCGGCGAGCGATATTTCTCGGGGAGGCGGCCCAGCTCCTCGTCGAGCAACTGGCGGACTTCCCAGGAGGAGGGGTCGGCCGCCGCGACGGTCGCCTCCTCGGCCCCGGGCCGCTCGCGGTCGCGAGACCGGGCGATTCGGGAACGGACCCGCGAGGCGACCCGCAGGGCGACCCCATGCAGCCAGGGCGAGAGCTGCTCGCCGTCGCGGATCGACCCGGCGCGGCGGACGAGGACCAGGAAGGTGGCCTGGAAGGCGTCGTCGGCGTCATTGGGGTCGCGGAGCATCCGGCGGCAGACGCCCCGCACCATCGGCCCGTGGCTCCTGACCAGGGCCTCGAACGCGGCCTCGTCGCCCGAGGCCGCGAACCTGTCGAGCAGTTGCCCTTCACTCAATCCGGCGAGGCTCCCCGGCCCGTAGAGCCGGTGGAACTGCTGGAGGACGGCCTGCTCGGGTCCGCTCGGCATCGTTCCGACCTCCCGGGGGACGTGATCCGCACCCCCCTACTGCACCGGAGCGGGACCTCCTTGCCCGCGCGAGGGCTGGGCCTCCCGGGGGACGTGATCCGCACCCCCCTACTGCACCTCGCGGGGCGGGCGGATACGAGTTTTCCCCCGGTTCGTCCGGGTCTGGCCTCACGCCCCGGGGACGGAGGCCGCGGCCTGCTTGGCGGCGGGCTCCTGCGTCTTCTGCGACTTCTTGGCCCGGAAGGCGGCCTTGAGAAGGGATTCGGTGGTGTCGGAGGGGAACCTTTCGACGACCGCGACATCCTTGCCACGGCGCTCAACGGCGAAGACGGTCCCCTTGCTCGGGCGGCGGAGCGAGTCCGGGAAGGCTTCGGGATCTTCAACGTCAGCGCCAAGCTTGGTGGTCTGGAAGCGGGCGTAGGCGACCGCGAACTGGCGGGCGTCGTCCTCGGTGTCCCAGGTGGACGCCCAGACGAGGCCGAGACGGTCGTCGGGGCCAGTGAAGACGGCGAAGGCGTCGCCGTCCCAGCCGGCGGCGGCGGCCTTGCCGTCGTGCTTCCGCAGGAGGATGGCCGCCTGCATCTCTCCCACGACGTTGCGCCCGGCCTCCTTCCAGCCCTCGCCCGCCAGGCCGACGAGCGTTCCCAGGTCGATCGCCGTCGGCGGGTCGGGGTGGAGGCGGAATTTCTCAGGGTGGAGGATTTGTTCCGTCGACAGCGGCGGCTCGCGATAGGCCGCGTCAAGCGCCTGCCAGCCGCCGTCGTTGGTCAATGAGGCGCAGAAGACCAGCCCGCGCAGGTAGGGGAAGATCAGCGACTCCGACAGGATCGGTGGGGCCTCGCGCAGGTGCGGCCCGCCGGAGGCCGCCATCAGCGGCTGAAGGATGCGGAAGGAGCGGTCGAGGTCGGCCGCCGGCAGGTGGGAGATCGCCTGGCCTTCCCAGTCCTTCATGCCCGCGCCCAGCATGGTGAGGGTCGCCTCCCCCTCGATCAGGGCCGCGAGCGCCAGCGCCCGGTCGTCGTCCCCCTTGGTTCGGGCCTGCAACGCTTCCAGGCCGTAATGCTGGTCGGCCAGGGCGTGGGTCAGCTCGTGGGCGATCACCGTCTTGTTCTCGTCCTTGTCGAAGCCGCCCTTCTTGCCCAGCAGCTTCTCCAGGAACGTGGGGGGGGCCTTCGCCTGCCCCTCGGGCTCCTTGATGAGGTGCATGGTACCGGTCTTCGGCTCATAAAAGGCGGCGATCTCCTCGACATAGAGGCGGACGAGGGTCTCCTTGAGGTCCAGCTCGCGGGGGATCAGCCCGAGGGCCTTCATGCCCAGCTCGTCGCCGCGGAACTCGGCGGGGGACCGCTCGTCGTCCAGCTCCTTCAGCAGCATCACGCGCAGGTCTTCCCGCGCCGTCACGTCGCGCTTGACCTCGCGCTTGAAGGGGAGCTTCCGCATGCCGGGCAGGATCTGTTCGTAAGCCTGCTTGTAGCGGAGGACGGCCTCGGTGGTGTCCCCCTTGTCGGCCAGGGAGTCTCCCTCGGCCAGGAGCCTGGTCCCGGCCTGGGTGTCGGCCTTCCGACCCTCCTCAGCGCGGGCGGGCAGGGTCGCGGCGAGGGCCGAAAGGAGGATGGCAGCGGCGACATGCGGGTGCATGGAGAAACCTTTCGGGCGTCGGGCTCGGGCTCGGATCGGCGGCTTCTTTTATCTCATCTTGGGCGGTCGGCCGGCGCCCTGCCAGGGGGTCCCGACGCATCGGCCACGGGCGAATGCTGCGACGGCGGGAATTTCAGGAGGATTCGCGACGCCCAGACCAGGGCCTCGGCCCGGCTGCGGGGGCCGTCGCGCCCGCCGATCTTTTGCGACTCCTCGGTCGCCAACTCGTCCAGGATGACGGCCTCCGGCACGCCGAAGTTGCGATACGCCGCGATGCGGGCGCCTCGACCGAGCCGGTGGACGAGTTCCGCGCGGATGCGGATGAATTGCCGCTTCACCGGCGCCGGCATGGAGCGGCCGTGCCGGTCGCAGAGGTCCTGGATCTCCTGCCCCGCGCGATCCCCCCGCGCCGAGACCGCCTGGCGGAGGTCGAATCGGAAGGAAACCCGGTCCTCGTGGGCGAAGGCCTGCAAGCGTTCGGCCTGCTCGGCCTGGCGACGGCGGGCGTCCTCGCGGTCGCGCGCCTCGGAGCGCGCCTTGACGGCCTCCATCCGCTCACGCTCGGCGCGGACGCGATTGGCGGCGCGACGGATGTCGGCCAGCGCCTCGGCCGCCGCGACCGGCTCCGGCGCCTTGGGCTCGGCGAACCGCGGCAGGGGAGGGGGCACGGCTTCCGGTTGCGGTTCCGGTTCCGGCTTCGGTTCCGGCTCGGGCCGGATGGCGACCGCCGGTGCCGGGGGGGGCGGCGGTGGCAGCCAGAACGGCGGGAATGGCATCGGGTCGACCTCGACGCGAGCCACGATCTTCGGGGCCGGGGGCGCTGAGGGTTTCGGCGGAGCCTGTGCGACGGCAGGCGCGGGCCTCTCGTCGATCCGCAGGCCGCGCCAGTCGGGCGTGCGTGTCCGGTAGACGATGAGCGTCAGGCCGACGCAGGTGATGAATGCGGGCGGTCCCAGGCCGCGGACCCAGGGCCGAAGTCGCCTTCTCGTGGTCGTGGGGCGGCAAGCGCGATGGAACATCGACCCTCTCCCGGGAAACACGGGGCCCAACCCTTGACCTCAGCCGCCCGCCGAGCCGCCGGTGCCGGTGCCGCGGACCGTTTGACCGTGGGGGTCGAGGAGCCGATCCACCTCCTCAACGGTCGGCACGGCGCCTTTCACCGGGACTTCCAGCAGGGACGCGGCCTGCTCGGGACTTTGGCCCGCCAGCTCCATCGCCACGTCGCGGACGTTGCGGCCGCTGGCGAAAGCCTTCTTGGCGACCGCCGCGGCGGCATCGTAGCCAATTGAGGGCGCCAGGGCGGTGCACATGGCCAGACTGCGCTCGATCAGAAGGTTGCAACGCTCGGCGTCTGCCTCGATCCCCGCGACGCACTTCTCCTCGAACGCCTTGGCGGCGTTGGCCAGCAGGTCGATCGACTGGAGCAGGTTGAAAGCGATCACGGGCATCATGACGTTGAGTTCGAAATTGGAACCCAGGGCGTTGGCCCAGCCGATTGTCGCGTCGTTGCCGACGACCTGCGCGGCCACCATCATGACCGCCTCGGGAATCACCGGGTTGACCTTGCCCGGCATGATCGAGCTGCCCGGCTGGAGTTCCGGGATCCGGATCTCGCCGATCCCGCAGCGCGGGCCCGAGGCCAGCCAGCGGAGGTTATTAGCGATGTTCGACAGGCTGATGGCCAGGGTCTTCAGGGCGCCGGAGGCCTCAACGACGGCGTCGCGGTTGGCCATCGCCTCGAAGGCGTTGGCGGCCGGGCGGAAGGCGAGGCCGGTCTCCTTGCCCAGTTGCGAGGACATCCGCGCGGGGAAATCGGCGTGGGTGTTGATGCCCGTGCCGACGGCCGTGCCGCCGATGGGCAGTTCGGCCAGGGCCTCGCCCGCATGCTTCAGGCGGCGGATGCCCTGCTCGACCTGCGCGGCGTAGCCGGAGAACTCCTGTCCCAGGCGGATCGGGACGGCGTCCTGGAGGTGGGTGCGGCCGATCTTGACGATCCCGTCGAACGCCTTGGCCTTGGCGTCGAGCGCCGCGTGCAGCGCGATCAGGGCGGGGATCAGCCGCTTCTGGAAGCCTTCCAGGGCGGCCACGTGGATGGCCGTGGGGATCACGTCGTTGGACGATTGCCCCATGTTGACGGCGTCGTTGGGATGGATCGGCGACTTGCCGCCCCGGACGCCGGTGAGCATCTCATTGGCGACGCCGGCGATCACTTCATTGCTGTTCATGTTCGTCGACGTGCCGCTGCCGGTCTGGAAGACGTCGACCACGAACTGGCCGTCGTGCCGGCCGTCGGCGACCGCCTGGGCGGCCTGGATGACCGGCTCGCCGTGGGCGGGGTCCAGCAGGCCGAGGTCCATGTTGACCTGGGCGGCGGCCTTTTTGATGAGGCCCAGGGCGCGGAGCAACGGCCGGGGGAATCGCAGGGGGCTGATCTGGAAATTCAACTCGGCGCGGCGGGTCTGGGCGCCGTAGAAGGCGTCGGCAGGGACTTCCATCGCGCCCATCGAGTCTTTTTCGGTGCGAGTCGTCGCCAAGCCAGGGCCTCCGCGGGTCGTGCCGTCCGGTTGCGTCCGGCACCAGCATAGCAGAAAGGCCGCGCGATCGCCCACCCACCCGTCGTGCCGTCGTGCCCGCCGACCGCGACGGGGCGTCGCTCTCGATATCTGGAGAATCGCCGACCCCAGCCACTCCGCAAATCGCGGCCCAACTCCCGAATCGAAAGCGACGCTCCCGTGACGGCGCGATGGCCTCCACCGGGGACAACCGTCTGGCGGCGGGCCCTCTCGGCGGGTAGAATCTCCCCTTTCCCGTCGATCGTCGCGGTGAAGTGAGGAGAACGTGCCGTGGGTTTACGTCGGATGGGCAGCGTTCAGCGCAAGACGCAGCGAGCCAAGGCCCGCAAGCGCAACAGCATCCGCAAGATCAGAGAACGCGCTAGCCGCGATCGCCGCATGGTCGAGTCGATCCAGGGCGGTTCCCTCCCGTTCGTCCCCTGGGTCATGAGCTGGCTCTGCGAGAAGCTCGAAAAGGCCCCGCGCACGATCACCCAGGCGGATGTCGAGCAGGTCCTCGCCCGCGAAGCCGCGAAGCCTCCGAGGCCGCTCGCGTCCGCCCGAGCCTGAAGAGGCCCCGCGTCCCGCACTTCACTCGGGACGCGAGGCGTTCTCGTTACCGATCGAAGAGATCGAGCTCCAGCTCAGGGCGTGCTGAGTCCGGCAGGTCGATGCGGACAATGTACCCGTCGTCGGTCGATCGGTCGGGCACCACCCGGATCGCGAAGCCGTGGCAGGGTTCCGCAGCCCCGGCCAGACGCTTGAGGGCGCGGGTGAGATCGACCGCGAACGTCTTCGGCGGGCTATAGTCCGCGTCGTCCGGCTGCTTGGGAACGATGACCGTCCCGGCCAACGCGCCCAGGTTCGGGAAGTCGAAGGGTTCGCCGGGCCGGAATGGGGCGGCCAGCAGCGAGACGCCCACCTTGGTCGCCGCCTCCGCGTGCCCGCGAGTCACCGGGAAGACCAGGCGCGCCGCGGCGATCTCGCCGGCCGGGGGCAGGCTCGGCAGGTCGCCGCCAACGAGCATGACCCACGTTTCCTTCGGCTTCCACTTCAGGTAGTGATTCGCCTTCGACTCGCCGTCGCTCGAAAGGGCCGGCCCGGCCCGGAGCGCGATCGTGCGCCGGGTCGTTGACCTTTCGGCCTTCTTGATCGGTTCGGCGATCCCGGTTGTGAACGGGTTCGGTAGGGTTTTCAGCTCCGACGGTGGGACCGCCGCCGGGGGGGCGGACCCTTCCGGGAGCGGCTCCGGCTCCGCGCCCGGCGCAAGGACTTCGCGGCGCAGGAAGAGCATCCGCGGATACACCGGGTGTTTTCCCACGGGGGTTGGAATGTCGATGGAGAACGTCGCCGGCAGTTCGTTGGCCTTGAAGATTTTGCGGACGACCGTCGGCCGGTCCGACCACGAGGCGTTGTGGGCGCGGGCGATCTCCGCGTCGGAGTCGGCCAGCTCCTCATAGGACTTGTTCCGGGAGCCGGTCCTGTACGCATAGGAGACGGCCAGGCGGTTGTCTCCCAGCGCCTTGGCGTCGGCGAGCGAGACGGTGATCCGGTTCCTCCCGGGCGAGAGATAGGGCAGAGCCCCGCGATTGCACTGGACGATGGCGGTCAGCCTCGGGGACTTCAGGGCCGACTGGAAGGTCAGCCGCACCAGGCAGGAATACTTCCCGCCGACCTGCTCGGAGAAGTCGTCGAGCGTGATCGGCGTGAACGTCTTCCCGCCGTCGAGGGAAAGTTCCGCCGAGTCGGCCCCTCCGGCGATCCCGGAAGCCCGGGTCATGATGTAGGGGGAGCGCAGTTCCACGGTGATCGACGCCGGCCGATCTGGGTCGGCGGGCACCAGCTTGCCGTCGTTCGGCTTCACGTTGTCCGAGGCCGCGAGGCCGCGAACCGTGGCGTCGTCGGCGAAGTTGGGAGCGAACACGAGCGTCCCGTTGGCGTGGCCGCGGCGCGGGCTGCCGGTCTTGAGATATGGCTCCAGGATCGGGCCGATGGCCGGGCAGTTACGCGAATCCTTGTCGCCGCAACCGTGCCCGGGCACGTACTCGCGGCCGTTCCACCAGTGAGCGTCCTTGATGGCGTCCCAGGTGAGCGTCAACGACTGCCCCGGTGGCAGGTCGACGTCGGTGGAATAGCCGGGCGAGTCGAACGTGAGACCCGCCCAGTCCGTAGGGCTGCCGGAACGGCTGGTGGTTTTGAGCCCCGCGAGCATGTCCTCGGGCGTGTCGCCGCAGGACAGGAACGAGGGCGCCCGCCAGTTCGCCACGCCGTCGACCACCTCGAAGCGGTCCCCCTTGCGGTAGTAGACCCCCCGCGCGGGGTCGAGCACGAAGTTCTCGGTGATGAGCTCGGGATTCGCCTTGAGGTCGTCTTCCCCGGCGATGGTCCGGCCGCCCGGGGCGTCGGGGTCGGGCATCCAGGCGTAGAACTTCAGGAAGGAGTCGAAGTAGTGCCAGCGGCCGTCGTACTTCGCCTCGACGGTGGTGTGGCCGGGGTTGTTCCAGCCGACATACCGCCAGGGCCAGCCCAGCTCGCGCCAGAGGGAAGCCTCGACGGTGTGCAGCCCGCCGCAAAGGCTCCAGCCGTAGACGTTGATCTCCTTCAACGCCCCGAGCCCCCCTTCCTCGCCGGGATAACCCTGGTGGTAGTGGGTCAACTGCATGAAGTTGTAGACCGCGATCCCCTTCTCGTCGTTCGTCTTGCAGTCGCGTGTGACGCTCTCAACGATCGACTTCAGCGTCGAGCAGTCCGGGGCCCTGTCGGCCACGACCTTGATCCCCCGGACGGCCGTCGCCGGTCGTGGCTCCTCGGCCGCCTCGCCGAGGGTGGCGGACAGGAAACCGAGGAGGGCGAGACTTCGCGTGAAGTTCGACACCGAGAATCCTCCGATTACCGCGAGTTCGAAACGCGGGAATCCCCCCGCGGCGTACCGCCGAGATTACCAACGGAGTGGGTCGGAGGAAAGGCGCCGCGGCGACGAGCGGATCAGGTGGTGGCCGGGCGGACGATGAAACCGGCGAACGGATGGGCCTGGGGCGTTTCCACGGCGGGGAGGGCGGATTCGGGCTGTTCCAGGGGCCAAGCTTCCAGCCCGATGGTCGCGTCCTTGACGGCGAGGAACGGGCAGGGGGGATATTCGGTCCAGGTCCCGGTGTTGAAGTAGCGGACGCCATCGGATTCGGCGGCGAAGGGCAGATGAGTGTGGCCGCACGTCACGTACCGGCAGCCGCGTCCCTTGGCGTGCTCGACAGCGCGGTGGAAGATGAGCTGACTGTTCCGCTGCCATTTCTTGGAAACGCGGCGGATGGCGCGGGCGGTGCGGTGCGGGGCCCATTTCTGGATGTAATAGAAGAGGCCGCAGCCCACCGAGGTCAACCACTTGTACCGGGTGATGAAGTGGTCGAACTGGTCGCCGTGCAGGATGAGCAGCTTGATGCGGTCATTCTGGAAGACGTATTCATCGAGGATTTCCACGCCGACGATGTGGCCGACGATGTCGGCCGGTCCGTCGTGGTTGCCTCGCACCCAGACGAGGCGGAAGTCGTCGCGGTCGGAATTGCGCCGGATGACCTTCAGACAGGCGAAGTGCCGCTTGGAGAATCGCTTGAAATTGAGGTCGTCGAAGATGTCGCCGTTGATGACCAGCTCGCGCGTATTGAGGGCCGCCCAATCCAGGAATTCCTCCAGGAGGCGGGCCTGGCAGACGTCGCTGCCCAGGTGCAGGTCGCTGATGACCAGGCAGTCATAGCGGACTTCCAAGGACCGGTTCTCGGCGGGGGGGGACATGGTCGCGGTCCCGGCAGTACGCGGAGGTCGAGGCCACTCGGGACGGCGCACAACGGCCGCACTCGTCCCCTCACTCGTAGTTTACCATGACAGGATGAGGCGGAGATGTAGGACGCGTGAAGCTCACCAGCCGGCATAAAAGGCCATGCCGGGCGGGTCGCGGACGAAGCCGAGTTCGGCCAGCCAGGGGGCGGCGGGGCTGGCGAGCGTCGCGGCGGTGTTGTACGTCTCGACCTTGAGGACTCGTCGGGTCGGTCCGGCCAGCGTCAGGAGCAGAGCCACCGCCGCCTTCAGCTCGGCCTCCGAGGCGGAGGCCATTCCGGTCAATCGGCGGCCCAGGGCCTCGACGATCAGGACGGGGCGGCCGGCGACCAGCACCAGCCAGCTGGTCGCCGAGCGGTGCAGCCGCGCCGTCCCCCCTTCCAGGAGGGGAACGTCCAGCGGCGCCCCGGAGCCATACAGGTTCGCGGGATCGAGGGTCGGGACCAGGATCGGCGCCGATTCGGGCTCGCGCGCCCCGGCCAGGGTGGCGAGGTCGGCGGCGGCCTCGGCCGAGGCATACTGGACCCCCGATAACCCTTCGACGAAGAACCCCCGCCGGACCTCTCCGCGCAGCTCGGCGCGGGCCAGGGTCGGGGCGAGTTCGCGCCAGGGCGGCGCCCAAGGGTCCAGCGCCGCGGTCTCGCGCGTCAGGACGCCGTAGCGGTCGAGCAGGGCGGCGGACCAGGCCAGGGCCGAACCTTCGGGGTCCTCGCCCCCCTGGCTCGCGAGCGACCACCGCCCTTCCGGCCGCGTGGTGGTGGGCCTGCGAAACGAACCCAACCGGGGGCGGCCCCTGCGGCCGTTCCGCGTCGTCGAGGCCAGCGCCTCCGCCATCGTCTTCCCGGCGGCTCGCAGCGGGTCAAAGCGGTCGTTGGTCGCCAGCCCCCGGCGGGCGAGCGCATCGAGGGCCCCCCGCGCCTGGCTCGGCTCCAGCTTCCCCTCGCGCGCGATCTCCTCGACGAACTGGGCGCCCCGGCCCTTTAGGATTGCGAGGACGGCGGCCTCCCGGGGGGTTTCCGGCGGGCCTTCCTCCGGCGGGGGCCACGCGCCTTCGAAGTCCCTCGGGACGATGGCCACCCGCGGCTCGCCTTTCGCGGGCGCACCGGCACGCCACGACCAGCCGCCCTCTGCGAGGATCTCGTCGAGGTAAGAAGGGCGGAAGTCGCGGACGCGCGCCGGCAGGATTTCCGACTCCCAGAGTTCCGCAGGCGCGGCGAAGCCCCGGAGCTGCTCCAGGGCCAGCCCGACGGCCGCACGGCCCTCGCGGCGGGTCGCGGGGTGGAGGCCCTGACGGCGGGCGACAAAATCGGCGAACACTTCCGGGGCGACGGCCACGCTCTCGCGCCGACGCAGGGCAACCGACAGGCGGCGGACCTCTTGCAGGTTCCGCCGCTCCGCCCAACGGGCAGGGCCATCGTCGTCCCCCTGGATGCGGACGAGGCCCCCGTCCTCGGCCCAGCGTTCGAGGATCTCGGCGGCGCTGAGGGAGTCGATCGGGTATCGTGCGGTCAGGTCGTCCAGGCCGACCAGGGCATGCGTCCCGAGGAAGCGGCGGACGATCCCGTCCAGGGCGGCGGCATCCGGCTCGACGGCGAAGGCCGACGCGTAGAGAGGGGCTTCTTCCACGCCGATCCAACGGCCGGGCTGGGCCACCCCCGACAGCCTGATGGCGACGGCGCGGCCCTGGGCCTCCAGCTCGCCGAGGAATTTAGCCATCGGGCCGGCGAGATCGGAATCGGCCAGGTCTCCCAGGCTGCGGAGCCACTCGGCCATCTCGTCGGCGGTCCTCGGCGGGTGGCCGACGCCCCTGAGGCGCCCCTCGACGCGCTCCACGGCGCCGGGGTGGAGCAGGGAATCGAGGAGCTCGGAATCGACCCCTCCCGTCCCCTTCGGCGCGTCGCCTTTGCGGGGCTCATCCCACTGGTAGAGAAACGCGGCGGAGAACTGGAAGACCAGGGTCGAGGCGAACGGCGAGGGCTCCTCGCCACGGCGGGCGACGACGCGGATCGAGCCCTCGCCGATCGCCGCGAGGAAGGCTCGGAAGCGGGGCAGGTCGAGGTCGTCCTCCAGGCATTCGCGGTAGGTTTCGACGACGATGGGGAAGTCCGGGACGCCGCGGACGACCTGGAGCAGATCCTTAGCGCGGAGCCGTTGCAGCCAGAGCGGGGTCCGCTTGCCGGGGTCGGGCCTGGGCAACAGCAGGGCCCTGCCGGCGTTCTGGCGGAACCGGAGGCCGAACAGGGCGCTATCGCCCAGCTCCTCGCGGATCAGGGCCTCGGCGCGGCGGGGCGTCAACCCCTCGAACAGGTCCAGGGGCGGCTCGTCCGTCTGGGGCAGACGGATCAAGACGCCGTCGTCGCCGTGCAGGCATGACACGGTGATGCCCAGCCGCTGCCGGAGCCTACCTTGCAAGGCGAGCTTGAGCGCCTGGTGCAGCTTGCGGCCCAGCGGGGTCAGCACGGCGAGGCCGATTTCCCCGGCGGGGTCGTGGAAGGTTTCAATCAGGACCGTGCGGTCGTCGGGCGCCGCCCCCGCCCTTCGGACCTGGCGGCCGACGTAGCTGAGCAATGATTTCGCGGTCGGGGCGTCGAGCCTGTACTGGGCGCGGAGCCAATCGCCCGCCGAGGGGTCATCGAGGCGGGCGGCGATCTCGCGGGTCAGGCGGCCGACGGCCATGCCGAGTTCGGGGGTGCGGCCGGCCCCTTCGCCCCGCCAGAAGGGCATGACGGCCGACCGCCCCTCGGCGGGCGCGACCACGACGCGCTGGGCGTCGATGGACTCGATGCGCCAGGTGGCCGTCCCGAGGACGAACGTTTCGCCCGCGCGTTGTTCCAGGACGAACTCCTCGTCCAGCTCCCCGAGCCTCGGGCCGCCGTCGCCGAGGTACACGGGGTAATGCCCGGTGTCGGGGATCGCGCCTCCGCCGGCCAGGGCGAGCTGCGCCGTGCCTGGCAGGGGGTTGAGGCGGTTGTGCACGCGGTCCCAACTGATCCTCGGCCGCAGGTCGCGGAACGTTTCGGCGGCGAACCGGCCGGAGACCATTTCCAGGACCGCCTCGAAGGCCGAGGCGGAGAGGTCGCGGTACGGGTAGGCCCCCCGGACCAGGTCGAACAGCGCCGGCACGTCCCAACGGTCGGCCGCCACGCAGGCGACGACCTGCTGAGCCAACACGTCCAGCGGCACCGAAGGCACGCGCAAGGCCTCGACCTCGCCGTCGAGCATCGCGCGGGCCAGGGCGGCCGACTCCAGGGCGTCGCCGACGGTCTTGGCGATCAGCCGACCCTTGCTCGTCGCCCCGACGATATGCCCCGCCCTCCCCACCCGCTGCAAGCCCCGCGCGATCCCCCCGGGCGACTCCACCTGGCAGACCAGGTCGACGGCGCCCATGTCGATGCCCAGCTCCAGCGAGGCCGTCGCGACCACCGCCGGCAGGTCGCCGCGCTTGAGGGCCTCTTCGGTCTCCCTGCGCTGTTCGAGGCTCAGGCTGCCGTGGTGCGACCGCGCCACGACGCGAGGGGGCCTCCGCGGGTCGTCGCCTTCCTCGCCGTTGGCCAGCTCGTTCAGGCGGGTCGTCAACCGCTCCACGATCCGGCGGTTATTGGCGAAGATGATCGTGGAACGGTGGGCCTCGATCAGGTCCAGGAGCCTGCGTTCCACCGCGGGCCAGATCGACGAGCCCGGCGGCGCCTGGGCCGAGCCCATTCCCGGCAGGCCCACCTCCAGATCGAGGTTTTTGGGGCCACCGGCATCGACGATCGTGACCCGTCGGGCCTCGAACCGCGCTCGACCGTTGCCAGCGGTCACCTTGCGGGCACCTCCCAGGAAGCGTGCGACTTCCTCCAGGGGACGCTGGGTCGCTGACAGGCCGATCCGCGCGAAACCGCTCGGGTTGATCGCCTCCAGCCGCTCCATCAGCAGTGCAAAAAACGCCCCACGCTTGTTGGGGCAGAGGGCATGAATTTCATCGACGATCACGTGGGAGACCGCCCGCAACGTTTCGCGTGCCCGACTGGTGAGCATCAGGTGCAGCGATTCGGGCGTCGTGATCAGGATATCGGGCGGTTTGCGGACGAGCCGCTGGCGCTCGGCGGTCGGAGTGTCCCCCGACCGGATGGCGACGCGCAGGGGCAAGAGTGGTTCTCCGAGGCGCGCGGCCGTCTCCTCGATCCCCGCGAGCGGGACAAGGAGGTTGCGGTGGACATCGTTGTTGAGAGCTTTCAAGGGCGAGATGTAAAGGATCTGGACCGAACGCGACGGACCGGGATGGCGCCAGAGGTAATCCAGCGCGGCCAGGAACGCCGCCAGGGTCTTTCCCGAACCCGTCGGCGCGAAGATCAGGGTATGCTCGCCCCGGGCAATCGCGGGCCAGCCGCCGCGCTGAGGTGCCGTCGGCCTCCCGAACGCGGCCCGGAACCAGGTCGAGACCGCGGGGAGAAAGTCGTCCAGGCCGTCATTCTCGGCGCCGGCCCAATCGTTGGAATCGCTGGTCATCGCAACGGCGGTTCCCCTCCCCGGAACGGTCCCGAGGTCACCGCCATTGTCACCGCGCCGGGCCCCACCGGCAACTCCTCCGCGCTGAACATTGACAGGATCGGCTGCTAAGCTCGATCGTCGTGATCGAGGGCATGGTCGATCAGCGACCGCAGGATCTGCCCAACGCTCTCATGGCGGCGACGCGACAGGGCCACCAGCGCGTGGGCGCGGTTGGCGGGCAGGAGCAGGGCCACTTCCACAACATCGTCGCGGTAGCCCTTGCCGAGGGTCAAGGCGTCGGTGCTGATTTTCGGGGCCAGTATTGGCATTCCCATGACACACTTTCCCCACGTTTTTGGCGTCTGGGAGGGCAAGGTCAAGTTATAGCAAATCCAGGACCAATGTTGGCGAAGTTAAATCATCAAGGCGATCCCCAGCACCGCCAGGCTGCCCAGGACGGCGGCGATGAGAATCACCACGACGACCCAGGGGAATTCCCCGGTCGGCCCCTTCCCATCTTTGAGGGATCGGGGCGCGACCGTCGATTCCGGGAAGTCCGCATCCTCGAAATCTCGGAGCAACGGTGGCGGCGGATGAGTGTCGGCCGCCGGCCCTTCCGGGAGCGAGTCCACGTTCCGGGGCGTGGGGGCCCAGCGGGCGATCTGGCCGCGGGCGGCGTGGGCCGACTGCGGTCGCAATTCCGGGTTCTTGGCCATCAGCCGGTGGACGGCCGCGGAGAAGCCAGGGGGGATACCAGGGACGAGGGTTTCCAGCGGAGGGGGGTCTTCCAGGCGATGTCGGAAAATTTTATTGATCGCATCGCCCCCCTCGAACGGGGGCCTGCCGGCGACCGCGAAATAGAGGCTGCACCCGAGGGAATACAGGTCGCTACGGGCGTCGACCTGGGTGGCGTCACCCAGTTGCTCGGGGCTGGTGTAGTCGAGGGTCCCGAAGAGGGAGTCGGGCTTGCCGGCCTGTCCCGGAGCCTCCAGGGCGAGGGCGATCCCGAGGTCGAGGATCTTGGCGTCGCCGTCGGGGGTAATCATCAGGTTGGAGGGCTTGATGTCGCGATGGATCAATCCCGCCTGGTGGGCGGCCTCCAGCCCATCGAGGATCTTCACAAAGAGTCGGGCGGCGCGGGGCACCGGCAGCGGGCCAGCCAGCTTGACGAGGTTGTAAAGGCTCTCGCCCGGGACGTATTCCAGGACCATGTAAAAGACGCCGCCATCCTCGCCGACTTCCAGGGTCTTCGCGACGTTGGGGTGCCGCACGCGGCGCGAGAGGTCCATCTCGCGCTGAAAACTCTCAAGCGCGCGGCCCAGTTCGCGGGCCTTCTTGGGGGGGAGGACTTTGAGCGCCACCGGCGGCCCGCCGTCCCGCGGCGCGGCCAGGAAGACCTTCCCTCCGCCCCCCTCGCCCAGCGGTTGAAGGATGCGATAGCCCGCGACGAAGAACCCCTTGGTCGTGCCTGCCAGGAGTTTGCGGGCCTGGTAGGGGGTGAGCGCCTTGCCCGCGATCAGGGCCTGGGCCAGCACCGTGGCATCGGTCCCCGCCGAGAACCGGCCGCGGGCGCGCTCCAGCTCCCCCGCCGGGACGAGGCCGCTGCGGGCGATGGAATCCGCGAACTCGTCGAGACTCGGCATGGAGCCAGACCTCTCGCGAGGCCCGGCCCGTGCCGTACCCTCGCGGAACGCGGAGGAGGAAACGCGGAATCGGCGCCTGGAGGTTCGGGAACGCCTTGGCAACGGGAAAGGTCCGGCCCATTGCCCGCGGGGCCGACCCGCTCGGGTCTGCCGTCAGGTCACGTGGATGACCAGGCACGTCACGTTGTCCTTGGAGTGATTGCCAAGGGCACGGTTGACCAGGCCCTGCGCCGAACGCTTGGGATCATCCCCCTCGGCGAGGATGGCCGTGATGTCTTCGTCCTTCACGACCCCCGTCAGGCCGTCGCTCGCCAGGAGGAAGCGGTCCCCGTGGTGAACGTCCACCACGCGGATCTGCTCGGGGCCGTCGCGGGCGTCGCGACTGCCCAGGTAAAGGTAAAGGACGTGCTTGAATTTGTGGCGTTCCACCTCCTCCTTGGAGATCGTGCCGGCCTCGCCCAGGGCGTCGGCGAGGGAATGGTCGCGGGTCAGTTGCTCCAGATGGCCGAGCCGGAGGCGATACGCGCGTGAATCGCCGATGCCCGCGATGAAGGCACGCGCGCCCCGGAAGAGAGCCAGGACCACGGTCGTGCCCATGTTCTGGAAGTCGGCGCCGAGATGCGAGAGGGCGAGGATCTCGTGGTTGGCCGCGGCGACGGCCTCCCGCAGCGCGGCGGAGACGGCCATCTCGTCCTGGACGGCCTCGCCCAGGCGGGAGGCCAGTTCGCGCGGGATCAACTCGACGGCCATCTGGCTGGCCTTCTCCCCGGCCTGCTGTCCGCCCATGCCGTCGGCGACAATGAACAGCCCGCTCAGGTCGTGGGCACCCTGCACGGCGTTGATGTCGATCGTCGAGTCGAGGCGCGCCGCGGGAGTCGGGGGCGGACCGTTGCGGAGCGAGGGTCGGCCCGGAACGAAGAAATTGTCCTCGTTATGCTCGCGGTAGTTCCCCACGGTCGATTCCACCCAATAATTCAACCGGCAAGCCAGGAACCCTTGCTGCGCGACCCCCGAGCCAGACAGGTCGATCGTCGCCTGGGAGTCGAGCGAGGCTCGCCTCGCGGTGGATTCGGGGCCGGCCCCGCGCAAGAGATTCCGCAGCCAAGAGTTCCAACGCACCACGGTGGCCTCGCTCCGGTCCGTCTCGTCCGCCATGATTCGTTCCACCCTGATCGGCCTCGCCCGAAGGCCCGGTCAACGCGCGTGGGCGGGACTGGCCCAGCGCATCAGGTCGTCGACCCCAACGGAGCGATAGGTCAGAAAGAGTTCGCCCGCCTCAAAGCCCGCCGTCAGGCCGTGGTAGCGATTCATCGTCTCGACGGCGCGAGCCATCCCGGATTTCTCTCCGAACTGGGTCTGGTATGCACGCACCGCTTCGAGCTTGATGGCAAGCGTAGCTCCGATATCGGCCACAATGTAACCGGAGGCCTCGGGCAAGTCCAACCCGTGCAATGCGATCGGGAAGCTGAGCTGGTTGCTGACGGTGTGCACGGGCAGACCCTCGAAATGCTCGTCCCACTTGGTGAGGCGGCTATAGAAGACCGCCGCGTCGGTGATCAACATCGCCTGATAATGGTCCGGGGAGGCCAGCACCGTCTTGCCTCCGAAGCCGATGACGACTTTGGGCCGGTAGCGCCGGAAGACCTTCGCCAGGGCGACTCGCGCCTCGAAGCCGTCGAAGAGGCGTCGGTTCGGCAGGTTCAGGTTCTCCCGGAGGTGGACGCCCAGGATCTCGGCGGCGCGCCGCGCCTCCTCGTGGCGCACGTCGGGCCCGGGTGACCTCGGGGTCGGTTCGCCATCGGTCAGGTCGACGATCCCAACCTTGTAGCCCTTGGCGGCGAGGCGGGCGAGCGTCCCGCCGCAGGCGATTTCCACATCATCGGGATGGGCTCCGACGACGACGAGGTCCAACTCCAGGTCGCTGACCTCGGTCATAACGGTCCTTCGCGCGAACCCCATAAACGGCCCTTTCCGCGACCGCCCCTCTTTCCGCTAAGTATATTGTCGGCCGACCCCCCGGGCAAACGCTGCGAGGGGCTCGCGGGCCGATTCCCGATTCCGCGAACCCGGGCGATTGAATTCCGGCGCGAAGGCTCCCGTCTAACCGTGGGCGCGACGTCCGTCGACAACGAGGCCCGACCGAGGTCGAGGCGGAGGATCTGATGCCGCTTCACCGCCCCCGCCTCCGACGTTTGCTTCGCAACCGCTTGCGACGCGCTCTCCGGCGGCTCGACCACCGCACCCCCGACTGGATGCAGTGGCTCACCCCTTGGGGAACGAGCCTCGCCCTCCACGCATTACTGGTCCTCGCCCTGGGGATCGTCCTGTACGCTCAATCCCGGACGGTCGTCCCGCGGCCGCCGGGGTTCCGCGCCGAGTTCGCGGACCAGTTGGCCGTGGACCTGTCGAGCCTCGATCGTTCGGAACACTTGGGCGACCCCTTCACCCGCGAGCATTCCGAAGACCCCCCTTCGATCGTCCTGAATCCAGCGCTCGCCGACCCAATCGCGACGAACACGCCTGAACTCCCCGACCGGTTTCGCAGGGGCGCCGACCTTCAGCTCGCGATGACGGACCCCTCGCGTCCCGATCGCGGCAGCGGCGCGGGGAAGGGGCGGGCCACTTCGGGGAAGGCGGGCACGCGGCCCGGCTCGGGAGGCGGCCGGGGGGGCGACGTTGACGGCGATGGCGACGCTCCGGCGCCGGAACCGATCGCGCCTTTTTCCGGGAGGCGGGGCGTGGCCAAGGCCCGTCTCCTCCGGCGGGAGGGCGGCACCTTGGAATCCGAGCAGGCCGTCGAACGCGGGCTCGACTGGCTGGCGCGGCACCAGCGGAGGGACGGCTCCTGGTCCCTCGACCCGACCGGCGAATGCCGGGGCACTCCCTGCCCGGAGACCCCTTACGGCGTTTCGGACTCGGCCGCCACCGGCCTGGCCCTGCTGCCGATGCTCGGCGCCGGGCACGTCCACACCGAAAAGGGGCGTTATCAATCCGCCCTCACGCGGGGCCTCCACTGGCTGGTCAAGCACCAGCGCCAGGGCGGCGAGTTGTTCACCGGAGGCGGCGACCACACCGGGTTCTACAGCCACGCCATCGCCACCATGGCGCTCTGCGAGGCGTACGGGATGACCAAGGACCCCGACCTCCTGGAGCCCGCCCGCCACGCGCTGCGGTACATCATCCAGACCCAGAACAAGGAGGACGGGGGCTGGCGGTACTTCCCCGGGCAGGAGGGGGACACGTCCGTCTTCGGCTGGGAGATCTTCGCGTTGCGCAGCGGCCGGATGGCGGGCATCACCGTCCCGGTGTCCACCATCAGGCGCTGCCATCTGTACCTGAAGTACGCGGCGACCGACCAGTCGCTGATGTTCTACAGCTACAAGCCCGGCTGGGTCGTCAGCCCGTCCATGACCGCCGAGGGGCTCCTCTGCCGCCAGTTGCTGGGCTGGCCTCGGGAAAAGTCAGCGCTCGTGCAGGGCGTCGCCCAGGTGGCCGCCCACCTCGACGGCTACCAGCTCCGCAACGGCTACTACTTTTATTACGCCACACAGCTCCTGCACAACCAGCGCAGCGCGGCCTGGCCCCGCTGGAACCAGCGGGTCCGCGACGGCCTCCTCGGCATGCAGGCGACCGGGTCGGGATGCGACCGCGGGAGCTGGGACCCGACCTCCCCGGAACCCGACTTCTGGCTCGCCCGCGGGGGTCGCTTGAGCGTCACGGCGCTGTCGCTCCTGACCCTGGAAGTGTATTACCGTTACCTGCCGATGTACCGCCAGCCCGGAGATGAGCTGGACGAAACCCTGCCCGGCAGGCCCGCGACTGCAACCGACCCGAGACCAGAGCGGGGGGAATCTGAAGCCAACAACCGCGAGGGCGCGGCTCCTCAGGCCGGGTTCCGATCGGCTCTTGAAGCCGAAGGCCGATTGCGGCAGTGAATCCTTGCCCGTGAAGTCAGCGCCCGGCTACAGGAAGGGTGCGGCGGATCGTCGATCCCCAGGTCAATCGGGCTGCGATCGCTTGGTGACGGTCAGGAGGAAGGTCGGGTTGACGGCCTGGAAGCGGACGCGGTCCATCTGCTCGATGCCCCGGGCGATGGCGACATTCCAGACGCGGACCTCGCCGGCCAGGCCTTTGAGCGTCTGGTGCGCGGTGGCCAGGCTGTCGATGGCGGAGATATTCACGGCCAGGCACCCCCCGGGGGCCAGCCGCGCGAAGGCGGCGACCAGGACAGGGGCGACTTGCCGGTCGGTCCCGCCCACGAAGACGGCGTCGGGGTCGGGCAGGGACGCGAGGATCTCGGGAGCGCGGCCGGCGATCGGGCGGACGTTGGGGACGCCGAAGGCTTCGGCATTGGCGTGGATCAACGCCAGGTCGGTCGGGTTGGGCTCGATGGCGTAGACCATCCCCTGAGGGGCCATCTGGGCCGCCTCGACGGCGACGCTGCCGGAGCCGGCGCCGATGTCCCACACCACGCTGGTGGGCCGCACGTCCAGCTGGGCCAGGGCGATCGAGCGCACCTCCGCGATGGTAATCAGCCCACTCTGGGGCTGGTCCTGCTTGAAGGCGTCGTCCGGGTTGCCGAAGAGGCGATAGCGCGGCGCGCGGCGCGGCGAGTCGGGACGGCCGGGCTTGCGGACCAAAATCAGCACGTTCAGCGGGTCGAACTCCAGCTCGGCGAGGTCGGCCAGCTCGGTCTGCGTGACCCGCTCGTCGGGTGACCCGAGGTTCTCGCAGACATAGGCGCGGAAGTAGTCGATCCCGCGGTCGAGGAGGGCTTTGGCCACCCGCGCCGGGGGGTGCTCGTCGTCGGAGAAGAGCCCCACCTTCTCGGCCGTGCGGATGCGGTCAACGACCGCATCCAGGGGGCGGCCGGCGAGGCTCGTGAGATAGGCGTCTTCCCAGCTCTCCTTGACGCGGGCGAAGGCCAGTTGCATCGTGCTGACGTGCGGCACGACCTCGAACTGGTCCTTGCCCAGGCGGTCACAGAGGTATCGGGCGACTCCGTAAAAGAGGGGATCGCCGCCGCTGACCAGGACCGGCCGCCGCGACGCCAGTGCCGCGCGCACCTGGCCGAGGGCCGTCGGCATGTCGGGGTCGAGCGCCACTTTCCGCGCCGGCAGGTCGGCCACGAGTCGCAAGGTCGCCGGAGCGCCGAGGATCAGCTCGGCCTCGGTGACAATCTGGCGGGCCGTGCCGGTCAGGCCGGCGAGGCCGTCGTCGCCGATGCCCACGATGACGAGCTTCGATTGCAGCGGTTCCAATGCCGTCTCCCCCCGGGACGCACCCCTTCTCCCCGGCCGGGATTGTAGCGCGTGGCGGCCGGGATCGCCAGGGTGTTTCACCTCGGCTGGCTGGGGCAACCCCCCGGAGCGCAGGGCAGGAGGAAGTCGCCGATCACCTCGGCCAGCGCCTCGGCATGCGTGAAGTGTGGCTGGTGGCCCACCAGCGGCATGACGACGCCACGGGCGTTGGGCAGGCCGGAGCGCAACTCCTCGAAGTGGCGGCGGGAGACGATCCGGTCCTCGTTGCCTTGCAGGAGCAAGACCTCGCTGGCAATCCCCGCCAAGAGCGGCCGCAGGTTGAGGCGTGCCAGGAGGTCCAGCCGGTGCGACATCGAGGCGATCGGCGTCAGGCCGTTCTGCTCCAGGTAATACGGCCAGCGGTCGGCGATCACACTCGGGAAGTGGCTCAGGTTGTTCCAGCGCACGATCGGCTCATGCAGCGGCAGCTTCGAGACGTTCCCCGGGAACCGTCGCCCGATCGTCAGCGCGACCCGCTCCGCCGGGCTGAACCGCCTGCGAGCGAAGGCCCCCTGCACGACGGCCTTGGGGAACCTTCTGGGTTCGCGGTGCAGCGCCCGGAGCACGATCGTCGAGCCGAACGACGGGCCGAACAGGAAGACCCGGCCCAGGTTCAGGTGCTCGATCAGGCCGAAGACGTCGTCGACCAGGTGCTCATGGGTGATCTTCCCCAGCCGCGCACCGTCGTCGCGGTGCTCACCGGGGTAGTCGAAGACGACCGTCCGGAACCGAGCGGCCAGGCGATTCAGGGTCAGGGCATAGCCCCGATACGTCGACGCGATACCCGGGCAGAGGATCAGCGGCGGTCCCTGGCCCAGAACGCGGTACGTCAAGCGGTGCCGGGGTCCGTCCCAGCGGCCGACGACGGCCGACGAGTCGAAGGCGGCCACTTCGGCGCGGAAATCGGCGGGGGCGGGGCAGGGGGTGCGGGGCGGCTCGGCCGCAAGAGTGTCGGATTCAGGCATCGGCGGGGGGCTCGGTCTCGGGCGTCTGGAAGGCGAGGCTCGCAAAGCTGACGCAGCAGGAACGGTCGGGGCTGACGGCCTGGTCGTACCGCAAGAGCGTCCCACGCGCGGGGCCCATCGCGTGCAGCATCGTGTAGGTCGCCGCCAGGCCGCAAACTCTCCAGCGGTTGCCGACCCCGGCCGCCTCGGCGAACCAGCCCGCGGGGTCCCCGGCGGAGGCACGCGTCAGCATGGAGTGATCGAACCGCCGCAGGCCCTCCAGGGTCGCGTCGGAGACCGTCTCGGTGTCGCCGAATTCCGGCCCGACGTGCCCGAGGTCGATCCCCCCGATATAGGCCACCGGCCCCTCGCAGGCCGACTCGGCCGCCTTCAACGCGTCAACGAACCGGCGGACCTCGGGGTCGTCGATCGGGTCGACTCCCTGCTCCATCAGGTCCTGAAACGAGCCCACCAGGATCGGCACGACCGAGAAGTCGCGACGACCCTCCAGGAGATACTGGAGGAACACGATCTGGAACTCGACGGAATGTTCCTCGCGGTGGGCCAGCTCGTCGTCGAAGAGGTGGCCGCCCGCCAGCGCGGCCAGGCGGTCGACGAAAGCGCGGTCGGTGCGGGCGAGCCCCAGGGGCGTCTCGAAATCCTTGCGCGTCAGGGCGAACCGTTGAGCGCAAGGCTGGTGGGCGACGCCCAGGATCACGAAGGTCTGGGCGTCGGAGCGTTCGACAAGCTCCTTGTACGACCAGGTGTAGACAGCCCCCCCGCGCTGGAAGTCGATGTGAGGGCTGAGGATACCGCGAAGCCGCGTCGCCGCGCCCTCGATGCGCTCGCCCGGCAGGCCCGAGCCGCCGCCAGCGGCATCAATGAAGAAATGACCGAGCTGCGCGCGGAGCGCCCGCTCCGTCCCTGCATACGACCGCCCAGCGCAGGCGGCGGGACGCACCCCTTGCTCACGATAGGCCGCGCGGTGGGCGGCGAAACTGGGCCCGTCCAGCAGCATGGCCTTGTCGAGCCTGCCGACGAGGTCTTCCATCTCGACTGTCGAGACCAGGTGCCCGGTGTCCTTGAGCACCCGCGACTGGATGTCGGCGAGGCTGCTGCGGCCGTCGAAGTGGCGGACGACCCAGTGCACCAGCCCGTCGACCGGGAAGGCGATCGGCTCGGCCACCCCGAGCGGGTCGTCGATGGCAACGACCGCCTGCCCCTGATGGTCGGCCCTGCGGGCGGAGACCGCTCGCAGTTTCGGACGTTCCAGCGTCGCCATGGCCGCACTTCCTCCGCGCCCCGGGCCCGGGGGCCTCTCACCGCATTGTCCGGCCCCGCAACGCGACCGTCAAGGTCGCGCAACCCGCCGTGGCCCCCTCGGCGGCGAGGCGATCAAAGGAAACGGGCGGGACGGCGGAGCGATGTCGTGGATCGGCAACAGGCTCATCGGGACTTCCCCATCCGCGAGTTCCAGGGACGAGACGCGTGAGTGTTCGACCGCCTCCGGAAGCAAGGGGCGTTCCAGGGATTCCCCGACAGGCCTTTCGGCACAAATTCCCGATTCCCGGCCGGTGAACGACCGAAGAATTCCCTTGGGCGTGGCCGAATCCGTGCCCGACTCGCAGGCGGCGACGCCAAGGAGTCGGGCTGGCTCGATCACGTCCCGGTGAATCCGAATCGATCCGGCCCGGATCGGCCTGGCTGTCACAGTGGAGAGGCCCCATGCGACGGACAGCGCGATCGTTCGGGATCTGGGCCGTCGCGATGGCGATCGTGGCGGGCATGGCCCCGGCGGCCAGAGCGCGGGAGGAGCCCGACAGTCCCGCCGAACCCTTGCCGATCGAGGCCGGCGTGCCTATTGTGGCGCCTCGTCCCGCGCCGAAGGTCGAGACTCCCCCCGTCGCCCACGATCTGGAGGAGGCGAAGACGCTCGACGCCCTTCTGAAAGAGTGGGAGCGCCGCAGCGCCGAGATTCGCGAGCTTGATGCCAGCTTCCGACGGGTCGACCGGAAGCTGGGGGTGAAGGGCGTGACGAACTTCGAGGGCCGCGCCTTATTGAAAGGGGCCAACCTTTCCTGCTTCCACATCGACAAGGTCGAGCAGAACCCGAACCCAGAGGGCAGCCCCCGGAAGCATTTCCAGGAGCGGGTGATCCGCGCCGGGAACGAGGTGGTCAAATACGACGGGGTCGGCCGCCAGATCGTGTTCTACCCGGAAAGCTTCCCCGCGAGGAACGGGACGCCCAGGCGCGGACCCTTGCCATTCCTGTTTGGGGTGAAGGCCGAGGAACTGCGGGCGAAATACCGGGTGAGACTGCGGAATGAAGGCCGGGACGCCTACCGCGTCGAGTTCTCGCCCCGCGCGAGTCTGGGCGTCGGGGAACTGGGCAATGGGACGAGGCTCTTGCTCGGGTTCCTCCCGTGGGGAGGGGTCGACGGGGAGTTCTCCCGGGCCGTCGTCGACCTGAGCCGCGACACCTGGCTCCCCAACGCGTTGATGATCGTGTCCGCCGACGGGGGCGGGACGCAGACGTACGTGTTCAAGGAGATCAAGGCCAACGCGACCGTCGCCGCCGACAACTTCCGGATCAGGAACCTCGCCGGTTGGGCCGTCGTCCGCCCTCCTACCTTTCTCTCAAGGCGTCAGGTCGCCTCCCATGCACCACGTGCCGACGACGGTGGCGAAGTCGCTCGGCCCGACGGCAGGCAGGTTCGCCCGCGATGAGAGTTGGCCCGTTCTGGGCTGGGCTGGTGGGTTCTGGAAAATTTTGCTAACGTCCCGGCCCGAACCGGCCGTAGGCCAGAGGTGCCCGGCCGCGCGAGCGACCCATCAGGAGGAGGGACGGCCATGCGAGGGATCGTGGCAGCTTTCGTGATCGCGGCCGTGGCGACGGCCTTCGCCGCCGAGACGGCAACGGCCCAGGCGCCGAGGGGCACTCGCAGGGATCAGCCCCCGGAGTCAAAACCCGCCGCGCAGCCCCACGCGGCTCAACCTGTCGACGAGGCAGCCAGCGAAGTGCCTGAGATCGTCCAGGACCCCAACAAGGTCCAAAAGCTCAACGCCATCCTGGAGCAGTGGGAGGAGAAGAGCACCTCGATCAGCCAGCTCGACACCACCTTCCGCCGCGTCGACATCAATCGCCCGTACAAGACGAAGACGGTCTACGAGGGCCGTGCCCTGCTCAAGGCGCCCAACCTCGCCTGCCTGAACATCGAGAAGGTGGACCCCAATCCCAACGCACAGGTCAAGAAGAAGTTCCACGAGCGCATCCTCTGCACGGGTGAGGATGTCGTCCAGTACGACGGCCCCACCAAGCAGATCGTCGTTTACCCGCTCGACAAGGGTCAGAAGCAGCGGGCGCTCCAGCAGGGCCCGCTGCCCTTCCTGTTCGACATGAAAGCCGCGGCCGTCAAGAAGCGATATTTGATGGAGCTGGTCGGGGAGCAGCCCAATTCCTTCCGCATCAAAATCACGCCGAAGGAGGAGATCGACCGCGAGGCCTTCGCCGAAGCCCTCCTCGACCTGAACCGCGAGACCTTCCTGCCCGATGACCTGATGCTGACCTCCCCCAACGAGAAGGAAACGCAGACGTATCACTTCGGATCGATCAAGACCAATGTGAAGATCGCGCAGGTGAACTTCGTGCTCAATAAACCGGAAGGCTGGAAGGTCGTCAGGAACCCTGATCCCGGGGCGAAGCCGACGCGCGTGGGCATCCCCCGCCCCGTCGGCGCCCCCGACGTCGATCCGCGCGACGCGCTTCAGCGGCCAAGAACCGGCGCCCGCTCTCGTTGAGGGAGGGGCGTGGGCAAGGTCCCGGGCCCGCCGGGATGCGCGGCGGTTTGACGGGATTTTTCCGGGGGCCTATAATCGACCGGGAGGGGACACGGCCCCGGCCTCGACCGGAGCCCTCCCCTCCCGCCCCTTCGGCATCGCCTGGCCGGACCCGGGCGGCGCGATGAACCTGGAGGGAGCCCGACACCGATGACGCGCCCGCACCCCCTCGCGCGATCCCCCTTGGCGATCTTGGGGGCGGCCCTGGCCTTCCTGGCCGCCGTGAGCCCGATACCCTCCTGGGCCCTGCCGAACGACACCCCGGCCCAGACCAAGGACGGGGCCCCGGCGCCCGTGGGCCGATTCTTCTCCGTCGAGCAGCCGATCACCAGCGAAATCGTGGAGCGCTTCAAGGTCGCCGCGAAGGCGCTCGTTCAGCAGGCCGCCAAGGACGGCAAGCGGCCTGTCCTCTTCCTGGAATTCCAGCCCGGCGCCCCGAGCGAGCAGGGCCCCGCCGCGGACCTCGCCCGCTTCCTTTCCCGAGGGCTGACCGGCGAGCGCACGGTCGCCTACGTGCCGGCCCCCCTCTCGGGCTACGCCACCATGGCCGCGCTGGCCTGCGACGAGATCGTGATGGGCACCGATGGCTCGCTCGGCCCGATCACCCCGGAAAACGAGCCCGTCGACACGACCCTCGGCGCGTTTCTCCGCCGACTGGCAAGCGACACCGGGCGCGATCCCGGATTGCTGCTGGGGATGCTCGACCGCGAGGCCGACCTCCGCGCCGTCCGCACGGCCGACCGCCAGTTGCACTTCGTGCTGAAGGACGACCTCCCGGAATTCCGCAAGGACCGGGCCGTCCTCGACGACGAGCCCGCCTGGGAGGCTGGACGCCGAGGCCTCCTGACCTCCGCCCGCGCCCGCGAGATCGGCGTCTCCAGCCGCACGGCCGAGGACCGCTCCGCGGTTTCCGAGCCCTTCGGACTCTCCGCCGCGGACGACCCGACCCTCGGGCAGGTGCCCGTGCCCGTCTGGATCCAGATCAAGGGCCCGGTGGACGTCCTCGCCCAGCAATATTTGAAGCGCCGGGTGGCTCAGGCGCGCCAGGAAAAGGCCAACCTGATCTTCTTCGAGATCGACAGCCCCGGCGGCCTCGACACCGCGGCCGACGGCGTGGCCGACCTGATCGTGAACCTCAAGGAGATCAAGACGGTCGCCTATGTCCGCAACGCCACGGGCGTCTCGGTCCTGATCGCCCTGGCCTGCAAGGAGATCGTCTTCCACAAGGATGGTCGGATGGGCGACGTCCGCGAGAACCTCCTCGGCCGAGAGGGGCCCAGCGAGGTGCTTTCCCCCGCGCAATTCCAGGCGATCCAGGACAAGGCCGCGACCCTGGCCAAGGCCAACGGGCACCCCCCGGCGGTCGCCCGCGCGATGGCCGACCCGCAATCGGTGGTCGTTTCGGCCAAGGACAATCAGACCGGCGCCGTGTCGCTCATTCTGCGCGAGCAGGTCCAGGCGGAGCCGGGCCGCTTCGAGGAGCAAGGGGTCTTCAAGGTCGCGGGCGACCCCCTGAGCCTCACCGCTGACCGGGCGTTGGAATCGCGCATGGCGCGCGACGTCGTGGCCGACGAGAAGGGTTTGAAGGCGATCTACGGCCTCGCGAACAAGGACATCCGGGTCGAGGGGCCCAACTGGGTCGACAACCTGGTCTCGACGCTCAACACCCGCTGGATGAGCGGCCTGCTCCTGTTCATCGGGTTCTTCATGCTGGTGCTGGAACTCAAGATGCCAGGAATCGGCCTGCCGGCGATCACCTCGGCGCTGGCCTTCCTGCTCTTCTTCTGGAGCCGCTACCTCAGCGGGACGGCCGACTCGCTGGAGATCATGCTCTTCCTGGTCGGGATGGTCTGCCTGGCGCTGGAGCTGTTCGTGTTCCCGGGCTTCGGCGTCTTCGGAATGAGCGGCATCCTGCTGATCCTGGTCAGCGTCGTGATGGCGAGCCACACATTTGTCTGGCCGAGCCGCGGGTACGAGTACCGCCAGATGGGCCAGACCCTGATGCAGCTCTGCCTGGCGATCGTCGCCGTGACGGCCTGTGCCGTGATCGTCGGCCGCTATCTCCCGTCCCTGCCCCTGTTCAACCGGATGGTCCTGAAGCCCGAGCCACTGGACGGCCCCTACGACCCGACCGCCAAGCCGACGGCCGACCCCGACGCCCCGCTCTTTTACCTGATCGGCGAGACTGGCCGGACCACCTCCGTCCTCCGCCCCACCGGCAAGGCCCGCTTCGGCGAGCTCCTGGTCGACGTGACCGCCGACGGCTTCTTCATCGAGCCGGGCTGCCTCGTCGAGGTCGTGGAAGTCCAGGGGGCGCGGGTCATCGTCCGCAAGGTCTGATGGAACGACGAGGCGACGAGCGAAGGCATGAGCCTCGGGCCTCGCCCTCCTTCTCCGACAAAATGGGGAGGCGTCGGCAATAAGGGTTGGCCTTCGGACCCCCGATCGCCCTACACTAGGCGCATGCCCTGAGTGTGCCCGACTGTCGCGGTGCGCGTCGGGGGCAGGACGGCCGGAGCATGCGCATCCATGAGTAGCGACCTGATCTGGCCCGTGATCTGCCTGATCGTCGGCCTGATCCTGCTGGTTGCGGAAGTCTTCGTGCCTTCGGGGGGCCTGATCGGCCTGCTGGCCATCGGGCTCCTGATCGTGAGCCTCGGGCTGGCGTTCGCCACCTCGATGAACCGAGGGCTGGCGTTCCTGGTCGCCCTGCTGCTGCTGATGCCGTTGACGCTGGCCTACACGGTGTACCTCTGGCCCAAGACGCCGATGGCCAAGTGGGTCTTTCTGAAGCCGCCGGACCTCGAAGAGGTCGACCCCGAGGAGCGGAACCGGAAGCCCGAGCACCTGATCGGCCAGTTCGGCAGGGCCTTGACGCCCCTGCGGCCCTCGGGAATGGTCGACTTCGAGGGGCACAAGTTCGACGGCCTGGCCGACGAGGGCATGATCCCCGCCGGCGCCCTGGTCCGGGCCGTTCAGCTCCGCGGTCGCCAGCTCGTCGTCCGCTCAGCGCCCGACACGACCTTGGATGAACTTCTCGGCTGATCCCATCCCCTGAACCCCCAGCGAATCGAATCGAAGGACCTCCGATGATCCCCACCCTTCTGGCGCAGCAGGCCGGGGCCGACGACGGCGGCACTTACAAAATCCTCATCATCTTCCTCGTCCTGTTCATCGCGGTGGTCGCCCTCTTCGCGTTCATCCTGTTCGCGAAATACTTCAACCTGTGGATTCAGGCCAAGACCACCAACGCCAACGTCGCCCTGCTGGAACTTGTCGGGATGACCTTCCGCAAGGTCAATCCCAACATCATCGTGCGCTCCAAGATCATGGCCATCCAGGCCGGCCTGACGGAGAAGGAGGGGATCACGACCCGGAGCCTCGAAGCGCACTACCTCGCTGGCGGCAACGTCCCCAACGTCGTCCGCGCCCTGATCGCCGCCAACCGGGCCGACATCCCGCTGTCCTACAAGCGCGCCGCCGCAATCGACCTGGCCGGGCGCAACGTCCTCGACGCTGTGCAGACGAGCGTCAATCCCAAGGTCATCGACTGCCCCGACCCCACCAAGGGGCGGCAGACCGTCGACGCCGTCGCCAAGGACGGCATCCAGCTCAAGGCCAAGGCCCGCGTTACCGTGCGCACGAACATCGACCGCCTCGTCGGTGGCGCCACCGAGGAGACGATCATCGCCCGCGTCGGCGAGGGCATCGTCACCACCATCGGCTCGGCCGAGTCGCACAAGCTCGTCCTGGAGAACCCCGACTCCATCTCCAAGCGTGTCCTGGAGAAAGGTCTGGACGCCGGCACCGCCTTCGAGATCCTGTCCATTGATATCGCCGACATCGACGTGGGCGACAACATCGGCGCGAACCTTCAAGCCGCCCAGGCCGAGGCCGACACCCGCGTCGCCCGCGCCAAGGCCGAGGAACGCCGCGCCTTCGCCGTCGCCATGGAGCAGGAGATGATGGCGGCCGTCCAGGAGAACCGGGCCAAGGTCATCCTCGCCGAGGCCGAGGTCCCGCTGGCCATCGCCGAGGCCTTCCGCAAGGGCAACCTCGGGGTCACGGATTATTACAACCTCCGCAACATCCAGGCCGACACCGAGATGCGATCCTCGATCGCGGGCACCGGCAACGCGCGTCGCGACGCGCAAACGTCGAACTGACGGCGGGACACGACCCGAGGCGAGGGGGATCGCGATGAACGAATGGCGCAACCTGATCATCCCGCTGCTCGTCCTCTCGTTCTGGGGCCTGCGCCAGATCTTCGAGCGCGAGTCCCCGCCGGCCAACCGGCTGCCCCCCCCGGGTCCCCGGCCGGGGGGCCCGCGCCCTCCCGAGGGAATCGCGAACCGCGAACCGAGCCTCCGCTGGTCGGGGCCGCCACCCCGACCGACCCCGGAGCCGAGGAGGGCAGGGGGCCGCGCGTCCGCCAGGGACGAGGAAGTCATCATCATCCGCCCCGAAGCGATCCTCCCGGACTCCCCCCCCAGTCGCCAGGGTCAGGCCCGTCGCCCGCCGCGGACCCGCTCGGCGGGGGTGTCGCGTGCCCCCGAGCCCCCACTGGACCGTACCCTCGGAGGCGCGATCTCGCAGAGCGTCGGCCAGGTGCTGGACCGCCAGATCGGCCTCGGGCCGGTCGACCAGAGGGGGAGCTTGTCGAAGTCCAGCACGCGTGCCGCCTTGCCGACGGACGCCGAACCGCCAGCGACGGCCCTGGCGCGGGCCTTGAAGTCGCCCGGGAAGCTCCGCGAGGCATTCATTCTCAACGAGCTGCTCCAGCCCCCCCTGGCCTTGCGCGGGCCTCGGCGCCGTTGAACGCCTCGGCGAGGATGGCGGCCAGCCGCCGCCGGCTTTCGCTGGAGACGGGCGCCGGGTGAGCCGATAACTCATAAGTATCCCGCCTGATCCTTCTCCGCCGACAGTCTGGCAGGCTGCCCCCCGTCCCGCTCCCGCGGGCGGCAACTCCAGGATGGAGCGGCGTCGCAATGGCCGACGCCTCGCCGCAATTCCCGAACTCACTCCCGTCCATCCTGACCGCCCGATCACGACGGAGGCCGAAGATGCTCCATCGACTCGCCCTCGCGGCGACGCCCGCGCCACGCGCTGGCCTGTGCCTGGGTCTGCTCCTCTGGATTGCCGGCTCCGCCCTTGCCGGCACCCCCGCGCCGACCCCGATCGCCTGGCGGGGCACCTTCGCCGACGCCCGGAAGGAGGCCCGGGCGACCGGCCGACCGATCTGGCTCCAGTTCACGGGCCACTGGTGCGGCTACTGCCGGCAGATGGAACGCGAGTCGTTCACCCGCGCCGAGGTGATCGCGCTGGCCCGCCAGAAGTTCGTCCCCGTCCAGGCTCAGGCCGACGAGGACGAGGCCCTCGCCCAGCAATTCGGGATCACGTCGGTCCCGGCGACCCTCCTGCTGAAACCAGGTGGCGAGGTGATTGCCCGCCACGACGGATACGCGGACCCCGAGACGTTCCTCGCCCTGCTGGGGCGCGTTCCCGCCGGGAACCCCCAGGCGGCTCGCGATCGCGATCGTGACCGTGATCGCGATGGCGTCGCGCTGGCGGGCTATTGCCCGGTGCGGCTGGTCCAGGATGGCCGGCTGGAGGCGGGCCGTCCCGCGCTGGCCTTGCGGCACGAGGGCCGGCAATACTGGTTCGCCGACGCGTCGACGCGCGATGCCTTCCAGAAGGAGCCCGAAGCCTACCTCCCCGCCGACGGCGGCTTCTGCCCCGTCCACCGGCTGGACCGGGGCACGGCCGTCGCCGGCGACCCCGGGCGCGGCGTCCTGTACCGCGGGCGGCTCTACCTCTGCGCCGACGAACCGGCCCGCGCGGCCTTCGCCGCCGACCCGGAGCGCTACGCCAACTTCGACGTCGCCGACCGCGGCTTTTGCCCCCATTGCCGCGCCCGGCACGGCGAGCCCGTCCGCGGCCTGCCCCGCTTCACGGTGACACACGCGGGCCAGCGTTACTTCTTCCCGGCCAAGGAACACCTGGAAGCCTTCCGCGCCGACCCCGAGACCTTCCTCCGCTGAGCCGAACCCTCGACCGCCAGCCCGCGCCCAGGCTGTCGCCGCCGGGGAAAAAAACGGCCGGTGGGAACCGGCCCTATTTGAGAGTTTCGGGGGCATTGTCCGAATCTGCCGGCGCACCCGAGCGCCTCGAAGTTCCGCCCGGACGTGTCGCCGCCCGAGGACGACTCTCGAAAGTAACAAGAGGGGTCGCGCCCCCGGCCCGTGCCGGGGCGTCGCTCTCGATTCTGGAGTGGGGAGGCGCTTTGCTGGGTGGTTCGTCGAATCTCCGGAATCCAGAGCCACACCCCCCGCGCCGGGACCCGTCGGGAACATCCTTGCAAAGCGGCACGCGGGATTCTATGCTAACAGTCCCATTAGGGTGTTCTTTCCCAAGGGCTATGGAAGGCCGGACCGACCCGGGTCAATGGGCGAACGGTGTCGCCCGACTCCCCCTTACGATGATCTACTTACGTTCCCGGGCCTCGGTCGCTTCCTCGCCCGACGAGTCGTCCGCCCGTACCCCATGATGATCTGACCGCAAAGGACTCGACCGCACCCGACACGCTCCGCAACACGGCTTCCCGAGGACGGCCCGCGCCGAGACCTGGAGGGTCTTGGGCCGGGAAAACAACCGCCACGGGTGGCCCGGACCCCGAGCCCACAAGGAGATGAGCCCGATGACCGTGCGCTGGAAGCCGCTGTTGGTCCTGTCCGGTTTGTTCCTCGTCACGGCCGTCCTGGGCCTGTTGGCGATTGTGTACGCGATGGTCCCCCGGGGCTCGGCCGACCTGCTGGGACAGGCCCGCGCCGAGCGCCTGACCAAGGGATACGACCGCGCCGTCGTCCGCTACCGCCAGGCGCTCCAGAAGGAGGGCAAGGACCCGGCGATCCACCTCGAGATGGCGGAGATGTACGCCGAATGGGCCGCGGGGGAAGTCTCGGCCGAGAAGCGAGCCGAGCTGCACGCCCTGCAACTCCGGTCGCTGGCCGAGGCTGCCCGATACGGCAAAACGCTGGCCGAGCCGCGACGCCGCCTGATGCTCGACGCCCTCCGCCAGGACGAGGGGGCCGAAGCCCAGCACTGGGCCGAGGAACTGCTCGCGATCGCGCCCAAGGA
>JAABUQ010002399.1_pt1 | contig 37203 bp, 12 predicted proteins | sample 5560001 | NCBI WGS metagenome assembly JAABUQ01 (sample SAMN10711888, study PRJNA513371) | rock metagenome | isolation source: Antarctica rocks | place: Antarctica: Victoria Land, Finger Mt nord | collected 2015-12-18 | reverse complement strand
TCGAATCGCTCAAAGTAGTTTAGTCGATTACTATAAGTAGTTTAGCGCGCTTCGCGCTAAACTACTTTGAGCGATTTGATTCCAAAAAATCGTCACGACTCGATCTTGGCGCCGGGTCGAGCCAGAGAGGTGATATCATAACTTGGCCCGACGATTAGTCTATCAATATTGTAGATTTAAGTTAACAATTAACAATAGCATTAATAGTAACGTTAAACTTCTATACTTCTATTGCTTATCTTATTGTCTTAAAAATATTTATTATTTTGTGTAAATTGCGCTTAATAGACTTTGCATTATACTTGTTAATATAATATCAAAATTATTGCTTTCTATATTAAAGCTTTTAAGCGACAATAATATTTTAATTAGTATAATCGTTAAGTTAGATTAAACACTTTTTTCTTAATTCGATTTACTCTTTTGAATTTTATAGAATTGAGCTAGATTTAAATCGCGAACTCGATCTTAAGATTAAGTTTTGTTAAATTAATGTCAAGAGTTCAACTTAATCAAGTACAATAAGTTAAGCAAGATGTATATCTAGTAAGATCTTTATATATATGCATAGAACTCTATTATTTTATCGATTACAAATGTAGTTACTAGAAGTAACGCATTAATTCTAATTACAATTTCGAAAAAAAAAGCAATAAGAATAAGTAGTAGAACTTCTAGATTAAAATTATGTATACATATTAATTCGTTAATCTTTGTTCTTTACATTTTTAACAAGTTGTTTAAAATTTTGTTTGTTTTGTCTTTGCATCTACGTTTAAAGTAAACCTCTTTTATATTTGCATTTTCTTGAAAAGACGTTGTATAATTGCAAAACGTCTATGCAAAGATTTTTTTACTTTGTTATGTTTAGCGTAATAGATTAGAATTAGAATTGTTCGATTAATTGTCAAACAATATATAGAAACAAGTATCTATTTTTAAACAATTTAATTAAATATATCTTTACAACTTTATATAGCATTTTTATCGCATTATCTTGCATTTAATTAATATAATTAACAATATTAATTTCTAGCAAAATATCTTGACAATAATAATAGAATTGTTGTTTAAGAATTACATGCGATAGCTTCTACTAATAATTAATAATCTTTTTTAGAACAATGTTTAGTTCAAGTCTTAGCAATATTAATTAATAATAAAAAGCAATAAATTTGTCTCTTAATTTGTTGTTAATGCGAGTATTTATAAAAAGACTTAAGAAATTAAATATCTATGTAAACAATTATTTAATATTCTTAATCTAGAGAGTTAATATCGTATTTGTGTACTTTCTCGTTGCTAAATTTATAAAGTCGAAATTGATAAATTTCTTGAATATCTTTCGTAACGTAAATTCTTTCAAGTATTGATTTTTCTCTTTTATATTATTGTTTTAATTTAGATTAAGACTTCGATTACAAATAAGTCTTAATAACTATAAGTTAAAATTTGATTTAATAACTTCTTTTAAATTTGCGATTGTAAATTACAGCGCATAAAATGCGAGACAAAAGTATATATTTCTTGAACGTCTTATATTTGTAAGAAAACTATCAATTAAAATAATTAAATGTTTTTGATTACTTAACAAGAAACATTGTATAAAATTTAACATTTATTAGTTAACATTTATAAGCAAGCTTTTATTCGTTATAATTATTGCAAAAAGCAAATTAACTTTTCTTAATTAATTTAACTTAATAAGAGATAAAAGCAACATTAATTAAATAACAATAATTAAGAGCATATCTTTATTATGCGAGAAGATTGTTGTTGTTAAATTAATTAAAATCTTACTTGTTTTGTTGCTATCGCATCTTATAAGAAGTAAACCAAGAAATTTATTATATTTATCTAGCTTTACACTTTTTAAACAACTTAATTTTCTTACTTTATTGCAATATTTACATTAAAATATTTAAATAATTTCTAGAAATTTAATCTTTATTGTAGAAAAGTCAAAAAGACAAATAATAAGAGTTGCAATTTATATAATGCTAAATTTTAATATTAATTTTATTGCAAAGAAAGATTACACAAACAATAATAATGCTCATACAAACAATAGTAATAGCAATACATTAAAAATTAAATCGCTCTTAACTTCGCATAAGAGAAAAACTTTCGTAATTTACTTTATATAATCAAAGTCTTTATTAAAGACGTATATCGAAGCTTTTAACAAGTCTATTACAATTAAGAAAGATAAATATTAATACGTACAATAATAATAAAGTGTATTTTGAATTTTTCTAATCTTAAACAAGTATGTAAAGATATATAATTGCTTTATTCGAACAATTAAGAGATTTAAGAATAACGACTTTAATTTAAATGCAAAGATCGCGCATTAACTTAAAAAATAAAAAGATAAACAAAATTATTTGTCGTTAATAATAGACTTTGCATTGTTTGTTGCAAAAAATCGCACAAACAATTATCTAAAGATAATAACAAAAGATAAATTTACATTAACAAAAGCAAGATTTGCGAAAAAAGTTATACTTAAGAGAATTACAATTGTAAAGAAGAAATTCGTATTTAATAAATTTGTTAAATTAACATTTATTAAGTCTTGCAAAGCAATAACGTTCAAATTCAATATTAAGAATCTTGCAAATACAAGAAGTTCTATACTTGTTAACAAAATATTACAAGTATGCATTTTTTAATACTTTTATTACTAATTTTTATTACTAATCTTGTACTTTTTAAAACAATAAACTTAATTACAATTATTTGTTTTATAATTTTATTCGATTGTTAAGAAAATTATTAATATTGTTGTTACAATTCTATCTAGAATTAGATCAATATAAGAAGTTCTTAGAACTTCGTAGTACAAGATATAAGTACGTACAAATTTAGCATACTTAATAAGTTTAGACACTAAATATATTGAATATATTGAGTAAGTATTTAGAAGACTCAATAAACTCACGCATTGAATATATTGAGCATATTGAGCATAGAAGAATCTTATTAGTATATATAGATCTCGAACACAATTCTCTTATAAATTGTGTTCAACTTATCTTAAGTCTTTACTTATTGTTACTTTAATTTCTTGAATTATCTATAAAGATTTATTGAATATAAAATTGTTTATAATTGCAACTCTTGTTATCAAGTAATTGTTTACATTGTCTAAAGACGTCTATAAATTTCTTCGATAACATAATTCTCTCTAATATTTTTTACGAAAGTATTAGCGTAACACTTTGAACATTTTAAGAATATCTATATTAGATTAACGCGTCTCTATCTCGAGTATTAGCTTAATAGCATTACGTCGATTCTTTATTAATAAAGACGACAAGATAAGAATTAATAAGTCTAACGTTTATTATAAAGATCGAATCGATCTAAAGAAGTAACTTATATAAATAAATATTTATTTTATCTTCTATTCTATTTTAGCGAACAAGAAGACGATTTTCGCATCTACATTTCTTAGAGAAAGAGCTTAACATTAACTTAAATCGAACTTACGTAAATATTTGAAAAATTATAACAAAAATTCTCGTGCGATGTTTACGAACTTCGATAACTTCAAGAAAGAGCTTCGAAGAATCTTCGAAACATTCAACGAAAAATAAATTGCGAAAAAAATAATTTAGTACTTAATTTAACAAATTTTTGCAATAGATTACGCAACAAGATTTTAAAAGTATGTTAATTTTATTAAGTAAAACGATGTTGTACTTATAACAATGTTTCGACAAGATCTTAAAAATAATCTTAAGAACAAAATTATATGTAATAACAAATTTATTAGCGATATATTCGATCTTATTAAAGTAGTTATCGATTTCGACAACAAATTATATAAGAGAGTTATAAAAAAGCAATACAATTAACTTTATAAAAGAGCAAAAATCTTCTTTAAATTAACAATCGAATATTAGCAAAAAAAATTTCGTTCTAATTAAAAGTATAATAATTTAGATTATTGTAAGTCTACATTTATAAAGTTGAATTTTATTTAACAACGCAAAAAAAAAACTCTAGAGAAAAGTAAAATAACAAATTTCAAAAAATGTGCTATTTATGTAACAAATTAAATTATTTCGCAAGAGATTGTCGATTATAAAACTTAATAAATCGTCGACAAATCAATGTTATATTAAGAGAGATATTCGATAGTTAGAACGACATTAGAAAGCAAATTGATATAGAAACAAACACTCTTAAGATTAAATCGAACGACAATTACTATTTAATAGAGAATTTAAATTAGTTACAAAAAGTTCTAGATAAAACATTATTAGACAAGACATTCGCATTTACACAAAAAGTTAATTAAGTACTTTAGAAAACTATTAAATTTTATAGCTTAATTATCGACTTAGATAAAAAGTATAACTAAAAGAACTTTTACGAATGCATAGAAGACATTACAAATTATCTTAAGACTTTAGCTAACTATTATAATTTTGCATGATTGTTGCACTCTTGAATGCTATAACACGTTATAGTGCTTCTTCCGTAATTGCATTAGAATAGTTAGTATAAATAGTTATTCTTTTATAATCTTAATCGACATTCTTTTATTATCTTAATGTAATATTTATAACAATAGTAGCTTTAATTATGTTGCGATTGTGCAAATCTTTAAGATTTATATTTAAAGCTCTTGAAATTATTATAGTTCTTGAAGTTATTATAGTTCTTGTTATTATTTAAGTAGTATAAGTGACTTAAAGTCAAGAAATTGCCAACTTCGTTATACTTCGATTGTTGTCTCTTATTAGCTCGACTACTATTACGAGATTGTTAAGAGCCTTGAAGTAGTTATTTAGGTAATTATTGTTTTACTAGAATTTATTATCGAAGCATCTTTGTAACTTGTTACGAGATTTATGATCTAATGCTCTTGTCAAATGGCAAGAGAACGTTTGGCGTCTATCGATGACGTTTGCTCTTAAACAATTAAGTATAACTTGATTGTTAATTTAGTTTTTAGAGAATTATCTTTACAATTATTATAGATGTTTGTCTTGTTTACTTGCGTGCCTTTTTATCTTGCTTAGTTGCTTGCCTAGTTGCTTTGCCTATCTAGCTATTATTCTTTGCCTAACATAATTATTCGAGCAACGTCAATTGTTAAGATAACTATCGTCGACAAGTATCTTAATTTTATTCTTGTTCAAATATATTAAATTTACAACTATTTAGAGACATTTAAGTTATTGTATCTTAAGAAAGTACTCGAAGCTCAAAATATTGTTTATCAAACTATTGTTATTACTTTTCGATCGACATTATATTGACAATATATTAGTCGATCTACTATACGAGCACAATCGACTAAATTATCTTTATATTTTTTAGAGTAAACAATTAATCGTAAACGTTTAATTGTAGATATTAAAATCTTTGTTTGCGACTATTAAATCTATATCGAGATAAAACAAGCTTAATCAAAAACAAAGATAATTATATTGTTAAAAGACTATTTTATCGATACAATTTCTATATATACTTCTATTGTCTTACGAAGATCTTGCGAATTGTAATTATCTAATTTGTCAAAATTAGTTAGCAAGTTTATATTATCTTTTATAGAGTCTATTATTATTAATTTTTGTAAGTTGAGTAACTCAAGTAATTATATAGACATTCGAGCTACTATTAGCACATCTACTACGTTAGCAAACGAAATTATATATTAATAATTAATAGAATTTACACAATTAAAGCAAGCAAATACTATTATAGCTAATATCGATCTTGTTGTGCAAGCAATTATTAACGCAATTTTGCAAAAAATAAGTATTTAATTTACGCAACAAATTCAACAAATGCAATAGAATCTTCGTAGTTATTAGAGTTAATAAAGACTATCTAATTCTTTAAGCTCAATTAATTAGAATAATATTAACGACAATAAAATTTCTAGATAAAACGCTTTTAACTTGAGTTTTTTCAATTCGCTTTACAATAGCAAGTCAATAAGCAACGACAACAAGTCTATAGAGCACATAGATAAAGAGACATACTTTAGAAACGTGCATCTCTTTATTAAGCGAACAAAGAATCTTGCAACAATCAAGAGTTCTAAATTGATACGCAATAATCTTTGAACGTATCTAAGAGATATCGCATTAACATAGTAGACTAAGAAGTTATCTAATACAAAGAAGAGAATAACTTGTTTTATTTTCGATTCTAAGAATGCTCTTAAGAAGTAAATTTGTTTACTTTACGATCGCTTTAAAGAGTTATCTAACGTAGTTCTTAAAGCAATTATAAAGAAGAGATATATATTATGCGATGCTATTAATCGTCGCGAGTTACAAGAGTATGCATAGAGAATTGTGCGTCTAGCAAAGAACATCGATCTAGATGCTCTACAAAATTAGCTTGATATTATTCATAATCGTATTGACTTATTATTACGAAAGAGTAATATTAAGTGTTCTTAAGTAAACAATAATATTACACTTAGTAATTTGATAAAGAACATAAATAAAGTGAAGCATAATTAATAAGACTACAATAGCAAGACTCTTCGTAATTAAGTATTTAACAATTGTCTTACTTAAATCGCTAATTTACAAGATAATCGAAGCAACGATTGTAATAATTGTAATGCTTTATTTTTCGATCAATATAATTCAAAATATTATAAAGAGCGTAATTTACGATTGTAAGAGTTTTTCAATCGATCTTATAACTTGCTTTCGTCTTTTTAATCTTGTTATTCTTAGAGTAATGCTTACAATTCGCAATATCTATAGTAGCGTTAGAGTTATCAATTCAATAATAAGCAATTCAATAACAAGCAATTCAATTAAGAGTATTAAGACTATTAAGATTGCTATGATTAATAGTCAATTCAAGGTTAAAGCTGTAGTTAAGATTAATTCTTAAATTGATAGTTATTGCTTTTAAAGTCGCAACTATAAATTATTGTTAATTAAGCAAACGTTGGAAAGTTAAGTTCGAATTAACAATTGTCGTTAAGATTGTTTAATAATGCTTGAAGATTTAATATATAGCGAGTGTATTAAATAAGCGTCTTCGACGATCTAGAGACAAGTAACGAAAATCTATAAACATCTATTACGAAGACAAAACAATTCTCGCATTGACATAACAACTATAATTAAAAAAATCGTGATAATTATTTATATTATTCGAATAATAAGATAAACTACTTTATTATTAAATTTAATTACGATGTTAAAGATGTCGACTTTATTATTGCTACGAAAGTAAATTATATATGCACTAATTGCGAAGCATACTTTACTTTAAGAAACAAGCTTTACAAGCACTTAAATTAGCAATATTAATTTAATCGTAGCATTTATTATATTATTATAGTAGATTATTACACTATTGTAGTAAACTATCAAACTATGTTTAACTCTAGAACAATTATCTCTTTACTTATTATCGAATCAATTATTACTTCAAATTACTTTTACGAAGATTCTAGATACGTGTTTCGCGATTAAAAATATATTAAAGTAAAGACAAGATTAGAAGACGCTATTGAAGCAAAGAAAATCTACGATAATATTAACAATCTTGTTATTATAGATAGACGTCAATTTGTATTAAAGCACTTCTTAAGCATTGCAATGCAAAAGCTCATCTTACTAATATCTATATGCGAAGTGAATAACAAGATTGTCAAAAGCGACGAGTACATAGTGACGAAGCTCTTATTTAATAAACGTGAAATAACGAGCTAGCAATTGTAGTGCTTTGCATAGAAGTTTATTTTATTAATAACTTTCTAGTTAATCTATTTCTAGATAAGAATGTTTTTAGTTCGCAAGATATTATTATAAATCTATAAAAGTATTAAATAATTATTAATAATTGTCAAAATTTAGCAATGTCTTTTAATGTACAAACACGAAATAATTCTTATATTAAACGCACTATTAGACTTCGTTAGACTTACATTGTAAAGTCAAAAGAGTTAACAAAGTTGCCTATTATTTATTACGATAATCTTTTTAATAACAAAGATTTTTTGTTCGAATCTTAGTGCTTTTATAATCTTGATTACAAAGATAATGTTTACGCTTACGTTGTTAATGTAAATCTTAACAAGATCTTAATTCGCAACACTACTTTAAGATTAATTATTCTTACTAGGCGTATTAGATTCGAAACAATAACAAAGTATAATTAGATTAACTATTATCTAGTTATGTCGAACGAACATTACAAGATCGCAAGTAAATAGATAAATAACAAATTATAAAAGAAGCATCTTGTTGCTAGCTTTGCAATTATAATAATAGCTTACGTTGCTATAACAATATAGTCTTATTTTCTAGAAGCACATTTTAACGAGATAGATGTGTCGATTAAGGCTTTTAATGTCTTTGTCTTTATAATTAAATTATTATTATCGTTGCTCTTGATGTATATTTCTTAGATTAATTTTATACTAGAACACGTGCTTCTTAATTGAGTTACAATCTACAAAAAGAATATATTTGACTTGTTTGCGATAGTAAACGACTACTAGAACGTGTTTGTTAATAAGAGAATTACAATTAAGATATTAGAGAACAAATAAATGTCGATTTATTTTAAGTTGAACATTTAATTAAAATCAAATAGAGTCTATTTACTAGATGTCAAGAATAAAGAGATTATTGACGCTATCTTCGATAAATTACATTCTTAAGAAAAGCTCTATTAATCGACTTAATTAACTCGATTTAGCTACTTAACGTTCGTAGTATAGTACGATACTCTTAACGACAAAAAAGAACGCGTTGTTGTTGATATTAAAGAATTGAATAATATTATTGCTTCGAATATCTATTTACTATTATTATAAAGTAATATTATTGTTGCAATTGTCAATTATCTCTACATATTTACAATCGATGCAATAGATTAATTTTATTAATTCAACGTACAAAGAAGCGATTGCAAAAAGTTTACTATTGTTAGTTATTGTAATCAAGAAAAATTTAGTGTAACATTAATAAGCTATAAAAGATCTTTCTTGTATGTGCAACGTTAAATCGATAAGCTTTTGCAATGTTTCAAGAGTTTTGCAAAGATTTACGTAAACGATATTATTATATACTTGCGCACTTTTAATAAGCATATCAAGTATTTTGCTACAATATTTTAACTCTTTCGCGATAAAAGAGTGAGCCTAGTATCGAAAAAGTTTTTTTTTCGAATATTTCTTAATTATACTCTTTGATCAAAGAATTGACAATCTTGATATAACAATCTTTGTCGAGAAAATAATTGCTATATTGTTATTGCGATTTTCGCATAGTCTTCGCGATTTAAAAGAGTTCTTAAGATTGATTAGCTACTTGTGTTTGTTTATTTTTTGCTATGCACAATTAGCACAATTACTTTAAACTCGCAAGACGACATTAATTTGTAACATAATTACTAAGAAATCGTCTCGAAAGCGATAGATTCTAAAGATTTATCTTTATTATTTTACAACAAAGAAAATAAAAGTATTTAAAGATCTATAAGTAGTCTTTGTCTTTTCGATCTTTTTTACTTATTATAATTGATATCGTCGTTTATATATTGATTTGAACGCTTCAAAGCAATAGAAATTCGTTGTTATAGTATATTACGTGCAAAGTAACTCTTTAAACAATGTTACATATTCTTGCATCGCGATATAGTTTATTATGTTTCTAAGTAAGTGTCTTAACGACATTAAAAAGAATTATTGATTTATAGAGTTAATGATCGTAGACATAGTATAAGTTATAAAAAAGATTCGTTATCTTGTCGAGTCTACTAAAGTGTTTCTAGTTGTAATATATACAAATTACTTGACAATTGTATCTATTTCACGTTAGACTACTCTTATTATATTAAACATTGACAAATTGAATCTTCGTCTAGTTCGCGCATCTTAATATTTTTAAAATTTAATTTTTTTGTTTGTTATAAGCTCGACAAGATTAATGTAATTTCAAATGCTTTATTGCGATTGCAAGCAAAGATCTACGCTTCTAGAGCGAAGAAGCTCGAAGTACTAGAATTACTCTATGATTATTCGATTGAACTATTGAAGAACAAATATGCTATCGAAGCATTATTTGTGCTATCTTAGCATATTACGCTAGTTGATTTTTAAATAAGTTTAAGAAAAGATTTATTCAAACATATTTAAACGACGATTATTGAAAAAAGATACTCGCTATAATAAAGTCAAATAAGGCAAATCTTAGTTAATTAGGCGACATAACTTAGAAGACACTCGCTAGTACTATCGAAGCACTTCTTAACACTATCGAAGTATCTCGTAATCTACGCTTTTGTTACAAGAAGAACTTACTATATTATATAGACAAGAACAACGACAATTATAAACGTCTCTACATATTATAGTTTATAAAGTTTAAGATGTTTAAGTAAACTTATAATCAAACACATTATGAAAATTTTTATCACATATATAATCGTTTATATCACTCGATTTATATGAGAAATATAATTAAGCATTTACGCAATTATATTGCTTACTATTTCGAGTGTCAATTAAATTAAATCAAACAACATTCTATCTACGACGAGCTTAATCTTATAGCTACTCTAGTTATATTTTTTTACATTATAGCAATAAACTTCGTTGTTAATTTGTCGCCAATTATTAACGCTAGAAACAACGTGCTTCTTACTATTACTTGCAAGTTTATTAAGAAGATTCTTCTTCTAGCGAGCAAGAATATTAATATTGTTGTTGACTAGAATAACAAGATTCTTGTTTGCTTAATTAATTATAATTAAGATATATCTCGCACTATTATTAGTAATAGAGATTCTAAATTTATGTCTATTTTTTAAATTACGATGTTTAACAAACTCGATGTAAGTATGCCAACATTTACAACATATTATTTATAGATCGATAAACAATTCAAACGTATCAATTAGACAATTGAAATTGTATTGCGCTATTATCTAATAGCAAATTTTGACAAAAATTGAATTGCGATGCTTTCTTTTTTTTGAGCAAAAAGCAATAACGTAAAGTAGTTCTCTATTGGATTTGCTTCTAATAAACTCGCTTATAACTTTAAAATCAATAATATTTTAAGTATGCTAGCAAACTTATTGCTAGAGAATTATAGTCGTCTTAGACTTATTAAACGCGAAGAGATCGAAAATGTCATAACTTTCGCGAATGCATTAGCAAAAAGTTGCTACGACAACATTTATCAAACACTTTAGATCAAAATCGACGATAAGATGTATCTTAGACTTTATTAAGAATATATTATTCTCGAGTTATTTAATTACAAGTTGTCTTACTAAAGAATTGAACTCTTTATTGTATTCGAGAAGATCAATAGTCTTGCATTCAAATTGCAACTATTATCGATTATAAGAATTTATTCGATTATATTAATAGCTCAATTGGAATTAGTCGCTTTAGATCTTGATCTTTATAAAAGATTTATAGATCGCGACTCGTTGTTAGTAGAGAACAAATACATAAATTTCAACGCTCTTAGCTACGAAATCGAATGTCTTCTTGACAAATAAGTAGCATACGATAGACTTTACTATCTAGTTAAATAAAAAAACTACGACAATAAGCATAACGTTTGATATTCTATTTAAGTATTTAATAATGCAAATAAGTTGATTGCGAAGTACAAGACAAATTTAAAGTCTTTGATTACAATTAAGAGACGACGTCAATTACGATTCTCTATAGAATTACAATTAACAATCTCGATAGCATTAGAGATCTCTATTAAAGTAGAATTATCAATCGTCTTGATAGTTGCGATACGACAATCAAGTATTGAAGTGCGAATATTATCTTTATTACGAATCTTATTATTATTATAATTCTTGTTATTACTCTTATTTACGCGACGTCAATTGTCGCGAATTAGGCGTTAGTCGCTTTATTATTACTAGAGATTGTATATATATTAGCGAGAACGCTTTCTTTTCTTTTCTTAGTAAGTATTTGTTATGATTTTGCATGGTTGTTGTACTCTTTGATGCTATAGTACGTTATAGTGCTTCTTTCGTAATTGCATCAAGATAGTTAGTATAGATAGTTATTCTTTTATAGTCTTAATCGACATTCTTTTATCACCTTAATGCAATACTCATAATATTAGCTTATCGAAGATCGTAAACAAATGCGAGAAGAAGCTAAAAAGCAATTTTACTACAAAAAAGAACATATTCGACATTATTATAAAACAATTGAATTTTATAGCATACATAGATCTTAGTTGAATAGCTTGCTACGACAACTTATGCTAAACTTATCTAGAAGAAAAGAACGAAGTCAACTAATTTTCTAAAAAGTCAAAGTTAGCAATTTAGCAACAAAAGAGACATTTGAAGCAAAAGTTATAGCACAAAAGCAAAAAAAAGTTCGAATTTCTTAATAAAAAACATATTAACGAAATGCAATATATTAACTTAGCAATAGCAACTAAACTTAACAACGCATACACAATATTTTATTACATTAGTTAAGATTAACGATTGTTAACTTATAGCAATAATTGATTTTGATACAATAGATAATTTTATAATTAAAGCTCTTGTAGAGAGAAAAAAATACTCTACTTAGAAGAAGTTTAACGCTTACAATTTAGTAATTGTAAATAAAAACTTGTTATTCGCAAAGAATAAAAAAGTAAACAAAGAAACAAAATTATTATCGATAGCAATTTAACAATATTACGAGAAACTAATCTTTAATATAGTAAAAATAATTATTTACGATATCGTTCTAGAAATGTCTTGATTAAAGTAGCACAGTTCAAAAGTTAACTAAAATACATAAGTACTTAAATTCGCGCGATGTGATTACGCAATTTATATTTAATCTACGCATCAATAGCGTTTAATAATAGATAAAAGATTGAGTCGAAATTCGATCGCAAGTAGCGAGCTTGCATTCTTGCAAAAAAACAATTTAATAAAGTTCGATTTGACAAATATTGACAAAAATTAGTCGAGTTACAAAGTTAAAATAAGTAAAGAAAATTGCGAATCTTCTAAGAGTTCTAAACTATTTAATATAACGAGAAAAGTGTTAAAGTACGTATTACGAATATACGATAATTGAAAGCATCTATTTTAGAAAAAGAAAACGACTAAGATTTTATCTAAATATTAATTGTAAAATTACGAGATTAAATTTGAATTAAACAAGCAATTTACGTTTGAACTTATATATATTTTATTCGAATAAAGTTAGAAACGCTTCGCGAATATCTGATAAAAAACGAAAAAAAAAATTTATTAAAAAATTCCAATTATAGACAAGATATTCGATTCTCTTTGTATTTAAGAAGAACGAAATTTTTCGTCTATATGTCGATTATCGAAAGCTAAACAATATTACGATAAAAAATCGATATTTACTATTTAACATTAGCAAGCTTTAAAATCAATTGTTCGAAGCAAAATACTTTATCAAATTGAACTTACAAGAAGCGTATAATTAGATTAAAGTAAAGACAAAAAAGAAATAAAAACAACTTTTTGCATACAATATAAATTATACGAATATATAATAATGTCGTTCGAATTTACAAACGTTTTGACTAGACTAGTCGCGCTAACCCGAAAATGTCACGTGCAAATGCCAAGACTCGAGTCCAAAAAAATTCGAAGAATCGAATCGCTCAAAGTAGTTTAGTCGATTACTATAAGTAGTTTAGCGCGCTTCGCGCTAAACTACTTTGAGCGATTCGATTTCAAAAAATCGTTACGATTCGATCTTGGCGCCAAGTCGAGTTAAAGAAATGATATCATAACTCGATTCAACGATTAGTCTAGTTTTGACAACATATTAAAAAATAATTAATAATATATTACGACAATATTTGAATCGATTTGTTATAGCATATTTGAATATCATTATAATTTACTCAAATATTTTGAAAAAACATGTAAATTATGTTTTTAAAGTATTAAAATATCTAAACAAAAGAAATTTATATCTTAAATTAAAGAAATGCGAGTTTTACTAAAAAGAAATTGACTTTCTTAAATTTATTATTAAACGATATAAAGTACGCATAAATTTCGAAAAGCTATAAGCAATTAAAGAATAAAAATTATCTATTAATGTTAAAAAAGTTTAATTCTTTCTAAATTTTATAAATTATAACAAGAAATTTATCAAAAATTATTTTGTTAGCGCAATATTATTAACAAATCTTACGAAGAAGAAGACGTTATAAATATAAAAATTAACAAAAAAGAAATTATTTTAGAATCTTAAGTTAAAATGTTTAAAGAAATTAGTATTAAAGATATACGACTTACAATTGTCAAACAAAATTGAAATCGATGCATTAAATCTAATTATTGATACATGCTTTAATCAAAAACATAAAGATATATAACACTTAATAATATATCTTTCGAGAAAACTCTTATTAATCGAATAGAATTATAATATTTACAACAAAAAGCTACTTGCTATTATAGCGTTTCTAAAATTATAAAAAGTATATATTGAAGAATTATTAGAACTTACGATTCTTACAAATTACAAAAATCTTTTGCACTTTATTACTATTAAATAACTTAACAAAAAACAAATGCGATAATTAAAATAACTTAAAAAGTACAAGTTTAAGATATAATATACATTTGACAAGAATAACAACAAAGTAGACGCACTTAGTAGAAGAAGTAATTATATAAAAACGAAGAAATCGTTTAATTACAATATACTTAAGATTAACAAAAACAAATTACTATTAGCAAATAACCACAAGCTAAATGCTATCTTACAAATACTTAAAGACGATAAGAAAAAGTTTTCAATAAAAAAAGAAAAACTTTAGATATTTATCGACAAAATTGACGAATGTATAAAGAAACATTATAACGAATTATTGCAAAAACATTCGAGAGTAATCAAAATTCTTTAATTTCTACGTTAACATTGTTAGTTTTCTTAAATAAAACAAGTTGTTAAAACATATATTAAACGATATCTTAGTTGTTAGCAAAACAAACATAATACATATGCGAGCTATAACGAGATTTAATATTAGAAATTATCTAAATTGTTATAAGATAAAGTTACGATAAACTTTATTATTAAATTGTTTAAGTCGACGAATCTAGCAATTGAAGATAAATATAACTTGATATTAATAATAATTGACAAACTTATCAAATACTTACATATTATCGCATACATAAAGAAATTTATAGTAGAACAACTAAAATACGTTGTATTAAATCGACTTATATAATATTATAGTATATTTAAAGAATTTATTAGCGATAGAGACAAGCTCTTCACGTCTAATTATTGAAAGACATTTATATTAATATTAGATACAAGACTTCGTATATTTATTGTCTATTACTGGATTACAAATAATTAGATAAAAAGAACAAATTAGAGTCTTAAACAATATTTGCGACATTATGTCAACAATACTTAAAACAATTAAGTATTATTATTATCTATAACACAACTAACATTAAATGCAAAAGTCTCGAATATTACAAAAATAATCTTATTCTTTGCAAATTACGACAAAAAATCGAATCTCTTCGAAAACGAACGAAGACATCTATTCGCGCAATTAGTTATCGAAAGAATAGCTATGTTGAAAAAGATACAAAAGAACATCTCTTTTATGCAAAAAAGATCAATCAAGTATTAAAACAAGAAACAAAAAATAACATTTTAGCTAAGAGAGAAAAATAAGATTTATCTTCTAATTAAAAACCTTAAAACGAGAAAGAAAAGCAAGAAGTTAAATTATGTTAAGATCGGATTATTTTTTATTAAGACAATCAAGAAATCGATCAATTACGAACTCGACTTATCTAAGAACGTTAAAGTATTTTTAGTATTTTATATTTTATTGTTGAAATTAGTCGACTTCAATACGTCTATATAGAAAACATTTTATTATAAAGTTCAAAAAGAAAGCAAATACGAGGTAAATTTTTTTTAGAGCAACAAGATCAAAACTATCTTATTAAGTAAAAAGAGTACTCTATCTTAGAAAATACGTAAAAATCAAAAAAGAATTTTGACAATTACTATAATTTTATTTAGAAGTTCTAGCAAAGACTAGCTCAAAAAAAAGTTCTACAAAAGCTCTTTTATAGCTCGAAGAGATATTTCGAACAAAGCAAAATCAAAATTAGAGAACTTGTCGTTAAAAGCAAAAATAACGTACGAATTAACTTGTTTTCTTTTTCTTTTTTCGTTTGTTCGTTTTTAGTTTCAAAATGTTTTGCGCTTTTATATTACTTATTGCTTTTAACTTTTGCAATCAATATTTACGTTGCTTTTTTAGACGACAAACTTTTATTTAAAATTTAAGAATCTTGTTATTTAGCTTCTTAACAACATTTATTGTCTTATTTATTTTCTTGTTCGAAGAAGTTAAATTACATTTTCGATTAAAGTGCTTACATTCAATGTAACGAGAAAACTTCTTAATAATTAAATACTTAATATCTCGATCGAAATAGAAATTGCAAGAACGCATCTTAATGCGACAACTTATTTGTTCTCTCTTTGCAATAGCATTAAGTTGACGAATAGAGCTTGCAAATGCCTTAGACATAATAGAAGAAAAAGTTTGCTTTCAAAACGAAAATACTTAAGAAGAGAAATAATATTACAATTTTATTTAGAACTAGATTAATATAAGAAGTTCTTAAAACTTTGTAGTACAAGATATAAGTACGTACAAATTTAGCATACTTAGTAAGTTTAGACACTAAATATACTAAGTGTATTGAGCGAATGTTTAGAAGACTTAGTAAGTTTAGACATTAAATATATTGAGCATACTAAGCATAAAAGAATCTTATTAATATATATAGATCTCGAACACGATTTTCTTATAAATCGTATTCAACTTATCTTAAGTCTTTACTTATTGTTACTTTGATTTATTGAATTACTTGTAAAGATTTATTGAATATAAGATTGTCTATAGTTGCAATTTTTGTTATTAAGTAATTGCTTGCATTGTCTAAAGACGTCTACAAATCTCTTCGATAACATAATTCTCTCTAATACTTCTTACGAAATTATTAGCGTAACAATTGTGTTACGTTAAAAGCAATTGATTTATTATATAAGATTTACAAAATTAATAAAGATTTAAGACGCAAATTCAAAGAATACATTAAATATATTTATAAATCAAATATAAAATTATAACAATGCAATCGAGTTGTTTTAATAAGTTCGACAAGTCTATTTTATGCTCTTTGCTTATATATATTATTGTTGCGCTTAATAGCTAACGCGTGTTTTACAATTATACGAACTCGATAGCAACATTAATAACAATTGTGTACTTAAACAACAAAACTAAAGCTATTATTAACAATAATAAGATAAAGAACAATAAAACAAATTTCGACAATAAATTGAAAGACTTTATTTAGATTATCAAGTAAAGTAGATTGTTTAAACAAGAATAAAAAAGAGAATAGAATTTGATGCAAGACGTGTAATTTCTTTTCTATCGCACTAGTTGCGATAGTCTCTATTGTTTAACTACTATTTAAATTGACTAGACTTGAGCTTTACTACATATTTATTTTTATGTTATAAGATTTCTAAGAGTGTCGCAATTGTATATATAAGTTTCAAAATCTTAACATACTTAACGCATTACTTGAAATTTTATTGTAACTTCTATTTATTCTTAGCAATAAAAAGAAGCAACAAAATTGTTATAATCTTAAGATAAGTAATAATAGAGTTGTTTTTTAGAACTTCTTTAAGAAATTTAGCACTAATATTTATTTACGATCGTTAACAAGTTTATTGTTGTTTTTGTCTTTGTCAACATTTTAATTGTCGTCAACGTCAAGTTAATTGTTGTTAATGTCTTTATTTTTGTTATCAAGTTAAATGTTGTTGACGCTTTTGTTTTCGTTATTAAGTTGATTGTTGTCGACATTTTTGTTTTCGTTATCAAGTTAAATTCTTCGATTTGCTTAAGATATGCTTAAATATAATTTAAATCAATCTTTATATAATTAACTTCTTTATTATGTTTCGTAAGATTTACAAATATTACGTTCTCTCAACATTGTATATTAATTTGCACAAGAGCTTTTATCTTTAATAGTATAATCGTTGGATTGAATCGAACACTTTTTTCTTAATTCGATTTACTCTCTTAAGTCTTGTAAGATTGAGTTAGAGTCAAGACGCGAATTCGATTTTAGAGTCGAGTTTCGTCGAATTAATGTCAAGAACTTAAGCTAACTTCGTTGCGTTAGCATTCGCTTATCTTGTCTTATCTTGTCTTATTTATGCGCTAACTCGATTGAGCTAGCGTAAGAATTTACACTAATTATATGCGAGTAGAGTAAATTTTGCGCTAATCGCATATAATTAGCGTGTTACATAGCGTTACGTAATCGAATAAGTCGAGTTAAATACTCGACGCGCATTCTTCGTTCGTCTTATTCTATTAAGCTAGGAAATTTGTCTAACTTTAGAATTAAAATTAAGCGAGTTAATCTAATCAAATTGAAATTCGATTTAACGATTACGCTAATCTTTGAATATTTTAATAACATACATCTTTATAACGTCTTAAAGAACTTGTATTATTGTATTTTATATTATAATAATTTGTATCTAATTATTATTGCGTATTCTTATTATAATAATTCGACAAAGTTCTTAAAAAGCTTGTTTAAATATTACGTAACTTTAAAAGCTCTAGAAGTTATAAATTGCAACAAAACTATTCTTTGAATTCGAATATTAACAATATAATATAATAATAGACACAAAATGTTGCACTTTTTTGTTTATTTGTTATCGCAAAATTTATAATAAAGTTATAATAAATTTGTGTAATATTTAAGATTTAAGATTTTTTGTCTAACATTAATTTGTATAGTCTCTAGCGATATTTACGCTTTCTATATTATTAATATATAACTTAAATTTAAACTTGTTTGAGTATTCGAATACTAGATTATTAATTATTGTAAAAAGTTAAATATTCTAGTTGAGTACAAGTAATGTTAAGTAATCGCGTTTTATAAAATATTAGTTTCTAAATTAAACTAGAAGTTATTAGATTTCTTGTACTTACTTCTCTTTCTATCAATAGACTTCAAACTTAATTAAGTTATCGATTAAATAATTTTAGAATTTCTATAATAAAATATTGCGTATTAATTAACTTGTTAAATCTTAGAATACTTAATAAACTAGAGTTAAGTTAACAAAAATCAAATTTAAAAAAGCAAAGCATTGCAAGTAAGTTTATTGTATATAATTAATATCGCAAACAATATTTTTATACTTATTAAATTTATTATTTAAATACAAATATTGTGCAAAAGACTTATATTGTACTTGCAAGACAATTGTGTTACTTATTATTACAATGTAACATATAATACAACAAGTTAACAAATTGTAATTATAAATTTTGTTATAATTCTAAATTGTATTTTAAGAATATTGTTAATCTTTATTGTTAAATTGTTTATTATATAATTGTGCTTATTGTATTTGTTTATTTTGTCTTTATACTTCTTTTTATATTTAGAATATCTATAATAACGCAAAAACTTAATAGTTTACAAGAATTTAGAAACTTTTAAGACAAATCTAATTCGATCGAACAAAATAAATGCTCTTTCAAATTTATTGTTGTTTTCTATCGCTTATATATTGATAAAGAATATTTCATTGCAATTGAAATTTGTATTTAAGTCGAAATTAAAGTGCCAAAAGTCAATAACTAAGAATTTGAAAAAGCGCAAATTAGAGTTAAATGTTATTGAACAAGAATTGTTAATAAAGAGTTTTTATACTTTATTACAACGAATGCGATATATTAATTGCAAAGTCGCTTAAAGTATATTACAACGCACATTCTTTTTATATAACGACATATTAAATTATAGTATTAATATCGAATTCTTGACAATTCTTAAATCGAATTTCAATCAAATTTCTTACTTAACATTTAATAAAAAGAGCGAAAATTACATTAAATCGAGATATTAAGTCAAACGTAATAAACAAGTTCGATTCGAAAGAAGAATTTTAACTTCAATACTAGACAAAATATAATAATGCTTTAGATTTAACAATTAAACACGAAGAAAAGTTTAATAAGAAAAAGATGTTTACTATAAAGCAAATAATTTTTTTAATACTAGTTGTTTAGAGCAATTTTAAAGACTCTAGAAAACAAGCAACTAATATAAAAAAGATAAATATCTTAACATTAACTGCGAAGCGCAATATTTTAAGCTTTAAAAAATCGACAATTGTAACGAAGAAGTTCATAATATTATTATTAATAGTTAAAGTCGAAAACAAATCAATAAAGAAGATTATTGTTGAAGAAGCTTGCAATTGTTTTAAAGTTAAAGAGTTAAACAAAAGTCAAAAGTAATAAGACAAAAGATCGCAAATTAATAAGCAAATTATCTATTGTAAACAAGATGTATTTTATTTATTTTTATTGCTGTTTTTTGTTACTAATAATATAAATAATAGTTTTAGAATTTTGATTTGCGAAGCTCTTTTTATTTGATAACTCGCAAAATTACAAATATAATAATTAGACATAAGTAACTAATATATTTTCGCAAAGAAGTAAAGTTGCGTACGATAAAAGATAAAGATTTGAAAAAGAAATATCGTAAATTTTTAAATTAATATTCGAATTTTAACAACGTAATAAACGATGCTTATTAATATACTTTAATTTTGAAAAAATTACTATAACTTTTATTAACTAATCTAAATATCTTTAGATATTCGAATTTAATAATTGCTCTTATGTCAAATGTTTACAAAGACGATAAAACTATGATAGTGTTGTTTGTTAACAAAATCGACGAAATCGATAAAAAATTCAAGCTTGATTTAAAGAAATTTATTCAATTTATTGTCTAAGTTTAATTATAGAGCATTTGAAACAAAAGCAATAAAATTCTAAAAATTCTAAAAAGATTGTCTAGAGTTTCGTTGTTTGTTTAGCGAAATCTTAATTTTCTTTTTTACATTACGTCTTTAATAATAATCTTTATATTAATATCTTAATCAAATAGATAGTTATGCTCTAGTAATAACTATTTTATTCTAAATATACGTTGATAATCTTTAAAGTGCATTGCAATTATTTTAAAATATTCTTTAATTTGTTAATAATTTGTTAATATTAAAATGTATTTGTTAATTATTAAGATAATTTATTGATTTTATAACATTTGTTTGCGTCTTGAACTCTTGTTTGTAATAAAAAGTAATAGCAAAAATAATTATAATAATTCTCGAGAACAATCGAGTTACATTCTTAATTTCTTGTTTATTACAATTTTAAGATAATATTGAATTAGAGTTAAGTTTTTGAATTGTAATATTTGTCGTTTGTTGTAAATAATAGCTCGAATAAATATTAAAAAATGTTAGCTAAATAAGATTGCACTAGAAACGTAATTAATCGATCTTACATTTAAAGATAAAAATAATTTGTATTTTAATTGTCTTTTGCAACGTCTTAATTGTGAATTTTTTTATTTTAATAACTTTCTCTTTTGCGAAGTTGTTAACGATTTCTTTGCAAAGTCTTGCGAACAATAGCTTTCTAATTAGAAGATTTATAGATTTTTAATATTGACAAATCTCTTTAAGCGCTATTGTTACAAATTCGATTAATATTAAAACTTAATTATAGATAAAAGACAAATTTATTGTCTTTTTTATATTGCATAGTTTTGAACTTCTTAAATACTTTTTTTTGAATAAATATCTATGTTGTTTTGTTGCTTTCATTTATTTTTTATTCTCTTTTAGCAATTATATAGTTGTTGTTATATTCGAATAGCGTTTTGTTTGCGTTTCTTCTCTATAATAATATTAGCATACTTGTAACGCACGTATTTAGAAGATATTTATACAAACGACAATTTTTAATTGAACTTACTAGTTTTAATTTCTTGTTGCGCATTTTTAGAAATATAAGTTTAAGCAACAATTAGTAGTATAATTTAGCAATGTAATTTAACAATATTATTATAACAAACTCTATAAGTAATTTCTATTGTAAACAAAAAGCTTTTAGAATTTGTAAATTATAATAAAATTATTTGTAATATTTGTAAATAAGTTGTTAACATTATAAATATTTAATTAATTTACGCAACAATAGTTTATTAGATTGCGACTATCTAGCAACTCAATTAAGTAAATAAACAATTATGCTTACTTATTATTATCGATTTGTTCTACAATTGCAACGTTTTATCGATAAATTGTAAACAACTTGTTATAAACAATAATAATTATAAAGTTATAAAGAATATATATAACTTCAACTTCTATTGCTTATTTATATTGCTAAGTGCGCTAATTGTGTTAAGCAATATTATTTATTGTAATTAAGAAATTTCTTTTCGCAATAAAAAGACAATTAAAAAGATCGAGACAATTAGAAAGTTTTATAATTAAAGATTTTTATCAATTGCTACAAATTATAATATAAAAATACTAATAGTAAATCAATATTATTATTTAATTAATTATAGAAAAAAAGTAAAGCGCAAATTCTTCGAAGAAAAAATCGACTTCGAATTACAAACAACTTTGAAAAATAATAATCGAAATATTAATTCTAAACATGTTAAGAAAAGATTATTAACAACAATATTAAGCTAAATTCGTAACATAATCGTTGGATCGAGTTTCAACTCGATCGCGCTAGTTCGCCCAACCCTAACCCTAAGGCCAGGCAAATTTCTTAGTCTAATAGGATGGAACGAACAAAGAATGCGCACCAAGTATTCAACTCGATTTATTTGATTTTATCGATAAGATTAATATAAGATTAAATAAATAATAAGATACGTCTTATGTTTTGCATAGTTAAATGCATTAACAATTTGCGTCAAAAACTTAAGGAACAAATTTAAGCAATAAATTAGTAAAGACTTAACGTTATTTAATTACGTTATATATATAGAGATAGAATTTGTAAAATTAATCTTGAAAGTCTAGAATACTAAAATCTAAGAATAAATACTTGTTAAAAACTCAAAATAAAATCTAGCTACTATAACAATTAATTAAGCTTCGTTTAATATATATTGAAACTAAGTTTCTCTCGCTATTTCTCTATTACGTTTAAGCTAAATTAATAGTTACTTTGTGTATTAATTCGTTGTCGCTTCGCAAATATCTTTTGCAAACAAATTAATATACTTTGACTTAATTTATTTATTATGTATTGTCGTCGACTTTTTGCGAAAGCAAGTATAATTACTTAAGATATTAATTAAGAATAACTTAAGTTTTGCGAATACATTAACAATATTAACTCTATTTGCGAGTAACTCGAGCTTCGATATTTTCTCGCATTATTGTTAACGTAATCTTGAATCTTATCTATTAAGAATATTAGAGAAAGATTGACAAGAAAACAAGCTTAAAGTTCTTTTAACATATTAATTCGATTTCGACTTCTATTGTTGCCTACTATTGTTGTCGCATAAATAACGTTGTTCAAATTATTTAACTTAATAAGAAACGTCTCGAAGTCTAAGTTATTATTCGACTTTTTATTATTATTCTTTGATTTTGTTGCTCAAGTAATATTTGATAAAGATTTATTATTGTTAATTTTCTTAATATTTTGATTTAGCTTCTTCGCGATAATAGATAGTATAATATTTGCGTTCTTCAAGATATCTTTAGCAAATTAATTTGTACATTTAATTATTATTATATTTTTAACAATATATTCGCGAAATCGATTGCAACAATAAATAATTATATCGCGCGTTATTAAAAACAATTGTTCGATATTAATATTTAAGACAAGAATTGCTAAAACGTCTTTAACTATACAAATTAATATTAAGAATTAAGACTTCAAAGTGCTTCAAACATCTAAAATAAAAGACTTATTGATAAATTCACTTAACTTAGCAAGCTAGATAATTGTCTTGTTAATCTTTGTCTTTAGCGCAATATCTTGTATGCTATTGACAACGTTTTATTAATTGTTAATATTGCGTTAAGTAGCTAGCACAATAATTGCTAAAAACTATCTTTTTTTAAATTTAATAGCAAGACGTTAATAATATTTTAATTTTTAATATTGTAAATAACTATTATTGTAGTGTTTCTTAAACTCTTAAATATATTTTCGTTTATTAGTTAATAATTAACTTCGATTTTATAAAGAGATATTAGTCTTTTAAGCAATAAAAGGCGACAATAGAATGCGAAATATTGTCAATAAAGTAACGTATACTATATATCGATTGTTTTCTAAATAGATTAAGCGAAGTCTCGATATTAAAGTATATATTTGCTTTGTTATAAATAGCTTTATAATATATATTAATCTAATTCTTAACAATCTAAATGTCTTTTTGTAACTTTTTTGTTCAAATTATATTTGAAAGTTTCGCAATAATTTGTTGTTAATCTTTTAAATAATTATGCATTGCATTGTAAATTTTTTAAGCTTCGCATATTATATAATTCTAAGAAGAACTTAATATTTAAATAAGTTTCTTAAAAGATTTTAAAAGTATTATTATGTAATATATTTAACTTTACTTATTTTTTGTCGATTTTAGTACTTGAAACTTTGACTTCGCTCAAGTATAAAGTTATTTATATATAGAGTTTTTTATGTCGTACGTTTGTTGCAACATAGCATAGATATTGTCTTAACAAATTTTAATATCTTAAATTATACTTTTTATGTTTTTGTTTAATATATTATTTGCTTAAAGTTCGCGAAAGACTTTGTATCGAACAATTAACGCATTAATTACAATAATAATAAATCGAATTTAAAAGTTATATTTGTTAGAACTTAAAACAATAGAAGCTAGTAATTAATTTTATCTTGCGCAAAGTCTTCTTAAAAGAATTTCTTCTTATTACGCTAGTACTTTCGTAAGAGATATTAAAGCGAATTATGTTATTAAAAAGATTTATAGGCGTCTTTAAACAATGCAAGCAATCATTTAATAATAATAATTGCAATTGTAGACAATCTTATGTTTAATAAATTTTCACAAATGATTTAATGAACTAAAGTAACAATAAGTAAAGACTTAAGATAAGTTGAACACAATTCATAAAAAAGTCGCGTTCGAAAGCTATATATTTTTTCATCATTTAAGATTTAAGATGTTTAAGATGTTTAAAATCTTAATTATCTTAATTATCTTAATTTAAAATTCAAAATGCTTAAGAATCAAGTTATCTTAATTATTTTAATTCTATTGATAATTTTTTTCTTTCTAATTATCTTGTGAAAAGCGATGTGCAACGAATAGTACTTATTAGCACTCGACTCATAACACTATTTTCTCTCTTTAAGAGTTTTTGTTTTAAAATCATTCATTCTTCTTTATTATGTTAATCAAACTTATTATTGAACAACGTCGCAATTTTGTTTCGATCGTCGCTATAAACACGCTTTTCTTATAATGCGTTCTTGTCGAATTTGTGTCGTATTTAACGTATCTTGTCAAATAAATAAAGAATATCTTAAGTGTAAAAAGTGTTATCGAAAGAATTAGAAATGCGATTTAGCTTCTAATTATCAAAAAATGAATGAAGCTATTCAAAAGACTAAAAAGCTAAATGATAAAATAACAAAATTGCGTCTAAGAATTGCGCGAAAGACGAAACAAAAAAAACATTAATTTTGTCGTTTAAAAAATATAAATAATGCGAAGTCGAAAAATATCTTAGAAATTAAAAAAAATAAGAAAGAGATCAAATGTATTAAATAGACGTTCGAAACTTTATTTAATATTATTATCGATTTTTCATTGTTCGCTTTTTTGTTTTTCAATGCTTTGTCAACTCTTATAAGTGATTTTGTCGTTAACGAAATCGTCGCAACTTGTTAGAGCATTTTGTTACGCTAGTACTTCTCACGAAGATATTAGAAAGAGTTATGCTATTGAAGAGATTTATAGACGTCTTTAGGCAATGCAAGCAATCATTTGATAACAAGAAATTGCAACTTAGTAGTCGTAACAATAAGTCAAAACTTAAGATAAGTTGAACACGATTCATAAGAAAGTCGTATTTGAAAATCTATATATTGAAGAAGATCTCTCTTTGTTCGCTCAACTCGCTATTAAACATGTCGAACATTGCTCGCTTAGCTCGTTGTCAAACATGTCGAATATTGTTCGTTCGACTCGTTGTCGAACATGTCGAACATTGTTTGTTTGCCAAGTCGTCGAACATGCAAGTAGTCGTACTTCGTACTACATGTTATGTCGTAAATTATATATCACATTGTTTCGAATTAGACTCGTAACACTATTTCTTTTCTTAAAGATTTTTGTTTCGAAAGTCAAACGTTCCTCTTATTATGTCTTGTTAGCAACAAAGTCGTCTTCGTGTTGCATTCGAAATCGAACGCTACGATACATTAATAGATATTGTTTGCGAACGTTGCTCTCTCTCTAATTATTCTTCGCTATGCTAGATGATTTTTCGAATCTTGATGGAATTTCTAGATAAAATCATAGTAGTCATCAAGATTCTCCTTGGGTTCCCACGTGTTCTCTAAGATAGAATACTCTTTCCACTTGATTAGATAGTTTTGACCTTGTTGTTTTAGCATATTTTCCACTTTGTATTTGCTTTCTTCTTGGGCTTTGTAATGAAATGTTTCTTGTATAAACGTATTAAGATCGATTGACTCCAATAATAAGATATAAAATACTAAAAATACTTTGGCGTCCTTAAATAGATCAAGCTCGTAGTTGATTAATCTCTTGACTTTCTTAATAAAAAACGATTCGACTTTGACATAATTCAATTTTTTGCTTAACTTTCTTGTCTTCAAATTCTTTGTAAAAAGATATATTTTATTTTTCTTCTTTAGTTAAGATGTCGTTTTTCGTTTTTTGTTCTAATACTTGATCAACTTCTCTTACATTTTTGAGATGTTGTCGTATATCTTTTTTAGTGTCGCTATTCTTTCGATAACTAATTAAGTTAACAAATGCTTTCGCTCTTTCTTGAAGAAATTAAATTTCTTGTTATAATTGACGAAGAATAAAGTTATCTTAATGATATTCGAAATCTTTGCATTTAATGTTAGTTAAGTTATAGATAAGAATAATACTCAATTATTGTAAATATTATTGACGTAATGCCTTAGATATTGCTTTAGACTCTAGTTTGTTCGCTCTATTTAATTATTCGTAACAAGATAATAGACAATGAACATTTAAAGTCTTGTTCCTAACATTAATATAAGCGTTTTTTAATAGTTAGACGTGAAGAGCTTGTCTCTATTACTAGTTAGTTCTTTAAGTATATTATGATATCGTATAAGTCGATTTAATACAATGTATTCTAGTTGTTCTACTATAAACTTCTCTTTGCATGCGATAATATATAAGTACTTAATAAGTTTGTCAATTATTATTAGTATCAAATTATATTTGTTTCTAATTGCTAGATTTGTCGACTTGAACAACTTAATAATAAAGTTTATCGTAACTTTATTCTATAACGATTTAGATAATTTCTAATATTGAATTTCGTCATAACTCGCATGTGTATTATATTTGTTTTGCTAATAGCTAAGATATCGTTTAACGTATGTCTCGATAACTTGTTTTATCTATAAAAACTAATAATGCTAACGTAAAAGTTAAAGAGTTTTGATCATCTTCAAATGCTCTTGCAATAATTTATCATAATGTTCTCTTATATATTCGTCGATTTTGTCGATAAATATTTGAAGTTTTTCTTTCTTTACTAGAAATTCTTTCATATTGTCTCTAAGTATTCGTAAGATAGCATTTAACTCGTACTTGTTTGCTAATAATGATTTGTTCTTATTAACTTTAAGTATGTTATAATTGAACGATTTCTTCGTTTTTATATAATCATTTTTTCTATTAAATGCGTCTACTTTATCGTTATCTTTATCTAAAATTTATTGTATTTTGAACTTGTATTGTTCGAGTCGTTTTAATCATTATACTTGTCTTTTGTTAAGCTATTTAATAGTAATAAAGTGTACAAATTTTTTATGATTCGTAAGAATTGTAAGCTTTGATGATTTTTCAATATATATTTTTCATGACTTCAAGAAGACTACAATAGCGAATAACTTTTTATTGTGAACATCGTAATTCTATTCAATTAACGAGAGTTTTCTCGAAAGATATATTATTAAGTGCTATATATTTTTATGCTCTTAACTAAAGCATGCATCGATAACTAAATTTAATGCGTTAATTTTAATTCTACTTAACAATCGTAAATTGTACATCTTTAATATTGATTTCTTTAAACATTTTAGTTTAAAATTCTAAAATAATTTCTCTTTTGCGAATTCTTATGTTTATGATGTATTTTTTTTCGTAAAGTTCGTTAATAATATCGTATTAACGAAGTAGTTTTTAATAAATTTTTTGTTGTAGTTTATGAAATCTAGAAAGAATTGCACTTTTTTAACGTTAATAAATGATTTTTATTCTTTAATTGCTCGTAGTTTTTTAAGATTTATGCGTACTTCGTGTCGTTTTATAACAAATTTAAGAAAGTCAACTTCTTCTTAATGAAATTCGCATTTCTTTAATTTAAGATATAAGTTTTTTCTATTTAAACATTTTAATATTTTGAAAATATAACTAATATGTTTTTTCAAAATCTTTGAGTAAATTATGATGTCGTTCAAGTATGCTATGACAAATTGATTCAAATGTTATCGTAATGCATTATTAATTATTTTCTAATACGTTGCCAAGACGTTTGTGAGTTCGAACGACATTATCATATATTTGTATAGTTTATATCGTGTGCGAAAAGCTATTTTTTATTCTTTTCTTGTCTTTATTCTAATTTAATTGTACGCTTCTTGTAGATTTAATTTGATAAAATACTTTGCTTCAAATAGTCGATTTTGAAGCTCACTAATATTAGATAGTAAATATTAGTTCTTAATCGTAATATAATTTAGCTTTTAATAATCGATATATAGACGAAGAGTTTCGTTCTTCTTAGATACAAAGAGAATCGAGTATCTTATTTATAATTAGAATTTTTTAATAAATTTTTTTTTTCTACTAGATATTCGCGAAGTATTTCGAGTTTCTTTTCGAATAGAACATATATAAGTTCAAATGTAAGTTGCTTGCCTAATTCAAGTCTAATTTTATAATTTTACGATTAATGTTTAGAAAGAGTCTTTGTCGTTTTCTTTTCTTAAAATAGATGCTCTTAATTGTTGTATATTCGTAATACGTACTTTAGCGATTTCTTCGCTATACTAAATAATTCAAGACTCTTAAAAGATTCGTAGTTTTTTTCACTTATTTTAACTTTGTGATCTAGCTATCTTTATTAATGTCTATCGAATCGAACTTAATTAAATCGTTCTTTTTTAAAAATGCAAGTTCGCATCTTGCGTAGACTAATCGCGTCGAGCTAAGTCATCGAGTTCGAGCCAAGTTCTTGGCTCGCCAAGACCTAGGTCGAGTTAGGATTTTGATATCGAAAAGTCGATTTGAGTCACGATGTTGATACCAAGTATTTGGGTCGAGTCAAAGGATAGATATGAAGTACTTAGCGTATAACTTGGCCCAACTCGCCAAGACTCGAAAAATTTAGATTATTTTTGAAAAAGTGCATTAATCAACTTAATCAAGTTAATTAATTTAATTAATTTGTTTATAATATTATATAGTAATGCATTTAGATAATGCATTTGTACGTTATTTGTGCGTTATTATTTTTAAACTATTTTTAGTAATTCAAATAATGCGAATTTTTTTAAAAATAGAAAATCTTGGCATTTTGACGTCATTTTCGATTGCTTGGCGAGTCGATCGAGTCGAGTTAAGAAATCGTTGATTTAGGTCGATTTCGAGTTGGGTCACGATGTTGATATCGAGTATTTAGGTCGAGTTAGAAAGTTGATATCGAGTATTTGAGTCGAGTTAGAAAGTTAATATCAATTTTTGACTCGACGATCAATCTAATCTTGCGATCAAGTTTTAACTCTATCTTTTATTTATTATCGAACGTTGTTAATGCGTAGATTAAATGTGAATTGCGTAATCACATCGTTCGAATCTAAGTACTCGTGTATTTTAGTTAACTTCTAGATTGTGTTGCTTTAATCAAGGCATTTCTAGTACAATATCATGAGTAATTATTCTTACTATATTAAAAATTAGTTTCTCGTGATGTTGCTAAATAGCTATTGATAGTAATTTCGTTTCTTTGTTCATTCTTTCATTCTTGTCGAATAATAAGTTTTTATCTACAATTATTAAGTTGTAAGCGTTAGACTTCTTTCGAGTAGAATATCTTTTTCTCTTTACAAGAGCTCTAGTTATAAAATTATCTATCGTATTAAAATCGATCATTGCGATAAGTTGACAATCATTAATTTTAACTAGTGTGATAAAATATGATGCGTGTGCTATTAAGTTTAATTGCTATTGTTAAACTAACATATTGCATTTCTCTAATATGCTCTTTATTAAGAAATTTGAACTTTTTTTTGCTTCTATGTTGCGACTTCTATTTTAAGCGTCTATTTACGTTAAACTTTCTTTTGTTGTTAAATTGCTAACTTTGACTTTCTAGAAAACCAATTAATTTCTTTCTTTTCTTCTAGATAAGTCTAACATGAGTCGTCGTAACAAGTTGTTCAACTAAGTGTCGCATATTTCTTTAATTACTTTATCTTTTATTTGAATAAATTAACATTGTTTAGTTGTCGTTCGATTTCGTCAAAAATATCTTTTTCTTTAGTGACGTCGCTTTCTAGCGCTTTCTCGCATTTGTTTACGATTTGACTAATCTATCTTTTCTTTAATAAGTTAGCTAAAGCGTTAAGATATTTCGTGATGTCTTCTATGCAATCGTGAAAATTCTTTCAATTATACTCTTCGTTTAAGTTAATAACTAGACTATAAAATTTGATAATTTTCTTAAGTGCTTGATTAACTTCTTGCGTAGATGCGAGTGCCTTGTCTAATGATGTTTTATCTAGAACTTTCTATAATTGATTTAGATTTTCTATCAAATAATAATTGTCGTTCGATTTAATCTCGAGGATGTTCGCTTTTGTGTCGACTTACTTCTTGATATCGTTCTAGCTATCAAGTATCTCTCTTAACATAGCATTGATTTGTTAACGATTTATCAAGTTTCGCAATCGACAATCTCTTGCGAAGTGACTTAATTTGCCACATAAATAGCACGTTTTCTAAGATTTGTTATCTTGCTTTTCTTTAGAGTTTTTCTCTTTGCGTCGTTAAGTAGAATCTAGTTTCATAAATGCAAATTTACGATAATCTAGATTATTGTACTTTTAATTGAAACGAAATTCTCTCGAATAATATTTGATCGTTAATTCAAAGAAGATTTTTGCTCTTTCGTAAAATTGATCGTATCGCTTTTTCATAGCTCTTTTATACAATTTATCGTCGAAATCGATAACTACTTCGATAAGATCAAACATATCGCTAATGAATTTGTCATCGCGCATAATTTCGTTCTTAAGATTGTTCTTAAGATTTTGTCGAAACATTGTTATAAATGCGACATCGTCTCATTTGATAAAACTAATATATTCTTGAAATCTTGCTACGTACTTTGTTACAAAAATTCGTTAAATTAGATATTAAATTACTCTTTTCGCAATTTGTTTCTCGTTAAATGTTTCAAAGATTCTTTAAAACTCTTTCTTAAAATTGTCGAAATTCGTGAATATCGCACGAAAATTTTTGTCATAATTTTTCAAATACTTGCGTAAATTTGACTTGAGTTAATGCTAGACTCTTTCTTTAAGAAATGTGAATGCGAAAATTGTCTTCTTGTTCGCTAGAACAAGATAAAAGATAAAACAAATATTTATTTGCATAAGTTAATTCTTTAGATCAATTTGATCTTTATGATAGACGTCAAGTTTATTAATTCTTATTTTGTCGTCTTTATTAACAAAGAGTTGACGTAATGTTGTTAAGTTAATGTTTAAGATAGAAGCGCGTTGATCTAATACAAACATTCTTAGAATGTTCAAAGTGTTACGCTAGTACTTTTCACGAAAATATTAAAGAGAGTTATACTATTAAAGAGATTTGTAAACGTCTTTAGGCAATGCAAGCAATTACTTAATAACAAGAAATTGCAACTTAGTAGTCGTAACAATAAGTCAAAACTTAAGATAAATTGAATACGATTTATAAGAAAGTCGTGTTCGAAGATCTATATATTGAAGAAGATTCTCTTTTGTTCGTTTAACTTGTTGTCGAACATGTCAAACATTGTTCGCTTAACTCGTTGTCGAACATGTCGAACATTGTTCGTTCGATTCGTTGTCGAACATGTCGAACATTGTTCGTTTGCCAAGTTGTCAAACATGTAGATAGTCGTACTTCGTGCTACATGTTGTGTCGTAAATTATATATCACATTGTTTCGAACTAGACTTGTAACACATTTCTTCAAATTCTTAAGTAACTTTTATATATTTTTAAAAATAAAATATTCTTTTTACTTAATAAGATATTTTTGATTTTTTTATTGTAGAATTTTCTCAATCTTATATTGTTTCTCTTTTTGTAAATAAATATAAAATGTGTTTTATAAAGACGTGATTAAATTCGTTAATTTTAACAATAAAATATAAAATACTAAAAGTACTTTGACGTTCTTAAATAAGTCGAATTCGTAATTAATTAATTTCTTTGTCTTTTTAACGAGAAATAATTCGACTTTAATATGATTTAATTTTTTGTTTAACTTTCTTGTTTTAAGATTTTTTGTAAAAAGATATATTTTATTTCTCTTCTTTAATTAAGATGTTATTTTTCGTTTTTTGTTTTAATATTTGATCGATTTCTCTTGCATTTTTAAAATGTTGTCGTATATCTTTCTTAGTGTTGCTATTCTCTTTATGACTAATTGTATTAACAAATGCTTTCGCTCTTTCTTAAAGAAATTAAATTCTCTATTATAATTAACGAAGAATAAAGTTATTTTAATGATATTCGAAATCTTTGCATTTAGCGTCAATTGCATTATAAATAAAAGTAATATTCAATTGTTGTAAATATTGTTAACGTAATGTCTTAAATATTGCTTTAAACTTTAATTGTTCGCTTTGTTTAATTATTCGTAATTAAATAATAGATAGTAAACATTTTAAGTCTCGTTTCTAACATTGATAAAAACGTCTTTTAATAATTAGAGATAAAGAGCTTGTCTCTATCATTAATTAATTCTTTAAATATATTGTAATATTATATAAGTCGATTTAATACAATGTATTTTAGTTGTTTTGCTATAAACTTCTTTTTGCATGCGATAATATATAAATACTTGATAAGTTTGTTAATTGTTACTAGTATTAAATTATATTTGTCTTCAATTATTAAGTTCGTCAATTTAAGCACTTAATAATAAAGTTTATCGTAACTTTATTTTATAACGATTTAGATAATTCTTAATATTAAATTTCGTTATAACTCGCATGTGTATTATGTTTGTTTTGCTAATAATTAAGACATCGTTTAATGTATGCTTTAACAACTTGTCTTATTTAAGAAAATTAATAATGTTAACGTAAAAGTTAAAGAGTTTTAATTATTCTTAAATGCTTTTGCAATAATTTATCATAATGTTTCTTTATACATTTGTTAATTTTGTCAATAAATATTTGAAGTTTTTTTTTTTAATTAAAAACTCTTTCTTATTATCTTTAAATATTCGTAAAATAACATTTAGCTCGTATTTGTTTATTAATAGTGATTCGTCTTTATTAATCTTAAGTATGTTGTAATTAAACGATTTCTTCGTTTTTATATAATTATTTCTTTTGCTAAGTGCGTTTGCTTTGTCATTATCTTTGTCTAATATATATTGTATCTTAAACTTGTATTGTTTAAATCGTTCTAATTATTATATTTGTTTTTTGTTAAATTATTTAATAGTAATAAAGTGTAAAAGATTTTTGTGATTTATAAGAATTATAATTTTTAATAATTTTTCGATGTATACTCTTTATAATTTTAGAGAGACTACAATAGTAAATAGTGTTACGAGCCTAAGCTCGAAATAGCGTGATATATTAACTATAGCGCAACATGTAGCACGAAGTACAATTGCTTGCATGTTCGACGACTTGACGAACGAACAATGTTCGACATGTTCGATAGCGAGTTGAGCGAGCAATGTTCGATGCGTTCGACGTGTTCGATAGCGAGTTAAACGAACAATGCTCGATGTGTTCGAGGTATTCGACAACGAACAAAGTGAGCAATGCTCAACATGTTCGACAACGAACATGACGAACAAGAAGAATCTTCTTTAGTATATAGATCTTCTTTATACGATTTTCTTATAAATTGTGTTTAATTTATCTTAAGTTTTGACTTATTGTTATGATTACTTAGTTGCAAACCCTTGTTATCAAATGATTGCTTGCATTGCCTAAAGACGTCTACAAATCTCTTCAATAGCATAACTCTCTCTAATATCTTCGTGAGAAGTACTAGCGTAACATTTTGAACACTCTAAGAATGTTTATATTAGGTCAACGCGCTTCTATCCTAAGCACTAGCTCTACAACAAAAGAAAAACAACTCGTATCAAATCTTATAAAGATCGACGATAACGACAATAGTATCGACAATGAAGAAGAAATTTCATCAAAAATTAAGATCAACGCTTTAGACAAATATTATAAAGATAGAACTAAATTAAAGAATTGAATTACGCAAGTTGAAATCTACTTTACGTTTTATCTCGTTTTAAAAAATAAGAAGATCTTGTTGACTTCTATCTTTCTTAAAGAACGAGTTCAACATTGATTAAAGTCAAATCTTCGAAAGCATCTTAAGAATGAAGAAGATCTAGAAGAAATCTTCATTAATTTCGATATCTTTAAGAAAGAACTACGACAAGTATTTGAAATATTCAACGAAAAATAGATAGCGAAACGAGTCATTTAGCACTTGCAACAAAAAACATTAGTAGTAGACTACGTCGCCAAATTTTAAAAATACGCAAATCTAATCGATTGAAATAATGCATTACTAATGACAATGTTTAAACGAGACTTGAAGAAAAATGTCAAGGACGAACTTATGCGTAACGACGCAAAATTCGACATCATTTAAACTTTAGTGAAGATAACAATCGACGTAGACGACAAGCTATATAAGAGAGCTATGAAAAAACGATACGATCAATCTTAGGGAAAAGCGAGAATCTTCTTTGAATCGACGATCGAATATTACGCGAAAAAAGACCATTTCAAGAAGTATAGCAATCTAGATTATCGCGAGCTTGCATCTATGAAGTTGAACTCTACTCAACGACGTAAAGAGAAAAACTCTAAAGAAAAGCAAGATAATAGAAATTCGAAAACGTACTATTTATGTGGCAAATCGAATCACTTCGCAAGAGATTGTCGTTCAAAGAACTTAATAATTTCACGACAAATCAATGTTATGTTGAGAGAGATATTCGATAGTCAAAACGACATCAAGAAGCAAACTAACATAGAAGCGAACACCCTCAATATTGAATCGAACGACAACTACTATCTAATAAAGAATCTAGATCAATTATAGAAAGTTCTAGATAAAACATCATCAAACAAGGCACTCGCATCTACGTAGAAAGTCAATCAAGCACTTTAGAAGACTATTAAATCTTATAGCCTAGCCATTGACTTCGACGAGAAGTATAATTGAAAGAACTTCCACGAATGCCTAGAAAACATCACAAATTATCTCGAGACTTTAGTTAGTTCATCGAAGAAAAGATAAATTAATCAAATCGTAAACAAATGCGAGAAAGCGCTAAAAAGCGACGTCATTAAAGAAAAAGACATTCTCGATGAAATCGAACAACAATTGAACAATGTTACTTTATTTAAACAAAAGATAAAGGAAGCAAAGAAACATAAGACGCTCAATTGAACAACTTGTTACGACGAATCATGCTAGACTTACTTAGAAGAAAAGAAAGAAATTAATTGATTTTCTAGAAAGCCAAAGTTAGCAATCTAGCAACAAAAGAAAGCTTAGCGTAGATAGGCGTTTGAAGTAGAAGTCGCAACATAGAAGCAAGAAAAAGTTCAAATTTTTTGGTAAAAAGCATACTAGAGAAATGCAATATGTTAGCTCAACAATAGCAATTAAATTCAACAACACACGCACGATGTTTTATCACATTAATTAAGATCAAGAATTGTCGATTCATCGCAATGATTAATTCTAGTGCAATAGATAATTTTATGATCAAAGCTCTTGTTAAGAAGAAAGAGTATTCTACTCAAAAGAAGTCTAACGCATACAATCTAATGATTGTAAATAAAAACTCATTACTTAACGAGAATGAAAGAGTAAACAAAGAAACGAAATTACTATCAATAGCTATTTAGCAACATCACGAGAAATTAATCTTTAATATAGTGAGAATAATCACTCACGATATTGTTCTAGAAATGCTTTGATTGAAGCAACACAATTTAGAAGTCGACTAAAATACACAAGTACTTAGATTTGAGCGATGTGATTACGCAATTCATATTCAATCTACGCATTGATAACGTTCGATAATAGATAAGAGATTAAGTCGAAACTCGATCGCAAGAAGCGAACTTGCCATTTCGTACAAAAACGATCAATAACAATTCGACTTGTTAAACATTAACAAAGATTAGTCGAATTATAAAGACAAAGTAAGTGAAGAAAATTGCGAATCTTCTAAGAACCTTAGACTATTTGGTACAACGAAGAAATCGTTGAAGCACGTATCACGAATATACAACAATTGGGAGCATCTATTTCAAGAAAAGAAAACGACAAAGATTCTCTCTAAACATTAATCGTGAAATTACGAAATCAAACTTGAATTAGGCAAGCAGTTCACGTTTGAATTTATATATGTTCTATTCGAAAAGAAGCTCGAAGTACTTCGCGAATATCTAGCAAAAAACGAAAAAAAAGAATTTATTAAAAAATCTTAATCATAGGCGAGATACTCGATTCTTTTTGTATCTAAGAAGGACGAAACTCTTCGTCTATGTGTCGATTATTAAAAGCTAAATCATATTATAATTAAGAATCGATATTCACTATTCAATATTAACGAACTTCAAGATCGACTATTCGAAGCGAAGTACTTCATCAAACTAGATTTACAAGAAGCGTATAATCAAATTAGAAT
>JAABUQ010002398.1_pt1 | contig 37210 bp, 27 predicted proteins | sample 5560001 | NCBI WGS metagenome assembly JAABUQ01 (sample SAMN10711888, study PRJNA513371) | rock metagenome | isolation source: Antarctica rocks | place: Antarctica: Victoria Land, Finger Mt nord | collected 2015-12-18 | reverse complement strand
TTCGATCAAACAGCAGCACAGCAGCGCGACGAACTGGCAGGCGAACAGCGCTTCGATGCGGGCGGGGCTGTGGAGCGTGACCGGGGCGCCATCTTGCACTGACTTGAGCTGGTGGTGGCGCTTTTCGAGGTTGGGTTGGTAGCGGTAGGCGGTCAGGACGTCGGCGTCGGTGAGGGCGTGGTCGTTGCTGACCAGCGGGAAGCAGCCGTCGCTGGCGGCGTCGTAGCGGATGGCGTCAGCATCGATCGTGATGTCGAGGTCGTAGTGGGTCTTGGTGATCTTGCGGTAGCGGGTGTCGCTGCCGGGCCGGCCGCGCTTCTCCTGGCGGAAGCTCTCCTGGGTGCTCTCGGTGACGGTGACGGTGACCCAGCGCTGCGCGCCGGACGCGGCCAGGATCGCGGCGGCGGCCTCCTCGGCCGCCACGGGCGAGCTGATCCGGGCGCGAGGGCCGGCCAGGCGCTGGGAGAGTTCTGAGAGCGCGCGGCGGGCGCGCTGGATGCGCTCTGAGCGGGCGGTCTCGTCGCAGTGCGCCTTGACGGTCGAGTGCACCCAGACGATGCGATGGCCCTCGCTTGACGGGAACGGCGCCGGGCAGGTCGACCAGACGCTGTCGGGGTCGCCATTGCGCTTGCCCGGCCGCCGGATCGCCTCGGTGAACTCGGGCGCCTCGTGGGTCATCCACTCGCGCAGCAGGCCGTCCTCCTTGCGGGTGCGCGGCAGCACGGTGACGAAGCGCCCGCCGTGGCGGTCGATGTGGCCCATCTGCTCGCGCGTGCACAGCTTGCTGTCGGCGAGGTAGAGAAAGTCGCAGCGGCCGGTCAGTGCGACCAGTCCGTCCCAGGTGTCGATGTGCGTGGCGTCGTCGTTGGTGTTGCCGTCGGCGACGCGGTGCGTCAGCGGCACCGCGCCGTCAGCCGACACGGTCAGGATCAGCACCAGCTGCTTGAGATCGGGCCGGTGGTCTTTGGAGTGACCGGGCACCAGCGCCGGGGTCGGCTTGCCGGCGCGCGCGCTGCCGTCGGCGGCCGCGTAGTCGCCGTGCAGCACGATCGACGTCGAGTCGTTGTGCAGCTGGGAACAGTCGACCGAGAACTCGGTGATCGCGGCGAGCACCAGCTCGCACAGCAGTGAGCCGCGGTCGGCGTCAAACAGCGCGTCCAGGGCACGCCCGACGCGATCGTCGTTGAGCAGCGCCGCCTCACCGGGCGCCAAGCCGACGAGCCCCGCCTCAAGGCCCGCGGCCCAGTCGGCGAGGCCGTAGAGCGGCTCGCGCTCCACGCACAGGTTGGCCACCAGCACCCCGATCGCCGTCGCCACCGACAGGCTCACACGCGCGTCGCCCGCGGGCAGATGGCGATCGAGCAGATCCGCCAGGCCCATCCGTCTGAGGAAGCGCTCGACGATCGGCAGCGCCCCCAGCCGCTCCGACTGAAGGTCAAACGGATCGGTCGTGGTCATCGCGGGTCGCGTCTGATCGGATTCCGTCATTAGCTTGAAGTAAGCTACTTACAGCTACGGACGGAACACCAGCATGACCCCGCCAACCCACCAGGACGAGCAGCGCCTCAAGGCGCTCACCGAACAGATCGCCACGATCGGATTCTGCCTGCCCGGCACCCTCACCCAGCGCCACACGCGCTGCTCAAGCGCAGGCTGCCGCTGCCGCCAAGACCCGCCCGCACTCCACGGCCCCTACCACTCCTGGACACGCAAGATCGCCGGCAAGACCACCACCCGCACCCTGACCCCCGACCAAGCCCAGCGCTACGAGCCCTGGTTCGACAACGCCCGCCGACTCCGAGCGCTCAGCGCCGAACTCGAAGCGCACTCACTGCAAATCGCCACCCGCGCCGAGGGGTGGGGGGAGAAATAGACCCCGAGAAGCGCGGAAAGGGAGATGCGGGAGGTCCGCGCTGAAGCAAAATGCAGCGGTGGGGGTCTGAAGCAGCCAGTCGCCGCCCCGCCCAGGGACGAGCGAGACGCGAGAGCCGTCGGTGAGGTCGGTCTCCCAATGGGGCGGTCCCGATGCGCCGGTCCAAACGGCGCTGAGCTCCCCCGGTTCGCCCACTGCGAGCCGCACCGTGGCATCAAGCCGACCAGTCGTGGCGCCGGTCCCCGGGAGGGGGGCGTGGAACCGAAGGGCGAGTCCGAACGCGGAGAAGACAGGGGACATGAACTCTGGGGAATCCAACGGCGCACGAAACTCGCACCAGTCTGGCACCAAAATGGCGAGCTCCCGCGCCGGGGGCCAGACATGCCCTCGCCCTCCGTGATCGGGGCCCGCGGCCGGACCCTCAGTACGTAGCCCCTTCGCGAGCGAGGTGATCAGCTGGCCGTGGGGCTGCGCTGCCTCCGACAGGCTGGAGTGCTCGGCGTCGTGACGGACAACGGACCGTGTCTGGCCGACCCGTGGCTGACAACGACGGATGTCAAGATGCGTCCAAGCAGGTGAGCCGCCCTGATCGGCGGGAGAAAAACCGGTCGGCCCTCGCTCCTGCCAGCCCAAGCGTTACGAGCCCCGCGAAGACTTCCGCGCCCAAGCGACGATGGTGCGCCAGGGCAGGTCCGAAATTTCCATCAAGCACCCCCGAAACCAGTGCCACTGCGCCAACAGAGCTGCCGGTGACAATCAGCACGTTGCGAACCGTTGAGGGCTTCAGCCGCCATGCGGCCCGCTGGCCCGGATTGAGCAATGCAACAGCCGCTCCCGCCCAGCTGAGCGCGACGAGCCAACCGCCCACGATTGCGCTTGGGAGGTGGTGAGCGAGGATGAGCAGCGCGCCGGCAATCGCTGCCACGTAGGGCAGCCCAACGGCGACCACCGCCGTGCGGAACCGTGGCGACGCGATTACACCAGCGGCGAGGACCAGGGCCGCCGAGGCAGTTGCGTGTCCGCTGGGAAACTGCTGGACGCGGGCGACTCCGGCCACCTCTCGCACCTCCGAGAAGTCGCCCTGGAGCAGTTTTGTCGAAGCGTCGGCACCGAACAGGATCACCGCCGCCGCGGCGGACGCCCGCGGGCCAGTCGTTGCCGCGCCGACGAGTACCACCGCAAGCCCAGCCAGTGCGGACGGCGTGGTGTCGGCCAGGTGCGTGGTCGCGTCCCCGAAGGGCGCGAGGCCCTCGACGGAGCGGGCCAGCCCAACGGCAGTGCCGAGCAGGTGGGCGTCGGCACTGCGCGCCGTCGCCGAGCACGAAGCGAGCAGGGCCACGGACCCGAAGCCCACGGTGGTTGCCCCTGCGACCAAGAGCGCCGGCCGAGGGACGGGGACGCCCGCTGAGCGCTGCTTGCGGCGACGGGCGGGCACGCGGATATAGTCGCAGGCCGCCCAGCGGCCGAACCGGCAGTCAGGGCAAGGTTGCGCCGCGGACGGACCGCCGGTCGGCGAAGCCCGCAAAGGGTGCGTCCCTGCTTCTTTCGGGACCATTCCTGAAGTCGGTGGACCAGCGCGTCATTGTTGTCGTGCAGCGGCTGCTGGTCGACATCCGTGGCGGGTGGTGGCTCAGCTCGCGTGAGCGAGAAGTTCCGCAGCATGATCGATGGAACAGGGCGCTCGGAGGCGGTACTACGTCGCCGACCGTTATCCTCGTGGGCTCCGCTAGCCGCCAGGCGGGTAACCGCTCGTCAAGGGCGGCATCCGCGCCCCTCGTCATCGCTGACCTGTACGGACTGCGTGTCCTTATCCCTCCCGTGACCTCCGAGTCTGATCTGCCTGCACCGCGTGAGCGGCGGCTGGAAGCATGAGCGAGAGGCGTGCGGGGGGTGCCTCTGGGTCGCGGCGCATGGCGCTCGCACTGCGGCGCCGTGGTTGGATTCTGCTGCTCACAACGCTCGCAGCGGCCGCGATCTCCTACCAGGTCACGAGGGGGCGAAGCAACTCCTATTCCGCTGAGTCTGTGCTCAACGTTCCCGCGAGTTTTGCGACTGCGTCGGCAGGGGCGGCCGATCAAGCCGTTGGGCTGACAGGCACCTACGCACTACTGATCCCGAACGACGCGGCAATCGTCGGGGTGGTCAGCAGGACCGTCCAGCGTCCGGCTGCCGCTGTCAAGCGCCGGCTGTCAGCGAGCCAGCGAACTGGCACCGCCCTACTGCTGTTGAGCTACACGGGGCGGACTCGGGCTGAAGCCGCAGCGGGCGCTGCCGCTGCGGCGAACGCGGCCACCGGTGCCCTGCCCGTCTCTCCGGCAATCGCCCCTGCGTCGCTACTGCTGGTGCGGCCGCCGGGCGCACCTGTTCGCCGCGGTCGCGCCACATTCGCCTCTGACGCGCTGCTGTTCGTCCCTTCCGGCGCGGGCGCGCCGGCCGGGGCTGGCAATGCTGACCAAGCGCTCAGGCTGGCGACTATCTATGCCGGGATCCTCCAAGAAGACAGTGCCATCGACGCAAGGGTGAGCGCCGTGGCTCGCGTGCCCTTAGGGACGGTTCACAGTCACGTTACGGTCCTCAACGACCTCAACACGTCAATTTTGCGGGTGAGGTACAAAGATTCTGATCCCGTACGCGCCGTGGCGGGTGCGCGAGCGTTCGCTCAGGCCGTCGCCGGGCCGGAGCCGGCGTCGCCCAACATCGGGCCGCGGTCGCTATCGATCGTCAGCCTTCCGGCAGCGAGTGCAAAGGCGGGCCGGCCTGGCAAGGCGGCGCTGGTGTATGGGGCGGTTCTTGGACTCGCGCTAGGCATCGTGCTGCTCGTCGCGTGGGAGCGCACCGACCGCCGGATCGACGCCCCGCAGGATCTGGAGGCCAGCGCCCGGTGTCCCGCCACAGACCTCGACGGCTTGTCGGACAGCGCGGCGCTCGCGCTCATCCAGCGCTGGCACTCGCTGTCGGGCACTCGACCGACGTGCGTGGCGCTGCTGCCGGCCGGCGATTCGTTCGATGAGGCCACCAGCGTGTTCGCCCGCCAGCTGCTCGCCGCCGGGCACGGCGACAACGGGCACGGCGACAACGGGCAGGTCCTCCTCGAGGATCGCCGCGACCAGCCCGTCGTCGGAGTGTCAGGCGGAAGTTCGCACGACGGCGTCGAACCGAACGAGAACTTCGATCTGATGCTCTTGCAGGCCGGTCCTATAGGTGGGGCTACGGCCGGCGAGGCCGTGGCCCTGAAGTCGGACATGACCGTCCTGGTTGCCGGCGCCGGCATGCGAACGGCGGATGTCGAGATGCTTGTGGATCGGCTCGAGCAGCTGGGAGTCCGGCCGGTGTGGGCGGTGCTCGCTCCGCGCAAGGGTCGTCGCTAGCTGTGGACGGTCGGCGAAGTGAGCCGGCCGCTTCGCCGGCGGTAAATCGCCCGGCCTTCTACGGTGACGGCGCGCCCCGGCTGCCCTACCGATCCGGCGCTCGCACGCTTCCGTTCGGCCTGGAGCGATCCTGGGCCACCTTCGGGGCAGTTGCGCTCGGAGCCGCGACCTTTGTCGGTGGGGCTGTCAGCCTCGGCCCGGTCGCGGGGCTGGGAGCGCTCATCGCTGTCGCTCTTGCCCTTGTGGTCGCCTTGCGTCCGAGGGTCGGGATCTTCCTGCTCGTGGCCATCGTGCCGGTGGTCTCTGGCGTACGGCGAGGCCTCCCGATCCCTGGGTTTCGTCCCTCAGAGCTGCTTATCGTCGGTGTCGCGGCGGTGTTGCTGGTGATGGCCTCGGGCCGTCGACCAACGCCCTGGAAGGCGCTCGACTGGCTCCTGCTGGCGTATGCCCTCGGCACCCTGGGCCTGGGGTCTGTTGACCTCTACCAGCGCGGCGCCCCGTTCACGAGCTCCGATCTCGGGACGCTCGTGGGTCCGTTTCAGTTCCTGCTCCTCTACCGAGCGTTGACGGTGACGGTGAGGACCGCTCGCGAGCGCTGCTGGTGTCTGCGCCTCCTGCTGCTCTCGAGCCTCCCCGTCTCCGCGCTCGCGATCCTCCAGCAGTTCGGACTTCCCGGCCTCAGCCAACAGCTGCTGTCGCTGACCAATTTCGCGCAGCTCGCGGGGACCGGGCCCGACTCAGTCTCCCGCGCCACCGGCCCCTTCCCCCACTGGCACGACCTTGCTGGCTACCTGCTCGTCGTGATCCTCGTCGCGGCGGCATTGCTGCTGCGCGAGCGGATGGACGTCCTCTCCAGGCGCCGGCTCGTGCTCGTGGTCGCCATAGCAGTGGTGGCCCTGGTGGAGACGCTGAGCATCGGCCCCATACTCGCGACGGTCGCCGGTGTGGTGCTCCTGGCCGTCTGGTCAGGCCGCGCGAGCCGAGGTTTGCTGGGTCTGGCGGTCGCGGCGGTCGTCGCGGGCCTGCTGTTTGCGCCGTTGCTGCAGGGCCGCTACAGGGCACAGTTCACCGCGCGAGCCCCAGGTACCGAACGGAGCACCTTCGTACCCCAGACGATCGCCTACCGCGTGGACCTCTGGAAGAACGTCGAGATACCGGCCATGTCGGGAAACTGGGCAACTGGGTATGGTCCTGACCTGCCGCCGAAGCTCCGGGATTTCCCCTACACAGAGTCGCTCTACTTCACAATGCTCTTTCGCGGCGGCGTGCCGCTACTCCTCATCTTCGTAGGGCTCATGTCTGCGCTGGCCCTGGCGGCGCGAGCTGCCAGGGCGCGCGAGGGGCCCGAGCAGCCGGCGATCGGGCGCGTCGTGGTCATCGTGGTCGTGGCTCTCGCCCTCCTACACGCACAAGAGACCTACCTCATCGACAGCGGCACGCCTCACGTCCTTTGGGTGCTGGTGGGCCTGTTGGCCTTCCATGAGTCGATCCCTCGGCCGTGGCGACAACTGGCTCGTGGCGGAGCCGCTCGGGCTGCGACGTAGCCTCCTGCTGTGCGATCTCCCGTACGTCTAGGAGGTCCTTCGACGCGTCCGGCGTCGTCGTCTTTTTGTCTAGTCGCGTGGGTTGTGCTTGGGCGGCGCCATTCTGGTGGCGATGGGAGGAGCATGCCCCAGTCCGGCTCCGGCCAGTCGCGCCCACGGTGGTGCTCGTGTCTTTTTCTGCTCACTGTCGGCCTGTGCGCTGCGGCCTTCGCCCCAGGTGTCGCCGTCGCTGAACCTGGCGCGGCCGCAGTGGCCGCTCCCCGGTTCACGGTCGCTGGTAACGAAGTGCGCGACCCGCACGGCCAGGTCTTTAAGATCAAGGGCGTCGCGATCGCCTACGGTACTTTCGCTGGCGGCGATGAGGCCAACACCGGCCAGCTGAACTTCGATTCTGTTGATCGGGATCTTCAGCGGTTGGCGGGGATGGGCGTGAATCTCGTGCGGGTCTTCGTCACTGCGCAAGACAGGGACGAGCGCCACCTCGGGCGCCTCGACCACGTCGTCTCCGCCGCCCGCCGCGCGGGCTTCGTCGTCGAGATCTCAAACTCCTACAGCGGCTTCGACGAGTCGCTGCCGTGGGTTGGCTTCCTGGCGCATCGCTACAAGGACGACCCCGGCGTCTGGCTCTCGCCGCAGAACGAGCCCAACTGTGGCGTCGCATCGGACTGCGGTAACTGGGCGCTCTGGGCGAGCCAGACCAGGCGCTACGTCCGGGCGATCCGCGACGCGGGCATGCTCTCACCCATCGTCGTGGACGGCGTTTGGTGGTCCTGGGACCTCACGCGCATCGATGACTTCTCACTGGGGGACGGTAACGTCATCTACGCGGCCCACCGCTACGCCAACAATCACGCCACCTTTGACGCCGCCGAGCGGGGATCCGCTGACCAGCAGTGGGGCGACGCTGCCGCGCAGCACGCGATTCTCGTGGAGGAGGTGGGCGCCTTCAATGGCCCTGGCATGGGCAACTCGCCGGAGTGGCTGCGCGGCTTTCTCGACTACGCCGCCGACTGGGTCAACCATCGCGGAGGCGTCGGCGCCGTCGCCTTCAACTGGCACTGGGTCGACCCAAACACCATGACACACGACGACGGCACACTCACACAATGGGGCCAGGACTTTGTGGACCACTACCTGAATCGTGTTCCCCTGCATTCCTCACCCACCGTCGCCGCGACGCCCAGCGCTCGCGCAGGAGACGTGAATCGTCTCCCCCCTGCCTTCCGCTCGCCCGGGGTGACGTTTGGCTAGTGGCCGAGCCGCTTCGGCTCCTCGGCTCCGGCGTAGCCTCCCGCTCTCCGACGTCCCATACGCGAGGGCCGTCAGGAACGGAGCAGCCCGACAACTCTCCAGGGTCCGCGCTACGTCGGGCTAAACTGACAGTGCCGGTCGACAAACGCGCCTCCATGTCTGTTAGGAGGTCCTTCGACGCGTCCGGCGTCGTCGTCTTTTTGTCTAGTCGCGTGGGTTGTGCTTGGGCGGCGCCATTCTGGTGGCGATGGGAGGAGCATGCCCCAGTCCGGCTCCGGCCAGTCGCGCCCACGGTGGTGCTCGTGTCTTTTTCTGCTCACTGTCGGCCTGTGCGCTGCGGCCTTCGCCCCAGGTGTCGCCGTCGCTGAACCTGGCGCGGCCGCAGTGGCCGCTCCCCGGTTCACGGTCGCTGGTAACGAAGTGCGCGACCCGCACGGCCAGGTCTTTAAGATCAAGGGCGTCGCGATCGCCTACGGTACTTTCGCTGGCGGCGATGAGGCCAACACCGGCCAGCTGAACTTCGATTCTGTTGATCGGGATCTTCAGCGGTTGGCGGGGATGGGCGTGAATCTCGTGCGGGTCTTCGTCACTGCGCAAGACAGGGACGAGCGCCACCTCGGGCGCCTCGACCACGTCGTCTCCGCCGCCCGCCGCGCGGGCTTCGTCGTCGAGATCTCAAACTCCTACAGCGGCTTCGACGAGTCGCTGCCGTGGGTTGGCTTCCTGGCGCATCGCTACAAGGACGACCCCGGCGTCTGGCTCTCGCCGCAGAACGAGCCCAACTGTGGCGTCGCATCGGACTGCGGTAACTGGGCGCTCTGGGCGAGCCAGACCAGGCGCTACGTCCGGGCGATCCGCGACGCGGGCATGCTCTCACCCATCGTCGTGGACGGCGTTTGGTGGTCCTGGGACCTCACGCGCATCGATGACTTCTCACTGGGGGACGGTAACGTCATCTACGCGGCCCACCGCTACGCCAACAATCACGCCACCTTTGACGCCGCCGAGCGGGGATCCGCTGACCAGCAGTGGGGCGACGCTGCCGCGCAGCACGCGATTCTCGTGGAGGAGGTGGGCGCCTTCAATGGCCCTGGCATGGGCAACTCGCCGGAGTGGCTGCGCGGCTTTCTCGACTACGCCGCCGACTGGGTCAACCATCGCGGAGGCGTCGGCGCCGTCGCCTTCAACTGGCACTGGGTCGACCCAAACACCATGACACACGACGACGGCACACTCACACAATGGGGCCAGGACTTTGTGGACCACTACCTGAATCGTGTTCCCCTGCATTCCTCACCCACCGTCGCCGCGACGCCCAGCGCTCGCGCAGGGTCCTGCCCGCGTCGCCGGCCCCCGCGAGCGCCACGTCGCGCTCACCGCCAAGGGCGGGCGAGTAGGGCGGCGGCGAGGCGCGCACGGTCGCTCCACCCGAAGCCCGCCTGCCGAGCGAGCTGAAGGCGCTCGGTGGCGTCGCGCCTCCAGTCGGTGCCTCGCCGCTCCTGATCCCGCACGCGGCTCTGGGCCAGCAGCACCCCGCCCCTGCCAAGACCGGCCGTCCAGTCCCGCCCAGCGTCCAGGCCTGTTAGGCGCGAGGCGGGCGGCCCCTCGGCGACGATCGTCGTCATGGCGACGAGCAGGGAGGCAAAGGTCGCCGCACTGATTGGAAGCGCGTGGCGCGCGGACGCCAGGATCACCTGGTCCGCTGGTGTGCCTACCGCGCCGAACGGGAGGTGCGGAGCGCTGAGCGCTTGGCCGTCACCCGTGAGCACCGCGCTGGCGGCATAGTCGCTTTCGGCCTTCTGCTGAACGAGCGACCACCCCGCCATCAGCGTTGCGAGCGCGTCGGGCTCGGGTGCGGCGCCGTGGGCCAGCAGCCAGACCGCGTCGTGCCCGTGCGCGCGGGCCCAAAGTGCGCCGGCGGCCAGGGCACGCGCCGGTGCGCGGTCCAGCTCGACGAGCGTGGCGTCCACGTCGTACCGGGGCTCTGCCGCGGAGCCACGCACGATAAGAACGACCCGATCGACCGGCCGCGTCTGGCGGCGGACCCCGGTGAGTACCGCGTCTGTCGCCTCGGAGGCGGCGCACACCACCGCACAGACGCCGGTCATTTCGCTTACGACGGGGCCTCCAGCAGGCCGTCGCGCACGCCGCGTGCGACAACGGCCAGTGCGGTCGCGCTCCACCCGTTGCCGGCGACGTAGGCGCGGGTTGTCTGAACAAGCAGTCGCAGGTAGCGCAGCCGCTCGAGCGGGTCCCAGGAGCGGCCGCGTAGCATCAGGAGCGTGTTGCGAACGTGGAAGTAGTACCGGTCGGCGGAGGCCTCGAGCGCGGTGTACGGCCGTTGCGTGGCGTGGTGCACGATGCTGGTCGGCACGACGTAGCCTGCGTCGCGGCGGAGGATTCGTCCTGTGTACTCGAGATCGTCGCTCCAAAGGAAGTAGCGCGCGATCGGAAGCCCGTGCTCGTCGACGGCGCGGCGATTCACCAGGGCGGAGACGAAGGTCGCGTAGCGCACCGCCGTCAGACCCACCGCGCAGGCACCGATCATCTCGTCGAGGCGTCGCCAGCGCGGGCCGGAACGGTTCATTGGGTGCGGGCGGCCGTCGGTCCAGAGCACGCGGCTGGCCAATAAGGCGGGGGACTGGCGGCCCGGAGCCCGCTGCGCTGCGGCCAGAAGCTCGGCCAGCGCGTCGGCCGTGGGCAGTGTGTCGTCGTCGAGGAGCCAGATCCATTCGTGGCCCTGAGCGTGCGCCCGGGCGAGCCCGCGGTTGAACCCGCCAGCGCCGCCCAGGTTCTCGGTGAGCGCGAGCAGCTCGACCCAAGGAAAGCGCTCCCGCACCATGGCTGGGCTCCCGTCGCTGCTCGCGGTGTCGACGACGAGTACGTGCCCCGGGGGAACTGTCTGAGCACCGAGGCGCGAGAGGCACTCCGACAGGAGGTCGCGCCGGTCGTGGCTCACCACGACCGCGCAGACGTTGTCACCGACCATCGCCGTCGCCGCCGCGTGGCGGTCGAAGCCCATCGCGAGCACCCCGGACCACGGTGCGGACGGCAGCCCGGCCCAGGCGGTTCGCGAGGAGGTAGCGGCGCACGTTAGCTTCGAGATGCCGGGCGAGCTGGAGCTTCTCGCGACCACTCCAAGCGTTGCTGCGCATCATGAACAGCCGGTTGCGGACATCGAAGTAGAACCGTGCCCCGTCCGAGGTCGCGGCGGTGTACGGCTCGCTCGTCCTGTGCTCGACGACGCTTGCGGGGATCCAGAAGCCGCGGCCCGCCCGCAGCAGCCGCGCGGTGTACTCCAGGTCGTCGTTCCACACGAAGTAGTAGCCGTGGGGAAGTCCGTTGACATCGATGGCGCGCCGATGGACCAGCAGCGAGACGAAGGACGCAGCGCGCAGCGGCAGGTAGCCGAGCTCGGCGGCGGCCACGAGCTCGGGCCAGCTGGTCTTAGGACGCGGCTGGTTCATGGGATGAAGCCGGCCGTCGGTCCAGATGACTCGGCTGGCCAGGACAAGCGTCTCCGGTACGCGCGACCGGATGACGCGCTCGGCTGCGAGCAGCGCAGCCAGCGCGTCGGGACGCGGGATGGTGTCGTCGTCCATGAGCCAGATCCACTCGTAGCCGAGCACGTGCGCCCGGGCGAGGCCGTGCCGGAACCCTCCGGCGCCGCCTGTGTTCTCCTGGAGCGTCTCGACGCGCACGCTGCCGCTCCGCGTGCGCAGCAGCTCCGCGGTCCCGTCGCTGCTTGCGTTGTCGACGACGAGGACCTCGTCGACCCGGCGGGTTTGCGCGGCCAGGGCGTCCAGGCATTGCTCCAGGGACGCCCGGCGGTTGTGCGTGACCACCACCGCGGCGACGCCGCCGTCAGAGGGCCCGGAGGAGGGGCGCTGGATGGTGGTGTGTGGCGCCTGGGAGGCCATTCTCGGTGCGAGCCAGCCGGTTAGCGGCGGTGGGCGGCGCAGGGACGCCCCACAAGCCGTCGGCCTGAGGCCGTGCCCGCCCGAGTCTAGGGACTCACCGGACCCGGCCCAATGACCTTCGTCAAAGATTTCGTCCACGCGGGGGTCCCCCGCGGTGGCGGTCGACGATGTCCGAGGCACCCCCATTGCATACCGCTCGGACGAGCCGGCCGACGCGGGCGTCAGCGCGGACGGTCCTCTGTCCGGGACTCCCCGGCACGTTCACCTCGACCGCCACGTGGATAGGCTTCTGGCATGCGAACGCACGCGTCTGGCCTCGCGCATGTCGCTAACGCTAAGACCCGTCCGCTTGCGCTGACCGAGGGTCGACGCCGAGAAGTCTCCGTGCACAGCCCTTCGCTCGCGAGTGACAGCCGCAGCGACCTGTGGGAGCTGATGCTCCTGCTGGCGTCGGGGTCGGCCCGTCGCCACGCGACGCGCGACAGAATCGCGACGCTGGCCGGCTCGGTGCCGTTGTCGCAGCTCGGCGACGAGCTAGCGCGACAGCGGCTCCTCGCGCTGCTGGGGCCCCGACTCGCCGAGCTGGCTCCCCACATATCCGGCGATGACTTCTGGGAGCGGGTCGACGCCGCCCGGGCCGTCCAGGCCTCGGTCGGAACCGGCCTCGAGCTCGTGACGCTCGGGGTTCTCGGCGTCCTTGAGCGGGCACGGATCGAGGCCCTCCCGCTCAAGGGCGTCCTGTGGGCACGTGCGCTGCATGGTGACGTGAGTCTGCGCCCGAGCACCGACGTTGACGTGCTCGTCGCCTCCGAGAAGCTGGAGGCGGCGTGCGCCGCGCTGCGCACGCATGGGTTCGTCGACGAGGACCCGCCAGGCAGCCTGCCGATCCTCCACCGCACGCTGCGCTCGCCCTCGCGCGCTGGGCCCTGGATCGAGGTGCACTGGCGCGTGCACTGGTACGAGAACGCCTTCTCGCGTGCCGTCCTGCGCCGCGCGCAGCGCAATCCCGAGGGCTGGCTTGAGCCGCTGCCGGTTGACGAGCTGACTTGCCTGCTGCTGTTCGTCGCCCGGGACGGCTTCTCGGGCCTGCGTCTTGCCGTGGATGTCGTGGCCTGGTGGGAGATCGTTCGCGACACCGCACCCGATTTGCGCGAGGTCGTCAGGGTGTTTCCCGGCCTCGAGGCGTCGCTCGTTGGCGCTGCGCTGATGACTCATCGCCTACTCGGGACGCCCGATCCGCGTGCCCTCGGCCTCCGCCAACCCACCCGAACCGTGGATCTAAGCGTGCGCCTCGGTGACTGGGCGCTCGTCGCCGACGCTGATCAGCACCTGGCCAACGTCGCGCTCGTCGACGGACTCTTGCGGCCACCGCAACAGACAGGGCCGTTCCTGCGTCGCCAGCTTACGATCGGCGCGGGCGCGCCGGGTGCCCACGGTGGACTCATCCCGGACGCGTTGCACGCCGTCAAGCGCCTGGTTCGGTGGGCCTACGCGCTCCTGCGCGTGCGTTCGGGCCGCTGGTGGACGCCGCCACCAACGGCGCTGGTGCCCTGAGCGCGCGGTCTCGGCATGCGGCAATTGGTATCGGGACGGCCTTGGCGACCTTGAACCTCAGCTCACGGCTCAAGTCGCTCGCCGGACACCGCTTGGTACGTAACTCTGCGGCGCTGTACGGTGTGCAGGCCGCACACTTCGTCTTTCCCCTTATCACTCTTCCGTATCTCGCGCGCGTCCTTAGGCCGGCAGAGTTCGGGCTGGTTCTTCTGGCGCAATCCACCGGCTCGCTAGTCAACCTGCTGATCGACTACGGATTCGGCGGATCTGCGGTACGGCGCACCGCCCAGGCCCGCGACGATGGGGATGTGCTCGCCGACGCCGTCGCCGGCGTTCTTGGAGCCAAGACGGTGCTCACGCTGGGGTCGGGTGTGATCGTCGTGTTCGCCCTAGCGCTCAGTCCCCTCCAACACCATCCCGGGTACCTGCTCTTGGCGTGGCTTGGCGCCGTTGCCTCAGGGCTCAACCCGTGGTGGTACTTTCTCGCGCTTGAGCGGCTCCCGAGCGCGTCCGCGATCGAGGTGGTAACTCGCGGAATCGCGGTCGTGCTCACGCTTGTGTGGGTCCGCACGACGCACGACGGGTGGAAGGTCCTGTTGCTCGTCGCGTTAGGGTCCCTAGCCGGGCTCGCGCTCGTGACATGGCGTGTCTACCGCGAGGTGGCGTTTCGGCTCCCACGCCGGAGCCTGGTCATAGATGCGCTCCGGGACGGCTGGTACATCTTTGCTGCGACCGTTGCGGTAACGCTCTACACCGCCGCAAACGTCATGATCCTCGGCTTCTTCGTCACCACGGTTCAGGTCGCGTTTTTTGCTGGACCCGAGCGCATCGTCCGGGCGATCCTCAGGCTTACGGGACCGCTTGTTCAGGCGGTCTACCCGCGCATTAGCCTCCTCGTAAGCCAAGGTGAGAATCGCCGTGCGAGGAGACTCGCCAAGGTAGCCGTACTCGCGATCGTCGTGCCCTGCACCGTCGGCGCGATGATCACGTTTGTTCTGGCAGGCCCGATCGTTGACCTCGTGCTCGGGCCCGGCTACGGCCCGGCGGTCGCAGTGTTGCGGATCCTGGTGCTGATCGTGCCCGTTGTAGCGCTCGGCAGCGGCATAGGAGTTGGGTGGCTGCTGCCGAACCGACTGGACCGCACGATCACGCGAACCGTGGCGGTTGGCGGCGTCCTGAACCTCGCTCTAGCCCCGATCGCGGCGCCCATTCTGGGACCCGTAGGGATGGCGCTGGCGGTGCTTGCCGCCGAGTCGACGGTCATGGTCCTCATCCTCGTCGCCGCTCGTCGCAGCGGCGTCTTTGCCCTATCCGAGCCGGCACAGCCCGCGGCCGTTTGAGTTGCGGCGGACCAGGGAGGTCTACTGTGTGTACGCCGCGATGCAAACGCGTGGTGTAACTGTGAGGGTGCCCCGCAGCCTCAGCTTTCGCGGGCGAAACCTAGCCCGCTTCCGGTGAGCCTCCGCCTTCGCCGGATACCTCGTAGCGTCGGTGAGGCGCATGAGATAGCGCGCCGGGCTCGCGCTCTTGCTGCCACGATGTGGTTTCGCCAGCAATTTGCGTCGTGCGGGGAGCACACCCGCTTGTCGTTGCCTTTCTACATCGCCGGCAAGGGAGTAGGGACCGGCCTCACCATGGGCGATCACTCGGTCCTGGGCCCATCGTTCCGACTCTGGGTCGATTCCGGGGCAACGATCCGAATCGGCGCTAACTGCTACCTGAACGGGATGACCACTCTCGCCGCAGCCCAGAGCATTGAGATTGACGACTGTGTCTTGATAGCTTGGAACGTACAGGTCATCGACAACCAGCATCGGACGACGGATAGATCGCGGCCGATCATCGAGCAGGGGATCGACCGGGTTGCGCCCGTAAGGATAAGAGGTGGCGCCTGGTTGGGAGCCAACGTGGTCGTTATGCCCGGAGTCACTGTTGGTCGTAACGCGGTGGTTGGGGCGAATTCCGTTGTGACCCGCGACGTGCGGGACTTCGCGACGGTAGCCGGAGCGCCTGCCCACGTGATCTAGTTCGCGATTCGTCGAACCCAATGTCGCACCCATGGTGAGCCGACCGCGTCGTGGCTCGCCGCTACGGCCGGCGCTGAGGTGTCCCAGCTCGGCCGAGGCGGATCGCGTTGCTAAACCTCCCAAACTGTGCTCCGCTGGCCGGTTCCATGCCGCAGGCCACACGGCTAACTGAGCCCGGTCGGACGCTGACCGTACTATCCTTGGTTGGTGTCTTCTCCCCTACTTGACGAGCGCTGGCTGAGGGTCTCGAAGCATCCGTCGATCAGGAGCTTACGGCAGGCCGCGAAGAGCCTAAACCGCCTCACCTACGGGACGCGACGTCCGATTCTGCCGACCCGAGGCGAGCTTGGCATCCTGCTCAACCGCCGGCGCCTACTCGGGCGGGGGGTGGAAGTCGGGGTCAAGCGGGGCGAGTTTTCAGAGATCCTGCTGGATCTGTGGCACGGCAATGAGCTCGTCTCGGTGGACCCGTGGTCGGAGGCGCCCACTGAAGAGTACGTCGATGTGGCAAATGTACCCCAGGGGGCTCACGACGCGTTCTACTCTGAGTCGTTGGCGCGGTTGGCGCCGTTTGGCCCCCGCAGCGCGGTGTGGCGACAGACGGGTCACGCGGCGGCCAGACGCATCGTGGCGGGCAGCCTGGACTTCGTCTACCTTGACGCGCGTCATGACCGTGACTCGGTCGAGGAGGATCTCGCGGTCTGGTACCCCAAGGTCCGTCCCGGCGGTGTGATTGCCGGGCATGATTACCTGGATGGGCACGTTGATCAGGGAGCGTTCGGGGTGCGATCAGCGGTCGACGCATTCTTCGGCTCCCGCGGCCTGAAGGTACACGCAACGTTCGCGGACCCCCCATGGCTGACCTGGTTTGTGCTCGTACCCGACCGTTGGTGAGCGGCTTGAGACCGCTGTCGATGCGAGTGTTGCAGCGCGGCGGGAAGCGGCCCCTCCGCAGCGTATCCCGGTGCCCGCGAAAGAGTTCCTGCGAAGCAGGTAGTTGAGCTACTCCTTGAGGTGGAGTTGACAAGCCAAGGCGAAAGGGGCGTCGGTGAAACACGCGGTCGTGGTTGGCCGAGGGACGCTGTCGTCCGTACCAAGTTCGTCTCCCGCGTTTTCCAGCAGGGACCCGACAGCCCATTCAGGCGGTCAAGTGCCCGGTTCGGCGCGCGCGAAACTCAAGGCGCGCTGGTGTCGGACGTCGCGATAAATGGCGAGATTGTCCTGGGCCTGCTCGGGCATGGACCTCCGGAACTCCTCCCGTGCTGCCACGACGCCTTCCGCCATGTCTCTGACGCGGGATGGCTCTGCGACGAGCCTGGCCATAATGTCGGCGAGTCCTGTGGCCGTGCAAGAGCGGTTCAACCAGCCGGTCTGCCCATCGCGGGTGTACTCAGGGATGCCGCCGACCGCGTTCCCGATGACCGGGATGCCCTTGACCAAGAACTCGAGTCCCACAAAGCCCAGCACCTCCTCCCAGAGGGACGGCACGATGCCGACGTCTACGTGGTCGAGCAGTTCGTCGAGCTCGTCGGTGGAATAGGGTCCCTGCACCTCGACGTGGTCGTACGGGCTCAGCGCAGCCTGGACGTCGGGATGAGCTCCGCCGTGGACGTGCAAAGTGAAGCGATCGGACAGCCCACGCCGATCCAGCTCGTGGACGCACTCGACCAGCAGCCCGGCCCCCTTGTCGATGGTCGCCGAAGCGTTGAGCGCGGCAAAGCTCACTGGGGCGTTGGCCTGGACCGGCGATCGCGGGCGCAACTGGACGATGTGGCGCGGACTGACGTGAATCTTCTGCAGCCGCCTGTCGTTGACCCCCAGGTGCGCAAAAATCGCGCCGGAGCGTTCCGAGTACACGAGCAGTCGGTCGAGGCGGTTGAGGTGTTCGATGCCCTCCTCTCGCCTGCGCTGATAACCAGCGGCGTCTGCGCCGAGGCGAGCGTACCCCGGCGCTGCACTTGGGGAGCCCGCTCGGGCGGCAAGGGAAGTTGCTGGCGACGACGCGGGATGCGGGTCGAGACCAGGGTCCGCCCGAAGCGATGCAACGGAGGCGGTCGCCAGCGTTGCCCGCAATCGCGCGCTACGAGTCCGAGCAACTCGAAGCATCGGCGCGAGGACGGGCCGAGCGACCGTGAACGCCCGATTTCGGCGCATCTGACGCGCGTGGTACTCGCGGGTGAGTCGGCGATCCTCGTCGGAGGCGAGTGGAGCGTCGCGGCAGCACACTACGCACATCGCCCCGGGCCGTAGGCGCCCGCAATTGTCCCCGTTTGCGTCGAACAAACGGACAGTGGGGCAAACCGTAAAGTAATCGTGCGCCGTCATCACGCAAGGGACGTTGGCGCGGACCGCAACGTCAATAAGTGAGGACGGCCATCCACCCAAATCCTGGAGATGCACCACGTCGGGGGCGAAGCGCTCCAAGACGCGATTCATGGCATGCTCGCACGCCTGCTGGTGACGATCCTCCGCCGGACGCGGCGACCCTTGAATCCGCCCTACAACTACCGGGGAGTTTACCCACTCGAACATGGTCACGCCCGCCCGGCGCCAGCGCCACAGATAAGGCCGGCGCAGGAAGGGGTAGTGCCTGCCCGCGCAGAGGTAGCCAACGTCGTGCCCGGCGCGGCTCTGCTCACGCATGAGGTCGTCCGCGTAGATCAGGAGGCCGTTAGCGAGATAGGGAGGAAAGCCCAAGCCGACGTGGAGGATTCTCATCGAACGAGTGCTCAAGCCAGATGGCTGGTCCGCTTACGTAATCCACCGGTCGACCAGCGAGCGAGCGGCTTCGTTTTCGACTCTCGCGAGGAGCACCGATCAGCAGATCCTGTTGGGCGGGAGCGCCGCCGTCGCATCCGACTCTACCAAATCCCGGCTCCGTCACCGAGTGTTACTGGACCGGATCTTTTCAGTCGCTCACGGACCGCCAGCCGGCGTTGGCCCGTGTCCCTCGTAAGGAAGGGCGGAAATCGTAAGGAAGGGCGGAAACCCTTGGCACTTGGTCGTGCTCGCCTCTCTGCGACGCGGACTGGGGGAGGCAACAGTACGCGCAGGCCTTCAGTCTGGGCCGTGAGTCGAAGGTCAGCGAAGGGCACCAAGCTCACCGCCGAATCTCAGGGCCGCCGGCGGCTCTCGGCCGCACCGCCCAGCCCGAGCGGCTCAGGCGATGGGGTCGGGCGCAAACGCCAGTGTCTGGGGTTGGTCGCCGGGGTAGAACGCGGCGCGCGGCGTGTAGAACTCTTCGTGTCGCCCGACGCCTCTGGTCCGACCCCGGTCGGCAAGGAGCTCCCGAGGCAGGGCCCGGATCAGCTCAACCGGCGAGCGTGAAAGCCACCACGGGCTGGCGAAGTGCTCGAAGTTGTGCCGGTAGAAGCGCGAAAGGCGCGGATTGGCCACCGGCTGCCGGTAACGGAGGCCGTGTAGAAAGCCGCGCAAGATGTCCGGAAGTGCCTTGAAGGCCGCGCGATCAACCCGCAGCCCGTCGCGAACGGCCCTGACCAGAAGGGCCGCGAGCGCCTCTCCCGCGTCCCGAGGACGTAGAAGCTTTGCAGCCACGTACGAGAGATTCTTGGCGCCAATCCGGTACGGACGCTCGTCCAGCCACTTGCCGGGCGGTTTCATATGCTGCGCGACTACTTCGGGGAGGTGCAGGTGCCGGAAGCCATCATCGAAGAACCGCAGCATGAACTCCACTTCGTTGGCCCAGATGAAGATCTCGGGGTCGTATCCACGCAACCCTTGGATGACGGGAGTCCGTACGAGCCACGCACAACCCCAGAAGGAAAACAGGCCAGTTCGGTACTCGTCGGTAAAGCGAAAGGCCGGCTCCACCGTGCTCGCGACGCTAAACGAGACTAAGTCCGCTGATCGTTCGGCGGCTGCGGTGACCGCACGGCCCAGTCCGTCGGGGGGCAGGTAGCAATCGTCGTCAAGCACGAGGATGAAGTCGCCCTGGGCAATCGCAAACCCGTCGTTCCAGGCACTCGCTCCAATGTTTTCTTCTCGAACGATCAGTCGCACTTCCGGGAATTCGTCGCGAACCATTGCCGCCGCGCCGTCAACCGATGCGTTATCTACCACGATGATCTCGACACGATCTCGTTTGTAGTCCGACCCTTCTCGCATGTGGTGCAAGCTCGTTCGCAGGGCGTCGCGACGGTTGTACACCACAAAAACGATCGTGACCGAGGGCCAGTCATCCATCGTCGGGGGAGGTGTCGGAGTCATTGCGGCAACAGTTCTAGAAACGCAGCGCGCTTTGCCTAGGCATCGCTGCCCCCCATATTACCTCGTGACAGCGGCCCAGTAAGTCGTTGGCAGCCGGGTGCGGCGTTGGAGCAAGGTGATGCCAAGACGATGACAGGCCGAAGAGTAGGATAGCCTCGTCGCGCTGGACCGCCCCACCCGCGTCGCTTTCTCGGAGATGCAACAGGTGTGAGAACTCCGGAATAGACTTGTCGCTAAGACGGGTCCAGCCCCGCAGCCTTCGTACCGCTCGGTGTCGAGGGTAACGACGGCGCAGCTCACGCCGAGCGGACTCCCCCGGCCGCGTCATGGCGTCTTTTGCTTCCCAACGAGGGACAGCTTGAGTCTACACATATAGAGCATCTTCCGCCATGACTAAGCCAACGTCGACACCCTAGTCGAAACGTGCTGGCCCAACCCTAGCAGCGGCCCCAAGGCGGCTCTGTCTCAAGCCTAGTGGGCGGCACGGGTGCCTGACGAGGACAGTCAGCTTGTGTGGCGGCTACAGTTCGCGGGTGCCTCCCCTCGGTGCCCCCCCGGCCCTCGTCTTCTGGGGTCGCAGCACCGGCCGCCTGCGAGACATCGCTAGAGCCGTTGGCGGGTCGGTGCTCGAGGTCTATGACCCCCGGCTGGTGCGCAAGCCCGTGGTTCCCCTCCGCTACCTCCTCTCGACCTGGCGCACCATCCGCGCCTTGGAGCGCCTCGGCCCGGGAGCGGTCGTCGTCACCAATCCGCCGATCTTCGCGCCGCTTGCGGTGAGTCTCTGGTGCCGCGCGCGCGGTGCGCGTCTCGTGCTCGACTCCCACCCGGACGCGTTCGGGGTTCGAGGCCTGCTCTGGCGCGCGTTTGTCCCCGTTCACCGCGTCCTGGCCCGGGATGCCGCTGCGACGCTGGTGACTACCGACGCGCTGGCGCTGCGGGTCGCCGCGTGGGGCGGCAGAGGGATCGTTCTCCACGAGCCGCCACCTGATCGCGCTCCGCGCCCGGCTCGGGCGCCAGAGGGGCGTGCTCGCGTGCTCGTCGTGGCGAACTTCGGATATGACGAGCCGATTCCCGCGATCATCGGCGCGGCCGAGGAGCTCAGCGACTGCGACGTACGCATCACCGGCGATCCGCGGAAGGCGTCCGACGAGCTCATCGCCAGCGCAGGAAGCAACGTCACGTTCACCGGTTGGTTCGCCACCCCAGAGTATCTCGCCGAGGTCGACGCGGCAGACGTTGTCGTCGGCCTGACCACCGACGGCGAGTCGGTCATGCGCTGCGCATACGAAGCCATCTACCTGGAGCGGGTGTTGGTGGTCTCAGACACCCCGCCTTCGCGCAGGTACTTCTCGCCCGGCGTGTTCGCGGGCAGTGACGCGGCTTCGATTGCCCGCGCGGTCCGAGAAGCGCTCAGAGAGCATCAGCGCTGGCGCGCTGAGGCGCCGGGGCGGCGCGAGCGTCAGCTCGCCCGCTGGTCCGCCCAGGAGGCCGAGCTGACGGCGGTGCTCCGTCCCGACGTGGCATGATTGTTCACTTTGCCTCCTCCGGGGGCGGCCACCTTGAGGAGCTGCAGGCCTCCGCGGTGCTCCTGAGACAGGAGGAGCGCGTGTGGGTCACGACGAGCTCGCCCCGGGCCAGCGCACTGTCAGAGGCCGGCGAGGCGGTCAGGGTGCTCCCGACTGACGCACGCGGTGTGGCCCAGGTGCTCCGGTTGCTCGCAGCCTCGGTGCTGATCGCTGTACGCGACCGACCACGCATCGTGGTCACAACGGGTTCATACGCGGCCGTCCCGTTCTGTCTTGCCGCTCGCCTGCTGGGAGCCCGGCTGATCTTCGTGGAGACGGGCGCACGCGTGCTTGCGCCCAGTCGCACCGGGCGCATCCTGGCACCGGTCGCTTCACGGGTCTACGTGCAGTGGCCCGCGCTGGTGGGGGCACTTCCTGGTGCCGTCCTGTTGCGCCCGATCCTGCTCGAGGCCGTCGAAGCGACGGGCGCTCGACCAGGCGCTGGCGCCGTCGCCGTCATGGGCACGCACCCCGCGCCGTTCCAGCGGTTGGTGTCAGCAGTCGTGCGTGCGGTGCGCGCGGCGGTCCTCCCTGAGCCGGTGTTCATCCAGCGAGGACCCTCGGCCGCCCCGCCGGCGGGCATTGAATCGGTCGAGTACCTCACGCCCACCGAGATCGAGGAGCGCATCGCGAACGCCGCTGTGGTGATCTGCCACGCCGGCCTGGGTACCATTGCCAGCGCGCTGCGTGCCGGTCGACGCCCGCTGGTGATGGCTCGGACCACCCGTGACGGCGAGCACGTCGACAACCATCAGCGCGAGATTGTCGACGCGCTGGCAGCGCTGGGTGTCGTCGTGCCGCTCGGAGCCGTGATCCGTCCCGAGGACGTGGCCCGCGCGCTTGAGCCGCTGGCGGTTGACACGACCGGCACAGATGCGGCCTCGCTGCGACAGATCGTGCGCCAGGAAGCCGACCACCCAGTCGGCGCATCACCGGTCGGCTGGCTGCAAGCTCGGATCAGGCGGGCGCGTCGGCCAGATAACGGGCGATGATCTCCTCGCCGGCGCGGCGGCGCTCGTCGTCATATGCCCACCACACCTCCGTGCCGGCATACCGATCCCGCACTGAGTCGAGGTCAGGGTTCATCGGATCGAAGCCCCACTTGGCAAGCCAGTGCGCGTAGTGCCGCTGCAGGACGGCAAGCTTCTTCGGGTCCTGCTGGCCGACGCGGGCCAGGCGCATGACCCGGAAGCGCAGGCCGTCGGGCAGAGCCCGGCCATAGCGCAGTCCAGCTCGACGGACGAGCCGCTTGACGGGTGACGCGTCGAGCCGCTGGTCGCGACTACCGACGTGGTGGATGATTCGGACATCGGGGAGGAAGAACACCTTCTTCCCCGCGCGTGCGCGGACAGCGAACGCAAAGTCGACGTCCTCGATCCACACCGGGTTGTAGGCGAGGTCGAATCCTCCCAGCTCCCGTGCCAGCTCGGTCGAGAACATCGTCCAGCATCCAAGCGCCGAGTCGACTTCGGCGGGTCGGTCGCCGTCAAGTGCCTCCCCCTCATGTGGTCGGTCGACCGGTCCATTAAGAGTCCGGCGTCCCGGACGCTCACTCGGGCGCGTGCCCCGATCGTGCAGGCCCTCGGGGCCCACCACGTTGACGCCGAAGGTGTGAATCCTTCCGTCGTCGAGGATCACCTTGGCGACGGTGACCCCGATGCGTTCGTCGGATAGGTGAAACCGCAGCATCCGTTCCAGCCAGCCGGGCGTCTCGACCGTGGTATCGCCGTCGATGCGCACGATGACCTCGCCTCCTACCTCGCCGAGCGCCGCGTTGAGGGTCGGGATGATCCCGGCGTGCTCGCGCTCGAGGAGCAGGAACTGCTTGAAGCGGCCACTGTCGCGCCAGCGACGCAATATCTCGACGCTGCCATCTGTCGAACCGTCGTCGGCGACGATGAGCTCGACGTTGGGATAGGTGGTGTTCTCAGCGAGCTTGTCGAGCACGTCGTCGAGAACTGTCGCGTTGTTCATGTTCGGCAACAGCACCGAAACCAGGGGCTGCGACGAGGGGTCCTGGGTCACAGAGATGACCAGCGGAGGCGGCGGACCGGGCTTTCAGGTGGCAACAAAGCGGCGTCCAGACGCGGCTAGGCTCAGCGCGTGTTCGACCGGAGCCACAAGCAGCCTAGCGGCCGGCGCGTAGGACTGCGCGCCAGGCTGCTCCTGGTCGCTGCTGCGGCCCTTGCGGCCGCCGGTATCGCGTTAGGCTGCCAGGCGACGGACCCCTCGCCGGCCGGATTTTCGGTGCGCTCCAACGCCATCGTCGCTCCGAACGGGCGGCGCTTCATCGTCAAGGGGGCGGTCTTTCCGTACGGCACCCTGGCCGGCGGTGACGCGGGCGGTGCCGGCGCTGCCAACCTTCGCCAAGCGCCAGCGACGTTCCGCCGCCTGACCGCATTGGGGTTCAACCTCGTGCGGGTGTTCACGGAGGTCCAGCCGCCATCCTCGCCCAGGCGTGACGTCCTCCGGCGGATCGTTCGCGAGGCGCGCAGCTCCGGCCTCGTCGTGGAGATCAGCACCGCCGGCGCCGACCCAGCGGCCTCCGTTCCGTGGCTGCGGTACCTGGCGCGGACATACCGCAGCGACCCATACGTGTGGGTGCAACCGGCCAACGAGCCCGGTTGCACCGGTGGCCCGCCCCCGGCTGGATGCTTGGACTGGAGCGCGTGGCAGCGCGGGCAGTCGCAGCTCATCGCGGCGATCCGCAGCGAGGGGATGCGCTCGCCGATCGTCTTGAACACCCCGAACTACTCGTCGGACCTCTCGAAGGTCGACCAATATCCGCTCCACGACCGCAATGTGGTGTACGGAGCGCATGCGTACGCGAACAACCTCACGGCCGTCGGGGCGCCCGAGCGCGCGCTCTACACGGGGCTTTGGGCCGGGCTCGCCGGGCGCCACGCCGTGATCGTCGATGAGGTCGGCAACTTCAACGGGCCGAGCTACCCCAACTCCTCCGGGTGGGCGAGCGAGTTCATGGCCTTCACGCGCGACTGGGTCAGGCAGGGCAACGGCTCGGGGGCGATCGGCTTCACGTGGCACTGGGTCGACCCGAACACGATGACCGGCGACGACGGCGCGCTGACGGCCTGGGGACACACCTTTGTCGACACGTTCATCCGGCAGGTCCCGGCGTCGTGAGCGGGCAGTCCGCCCTTCCCACCGTCTCAGTCGTGGTCCCGACGTTCCGGCGCGGCCCGGCCTTGGCGCCGGTGCTCGACGCCGTTTTGGCCCAGGACCCACACGAGCTCGTCGTCGTCTTCGACGGGTCTCAGGACCGGGCGTACGACCTCGTGGTCGACCGCGCGCGTTGCGACTACCGCCTCGTCGCGATCTATCAAGACAACCAGGGAGAAATGGCGGCGCGCGAGACGGGCGCCCGCCGCGCTACCGGCGAGGTCGTCCTGTTCGTCGACGACGATGTGCTGGCCCATCCGGGCCTCGTGGCCGGCCACGCTCGCCTGCAGCGCGACCACGTGCGGCGTGTCGTCGTCGGGTACATGCCGGTGCGCCTGGCGACGAACCGGGGGCGCAGCGACGTCGCGACGGGCCTCTACGCGCAGGAATACGAGAGCCACTGCACGCTCTGCGAGCGGGACCCAGACCGAGTGCTCGTGCACCTTTGGGCCGGGAATCTGTCGATGCGCCGCGGCGAAGCGCTCGCTGTCGGCCTGAACTCACCGCACTATCACGAGCGCTACCACCCGGACCGCGATCTCGGGCTCCGGATCAGGCGCGAAGGCTTCGAGGCCGTCTTCAGCCGCGAGCTGCGCGCGGATCACCTGCACTCGAGGTCCCTTGCGGCGTTCGTCCGCGACGCGCGCAGCCAGGGGGCGGGCCGTGCCCGCCTCCATGAGCTACACGCAGACCAGCTTGGGCCCATGCTCGAAGACGAGCTCATCACGGGCCTCCCGGGGCCGGCTCGGCGACTCGCTGCCGCCGCCGAGCACCCCGCTGCGCACCTCGCGCTGTCGTGCACGTTGCTCGTGCTGGTGAGGATTCTGGCCATTTTGCGTCTGACCCGTCCGCAGGTGCTCGCGGTCCGGCTCCTGCGCCGCATCGAGCAGGTACACGGAGCCGCGCAGGCGCGCGGCGGGACCTGAGGCGCTTTACGATGACAGGCATGGACGCCCGGATCGATGCCGTCATCGTGTGCTTCAACGAGGAGGACGACCTGCGCGAGCTCATGGACGCGGGCGAACTTGTGCGCGCGTGCGACCGCGTGGTCGTGGTCGACAACGGCTCGACGGACGGCTCTGCCGCGCTGGTCCGCGAGAGCGGGCTAGAGCTCGTCCGGCTCGATCGCAACCGGGGCTTCGCCGCCGCCGCTAACATCGGGGTCGCCAATACCACGGCGCCGACCGTGGCCCTGATCAACCCCGACGTCCGGCTCGGCGCGCAGGCTGTCGCAGCGCTTGCTCGCCACCTCGGGAGCCCCGACTTCGGCGTTGTCGCGCCGCGCCTGCGCCTGCCCGACGGCTCCCTCCAAGATTCGGCTCGCACGGTCCCCACGCCGGGAACGCTGGTTCAGCGTCGGCTGCGCGGCAGCCGTCTTGGGGCTCTCGCACCAAGCCAGGCGGTCGAGGTCCCGTGGCTGTCGTCAGCGTGCATGATCATCGACCGCGGGGCCTGGAACGCTCTCGGTGGCTTTGACGACCGCTTCTTCCTCTACTTCGAGGACGTGGACTTCGGCGTGCGCATGCGCGCGGCGGGCTACCGCGTCATCATCGATCCGACCGTCGAGGTCCAGCACGAGCACCGGGCCAAGAGCCGGCGCAGCCTTTTCGGCTGGTCCAGCCGGCAGCACGCCAAGAGCGCCGCAAAGTTCTACGGACGTCACCCGCGGTACCTGTTCGTGACGGGTCGGGTCTAGCGCCCCGTCGCCCATGCGGAAGAGGCGAGCGAACGCCCTCAGGCGGCCCGCTCGCCCTCCGTCCTCCGGACCCGACCGCCCTCGACAAGCTGCTCGAAGGTCTGAAGCGCCTGCCCCGTGACCTGGTCCATGTTCAGATACTGGTAACGCGCGAGCCGGCCGACGAACGTGACCCGGGCATCCTGCTGGGCGAGCGCCTCGTACTGGCGGTAGAGCTCCCGGTTGGCCTCGCGGGGGATGGGGTAGTACGGATCTCCCTCGGCGCGCGGGTACTCCACGGCGATCGTCGATGAGTCGTGGCGCTGGCCGGTGAGCCAGCGGTACTCGGTCCGGCGCGTGTAGGGCACGTCCTCGCTGGGCTCGTTCACTGATGCCGCCGGAAGCACGAGGCAGCCGTCGGGCGTCGGCTCGTTGACGTGGTCGAAGTGAAGGCTGCGGTAGGGCAGCCTGCCGAAGCGGTAGCCGAAGTATGCGTCGACGGGACCCGTGTAGACGATGTGCTCGGCGTCAACCTCGCCGCGGACATCGTCGAACTCTACGCCTGTACGAACCTCTATGAGAGAATGGTCGAGCATGCGCTCGAACATTCGCGTGTAGCCCTCAGCGGGCATGCTCTGGAACCAGTCGTTGAAGTAGCGGTCGTCGGTGTTCGTGCGCGTCGGGATGCGCGAGGTGACAGACGCGTGCAGCTCGGACGGGTCGAGCTCCCACTGCTTGCGCGTGTAGCCACGGAAGAACTTCTCGTAAAGGTCACGCCCGACCTTCGCTACGACCGAATCCTCGCTTGTCTTGAGCAGCTCGATCGGCTCAGCGCGCTGGGAGTAGAACTTCTCCACGTCCTCGTCGGTACGCAGCTCAAGGTCATACAGCTCGTTGATCGTCGTCCGGTTGATTGGGATCGGGAGGAGCTTGCCGTCGACGCTGGCTAGGACGCGGTGCTCGTACGGGCGCCACTCGGTGAAGCGCGACAGGTAGTCGATGACCTTCTGCGACTGCGTGTGGAAAATGTGCGGCCCGTAGCGGTGGCACAACACGCCATGCTCGTCAACATAGTCAAACGCGTTGCCGCCGATGTGGCCGCGTCGGTCGATGACGAGCACGCGGTGGCCGCACTGACTGGCCAGCCGCTCGGCCATGATGGAACCGGCATAGCCTGCACCTACGACCAGCGTGTCGGGCGTGTCTCGACTCATGAGTCCGTCCTCTATCGGTGAACGGTGCCTCGCCTCGCGGACGACGGACGATGGCACTTGGGCGGTGACAGCCTCCCTCGGCTCCCAGCAGGCTAGCGGCACTGCCTCCCCGTCCTGCCCCCTACGGAAAGGTGATCGACCCGCGGCCTCGATCACAGCGCTCTTTCCGGATGCCACCATCTGGATATGAGCTTCCTGACAGCGACGTTGAACGAGGCTGGGGCTCCGACGGCTGCCTGAGCGCGGCTGGCTCACCCCAGCCCGTGCTCGAGCGCGTTCTTCACGCTGGCGTCCAGCGTGTTGAGCCGGTACAGCGCGAGCGCCTCGGCCGAGCCGAACCGCCGTCCCGGCAGCCCGTCGGCCCCGTGGTGGGCAAGCACGCAGTGCAGAAGTGCCGTGCGGCGCCCGGGTTCGATCCGGCGCGGCGCCATGCGCTCCTCCAGCAGGCCCACGCCGAGCTGGATGTGACCGAGCAGGCGTCCGTCGTCGGTGAGTCCGATCTCTGCCCCGTAGGTGTACTCGCGCGTGCGCCCGAGGTCGTGGACCAAGGCGGCGCAAAGCAGCAGGTCGCGGTCCAGGCGCGGGTGCAGTGGCGCCAGCTCCAGGACCAGAGTCCCCACGGCCACCGTGTGCTCGAGCAGGCCGCCGAGGTAGGCGTGGTGCCCGGCGCGCGTGCATGGCGCCCGTCGCCAGCCGGCGCGCAGATCGTCGTCGCCGAGCAGCGACTCCAGCAGCTCGCGCATGTCGCGCGCGACGACCTCGCGCGCCAGGTGCTCCAGGAACCCCTCCAGCTCGTCGATGTCGCGGTAGGCCACGGGAAGGAACCGCTCGGGCAAGGCGCCCGGCTCCGATCCCGGCTCCACCCGCTCGGCCCCGAGGAGCTCGAGCGCCAGCTCGTCGCGGAAGCGCTCCACCCGCCCGGACACGCGCAGCAGATCTCCGCGCTCGAAGCGGCTGGCCAGTACGTCGGGGGCACGAAAGACGCGGGCCGGCAATGTCCCGCTGCGGTCGCGAAGCTCGAGGGCGAGATACGGGGCTCCCGTGCGCGCGGTGAGGCGATCCTTGCGCGTCACCGCGTAGACGCCGCCCGCAACCTCGTCGCCCGCCCGCAGCTCGGCGATGGTGGGAGAGGTGCCGGCGACGGTCACCAGATCATCTTCTACCCTGAGGCGGATGCCTCTCGAGCCCTGCCGGCGCCGATTTTCGAGCCCGCATCTCCCATGGCGCCGCTGATCTGGGAGACCCGCCCCGACGGCCTGCGCGCCCCCGCGCTGATCTGCGCGTTCAAGGGCTGGAACGACGCTGCCGACGCCGCCTCGGCGGCTGCCGCATTCGTGGCCGAGTCACTGGGAGCCGAGCGGTTCGCCCGCATCGATCCCGAGGAGTTCTACGACTTCCAGGCCACGCGGCCCCTCGTCCACCTTGTCGATGGCCGCGCCCGGGAGATCGTCTGGCCCGACGTCGACGTCTTGGCCGCGCGGGTCCCACGGGCCCCGCGGGACCTGATCATCCTCACCGGGACCGAGCCCTCGATGCGCTGGCGAAGCTTCTGTGGGGTGGTCACCGACCTGGCCGAGGCCCTGGGCATCCAGCTGGTGGTTACCCTGGGCGCGCTGCTCGCCGACGTACCGCATACCCGGCAGACGGCGATCACCGGCCTGGCCTCCGATCAGGCGCTGATCGATCGGCTCGGCCTGACCGGCTCGACCTACGAGGGTCCGACGGGCATCGTCGGCGTCCTGCACGCGGCCTGTGCCGAGGCCGGGCTTCCGTCCGCCAGCCTGTGGGCCACGGTGCCCCACTACGTCGCCGCCGCGCCGAACCCCAAGGCGGCGCTCGCCCTGGTGCGCAAGCTCGAGGGCGTCGTCGGCGTGTCGGTCGACGGCTCCGAGCTCGAAAGCGCCGCGGCCGATTACGAGCGTCAGGTCAACCTCGCCGTCGCCGCCGACGACGACGTTCGCGCCTTCGTCGAGCGTCTGGAGCACGCCGCCGACGAGCACACGCCCGAGGAGCGCCCGGAGGTGCCCACGGGCGCCGGCGACGTCCTGGCCCGAGAGCTTCAGCGCTTCCTGCGCCAGCGCGGCCCCAGCAGCTGACCAAGATGAACGTCTCACGCATCCCCGGCGTCGGTCAGGCCGCCTCGCAGGCGGCAGGCGCCGTGCGCCTTCTCGCCGCCCTGCTGGAGACCGGTGGATCGGCTCTGCGCAGGGTGGCCGATCTCGTGACGCCGTCGTCTGACCCCGCCCCGGGCCCGTCGCCGACCCGCGCCCCTTCGCGCGCATCCGAACCGGTCGACGCGCCGGCGGCATCCTCCCCGCCCGCTGCTGCCCAGCGCCGCCCGGCGACGGCCCGGCCGGCGGCGCCGCCCCGCCCGGCACCGCCGCCCCGGGCCTCACAGCCGCCGCCCCGGGCCTCACAGCCGCCGCCCCGGGCCCCAAAGCCGCCACCCCCAGCCCCGCCCCACGTCTCCGAGGAGCCCGAGCTCGTCGCCGAGGTGGCCGAGGCGGGCGCGGAGGACGGTGCCGGCGCGGAGATCGCCGTGGCCGAGCCCTGGCCGGGCTACGACGCGCTCCCCGGCGATGCCGTGCTCGACGCCCTGGCCGCCCAGTCCGACGCCGCCCTGGCCATCGTCGCCCTCTACGAGCCGCGTCATCGCCGACGGCGCACGGTCATCGAGGCAGCCCGGCGCCAGCTGCAGCGCCGTAACCGCGCGCTGCTGCAGCATCGCAACCGCGCGCCGTCCGCCGGGCCCAGGCCGGGCTGAGACTCAGCGCTCAGCCGCGGGGCAGGCGATGCGGTAGTCGCACGCCGAGCAGGCGGCGTAGGACGGCGTGGGCTCGAAGCCCTGGCCCAGGATGCCCTCGGCCACCTCGGCGACGGTCTGCTCGATCCAGTCGCGGTCGCCGGCGTCGCGCGGGACGGCGACCTTCTCGTCGTCGAGGACGTAGTAGTAGGACTGTGCCGCCGCGTCCAGGTGCCAGGCCTCCTGGGCTCCGACGGCGTAGAGCGAGAGCTGGACGTCGTCGCGGAGCTGGGCCGCCGTCTTGGGCCGTCCGGTCTTGTAGTCGATCAGCTCGTAGCCGCCGTCGGGGAGCCGGTCAACCCGGTCCACGCGCCCGCGCAGCCAATGGCCCCCGAGCCGGAAGGCGAAGGAGCGCTCGAACCACACGGGGTCGGACTCCTCGCTCTCGAAGCGCTCGTGGTAGCGGGTCAGTGCCGCGGTGGCCTTGGCGCGCAGGCGGCGCTCATCGGGGGCCGAGCCGAAGCCGCTTCGCCGCCACCCGGCGTCCAGGAGTCCGAGCAGCCCGGCCAGGCTCCCGGAGCGCCCACCCTCCCCGGCTCCGTGGAAGCGCTCGAGCACCTGGTGGACGAGGATGCCGAAGCGCTGGTTGGCGGTCGGCTCCTGGGGGATGCGGAAGACCCGCGCGAACTTGTAGCGCAGCGGACAGATCCGATAGGTGTCGATGTCCGAGGCCGACAGCAGCAGGCCGTCACCGCGCCGAGGGAGGAAGGGCTCCAGCGACGGCTCGGCGGCCGCGGCCGCGACCTGGGCTCGGCGTCGTTCGCTCTGCTCGGCTCCGAGTAGGCGCTCGTCGAGGGGCGAGCTCTCCAGGATCTCGCGCTGTTGCGCGGTGGTGGCCTGGGCCAGCCGGAGGTTGATCTCCGCCAGCGCCTCGTCGACGGACTGCCCGGCGGGCCGGCCGAGCAGGGCCGAGAGCTTGAGCAGCTCGAGGTAGCGAACCACGGCGTGGGCGATGTCCAGATCGGTGTCGAAGCGCAGCTCCCCCAGGCGGCCTCCCACCCGCCCGACGGTGGTCAGCAGCTCGTCGCGCAGGGCGCCGTAGGCCGCCTGCAGGCCCTCGGCCGGTCCGAAGAGCTCCTCGGTGCGCTCCTGCCAGCTCTGGCCCAGCGCCTCCCGTGCCTCCTCGGCGAACGGCGAGGGCGGCTGCACCGCGCCGCTGGTCGACCGCTCGGCGTAGCTGATGATCAGCGTCTGACCCGACCGGGTCATGGCCAGATGGCACAGGCGGCGCATGACCGCGACATGGGTCTCCCGCGTCTCGGGCGGCAGGGTCTCGGGCAGCAGCCCGTCGGCGATGGGCTCGATGGCCTGGCCGCGGGCGCCGGGCATCCGGGCCGCGTGCATCCCGCACAGCCACACGCAGGCGAACTCGCGTCCGCGCGCGGCGGCCATGCTCATCACCCGCACGCCGCGGCCGGCGGGCCCGTCGCCGCTGTCGCGGTCGTCGTCGATCCCCACCTCGGCCACGGCGGCGACGTAGCGGGCGAACTCGCGTGGGGTGGCCTGGGGGGCCCGGCCGACGTAGGCCGCGGCCAGCTCGGCCAGGCGCGCGAGGTTCACCAGCCGCTGCACGACGTCGGCCTGCGCGGTGAACAGCTGCTGGCGGCGCAGGCCAAGTCGCTCGACCAGCCGGTGCACGAACAGGTCGGGACGAGTGGTGTCAAGCGCCGCCGCCGCCGAGCGGTGCAGCTTGAGGAAGCGCAGGATGCGCTCCCGCGCCTCGGGCGGGATCTGCGGGGACTCGGTGGCCGCCACCAGGGCGGTGACCATGTCCAGCCGCCGGCGCCGGGCGATCTGGGTGCAGCGGGCGAGATCGGCCGCGCGGAGCTCGATGGGCGGTCGGGCGAGGGCCCGCACGGCGGCGCCGGCGTCGGTGGGATCGACGAGCAGGCGCAGCCAGGCCAGGACGTCGCGGACCTCGGCCCGCTGGAAGAACGCACCTGCTCCCACCACCGTGTGCGGGACGGCACGCTCCTCGAGCGCCAGGGCGATCGCCGCCCCCTCGCGGCGGGCCGAGCGCACCAGCACACAGCAGTCTTCAGGATCAACTCCCTCCTGGGAGACCCGGCGCTCGATCTCCGCCGCGACGGCCTGAGCCTGCGCGCGCTCGGATGCGCACCGCCAGAAGGCAACGTCGCCTCCGGGCCCGGCGGCGGCCATCCGTGCGCCGGCGGCCACGGGCTCGATCACCGCCTGCGCCGCCCGCAGCACGTCCTGGGGACAGCGGAGGCTCTGCTCCAGCGAGAGCTCACGCAGGTCGGGGAACCTGACGCGCAGATCCTCGGCGTTCTTGGCTGTCGCGCCGCGCAGGCGCCGCACGGCGGTGTCCGGGTCGCCACACGCCCACAGGCGCCGGTGCTCGACGCTCAGCGAGCAGACCAGGTCGCGCTCGCCGAAGGAGAGGTCGGCCAGCTCGTCGACGAGGGTGTGTCGCCAGCGGGCGCAGATCCGCTGCCGCGCGCCGGCGTCGCCGGCCAGCAGCGCTCGGCAGCGCAACAGCAGGCCGCCGGCGTCGAGCACGCCCGCGTCGGCCAGCAGCCGCTCGTGAAGCCGGTAGAGCTCGGCGAACTCGCCCTCGCGGTCGGCGCGGGCCCGCTGAGCCTCGTCGGTGCGAGGCAGGGCGGCGGCCCAGCGGGCGAAGGCCTCGGGCTCGACGAGCTCGCCCTTGAGCCCGTCGATCCGCTCGACAACGGCTTGGAGCAGCACGGCGGGGCGCCCCTGGGTGTCGTGGAAGCGCAGCTCCAGCTCGCCGGCGTGCTCGAGCAACAGGGCGAGGCGGTCGGCCACGCCAGCCGGTACGGCGAAGGGATCCAGGCCGGCGGCTGGAGCCTCCCCGGCCAGCAGCGCGCCGCACAGCCCCGTCACCGTGTGCACGGCGAGCTCCTCGTAGGGGCCGTCGAGCTCGGCCTCCAGCGACGTCCGCAGCCGGCGCGCCGACGCCGGCTCGGCGGCGAGCACCAGCAGGCCCTCGGGCGCCTCGCCGTGCTCGACCAGCCAGCCGACACGGGCCACCAGGGCCCGGGACAGGCCACTGCCCGGACCGCCGTGGAGCAGCAGTGGCCCGACCCCGTGCGTAGCCGCCTCCCGCCCGGTCGCGCTCAATCCGTCGAGGGCGCGGCTCACCGCTGCCACAATAGGGCCGGATGCCCGCCGCCCTGGACGCCGACTGGCTCGGGGCCTGCCGCCGGGCGGCCCAGCGGGTGGGCACGCTGCTGACGGAGTTGCCGAGCACGGGCGAGCGCGCCGTCGAGGTCGGAGACGGCGAAGGCGGGGACCGGACCCTGATCATCGATGAACGCGCCGAGCAGGCGGTGTTCGACGAGCTCGACGGCCTGCACGGGCAGGGTGCCGAGTTCACGGCGCTCTCGGAGGAGCGCGGCACCGTCTCCTTCGGCTCCGCCGCGGTACGCGTCGTGATCGATCCCATCGACGGCTCGCTCAACGCCAAGCGGGGCATCACCCACCACGCCCTGTCGGTCGCCGTGGCCGACGGGCCGACCATGGCCGATGTTGCCTTTGGCTTCGTCTATGACCTGGGGACCGGCGAGGAGTTCGTCGCTCGCCGGGGGGAGGGGGCCCGGCTCGACGACAAGCCCCTGCCCGTCGACGCCGCCGAGCTCCGGTGCGGCAAGAGGCTCGAGGTGCTGGGCATCGAGTCGGCCGACCCGCGCTGGGTGGCCGAGGCCGCCGACGGCCTGGCCCAACGCGCCCACCGGCTGCGGGCCGTCGGCTCCATCGCCCTCTCGCTCTGCCAGGTCGCCGCCGCGCGCTTCGACGGGATGGTCACCCTCCGCGGGACGCGCTCGGTCGACGCGGCTGCCGGGCAGCTGATCGTGCGCGAGGCCGGAGGCCTGGTTGCCTTCCCCGGCTGCGCAGAGCCGCTGGCCGCGCCCCTTGACCTGGTCCCGCATTCCCCCGTCGTTGCCGCCCGCAGCGAACCCGGCCTGACCGCGCTGAAGGAGCTGGTCAGGTGATCGACTGGCGCGTGGCCGAGCAGGTGGCCGGGACGGTGGCCGGGCGGCCGGCACTCGACGCCCTCGGGGTCGACCTGGCCGCCATGGCCCGTGACAGCGCCGAGCGGGTTTCGGCCTACAGCGGGCTCTCGGCGGCCGGGCTGCCCGAGGCCGAGGAGGTCGACCGGCCCACGTGGATCGCCGCCAACGTCGCCGGCTTCCGCGACGTCATGGGGCCGCTGTCCGAGCGCGCCGGGCGCAACCTCGGTCCAGCTCCCCTTCAGGTCCCGCTGCGCGCCGCCGCCGGCCTGCTCCTGGGCGTGGAGGTCGGCGCCCTGCTCGGCTACCTGTCCCAGCGGGTCCTGGGCCAGTACGAGCTCGTGCTGCTGGAGCCAAACGGGCCGAGTCGGCTGCTCTTCGTGGCGCCCAACCTCCACCAGGCCATCGGCGCCCTGCGCGCCGATCGCGAGGAGCTCATCCGCTGGGTGGCCCTGCACGAGGTGACCCACGCGTTGCAGTTCGGCGGCGTGCCCTGGCTGCGTGAGCACATGGCGGCACTGCTGCGCGAGCTGCTCGCGACCGTCGAGGTCTCCCTCGATGCTTCCCGCGCCCTGCGGCTGCCGCGCGGCGACGACCTGCGCGCGATGGTCGACGCGGTCCGCCGCGGAGACCTGCTCGGGCTGGTCACCAGCGGTGCTCAGCGTGAGCTGCTCGACCGGCTGCAGACCACCATGGCCGTCATCGAGGGCTACGCCGAGCACGTCATGGACGCCGTCGGCGTCGAGGTGCTGCCCAACCTGCCCACCCTGCGCGCGGCGTTCGACCGTCGCCGGCGCTCGCAGTCGGCCCCGGCGCGGCTGCTCAACCGGCTCCTCGGCCTGGAGCTCAAGCTCCGCCAGTACGAGGAGGGAAAGCGCTTCTGCGACCGGGTGGCCCAGAGCCACGGACCGGCGGCGCTTCACCGGGTGTGGTCGGCTCCGTCGGCGCTGCCGAGCACGGCTGAGCTCGCCGATCCGGACGGTTGGGTCGCCCGCACCGCACTCGCGTAGGCCCGCCCGGCAGGGGCCCTGTGGTGGCGCCCGCGCACCTGGGGCGCGCGAGGCTCCGCTCAGAAGTTGTGGGCCTGCGCCAGCAAGGCAAGACGAGGTCTCTACACCTCGCGTGCGGCGTTCTGGCCTGCGCTGCTCAGCTTGTCCAGGTCGGCATCCACCATCTGCCCGATCATCTGCTCGAAGCTGGTCCGGGGCTTCCACCCAAGCGTCTCGCAGAGCTTGGTGGGGTCGCCGACGAGGGGCACCGGGTCGGGCGGGCGGACGAAGTCGGGGTCGATTACCACGTACTTCTCCCAGTCCAGGCCGGCGCGGTCGAAGGCGACCTGGACGAGCTCGCCGACTGGGCGGCTCACCCCGGTGCAGATGAGGTAGTCATCCCCCTCGGGCTGTTGGAGCATGAGCCACATCGCCTCGGCGAAGTCCTTGGCAAAGCCCCAGTCGCGGGTGGCGTCCAGGTTTCCCAGTCGCACCTCCTCGGCCAGGCCGAGCTTGATGGCTGCGGCGGCGCGGGTGACCTTGCGGGTGACGAACTCCAGCGGTCGGCGCGGTGACTCGTGGTTGTAGGCGATCCCCGATGACAGGTGCATCCCGTAGCGCTCCCGGTAACTGGAGACCATCAGGTGGGCGTAGAGCTTGGCCACTCCGTAGGGCGTGTGCGGCCTAAACGGTGTCGTCTCGCTCTGGGGGCTGTCGGTGGTGGCGCCGAAGATCTCACTGGAGGACGCCTGGTAGACCCGGATGGAGGCGTCGACGATCCGGATCGCCTCGAGCATGGAGGTGGCCCCCACTGCGGTGAACTGCGCTGTCATCACGGGCTGGCGCCACGAGGCTGGGACAAACGACGTGGCGGCGAGGTTGTAGAGTTCGTGCGGCTCGGCGCGGCTGATCGCGTCGAGCAGGGTCATCTGATCAAGCAGGTCTCCCTGGACGAGGCGCAGGCGGTCCTGGATGCCGGCGAGGTTGGCAAAGCGGGCGCTGGGTGAGGCGCGGACGATGCCCCATACCTCGTAGTCCTTCTCGAGCAGCAGATCGGCGAGGTAGGACCCGTCCTGGCCGGCGATTCCCGTGATCAGGGCACGGCGCTGGCTCATACCCGCACGCTGCGCCCGGCGAGCTGGTCCTCCAACTGCTTGACGTCGGCGTTGACCATGATTCGTATGAGTTCGTGGAAGGTGACCGTGGGCTCCCAGCCGAATGCCTGGCGTGCCTTGCCTGGATCCCCGCGCAGGGCGTCGACCTCGGCGGGGCGGAAGTAGTTCTGATCGATCGCTGTGTGCTTCTCCCAGTCGATGTCGAGCAGGGCGGCGGCCTCGGCGAGGAACTCGCGCACGGTGTGGCTCTCGCCGGTGGCGAGCACGTAGTCGTCGGGCTTGTCGTGTTGGAGCATCTGCCACATCCCGAGGGTGTAGTCGGGGGCATAGCCCCAGTCGCGGGCGGCGTCGAGGTTGCCGAGGTAGAGCTTGTCCTGCAGCCCGGCTTTGATGCGCGCCAGGGCGCGGGTGATCTTGCGGGTCACGAACGTCTCGCCTCGGCGGGGGGATTCGTGGTTGAACAGGATGCCGTTGACGCAGAACATGTCATAGCTCTCGCGGTAGTTGACTGCTGTCCAGTAGCCCAGGACCTTGGCCACGCCGTAGGGGCTGCGGGGGTGAAAGGCGGTGGTCTCTGACTGCGGCGGGGGGGCTGAGCCGAACATCTCGCTGGAGGAGGCCTGATAGAAGCGTGGTCGCACCCCGGCGTCGCGGATTGACTCCAGCAGGCGCACGGTGCCCATCCCGGTGGTGTCCAGGGTGTACTCGGGCATGTCAAAGCTCACGCGCACGTGGCTCTGAGCGCCCAGGTGGTAGACCTCGTCGGGTTGGAGCTCATAGATCAGCCGCGCCAGGCGGCTTGAGTCAGACAGCTCGGCGTAGTGCAAAAACAGCGAGACCTGCTCCTCGTGGGGATCGCGGTAGAGGTGCTCCAGGCGCTCGGTGTTAAAGCTCGAGGAGCGACGGATGATCC
>JAABUQ010002397.1_pt1 | contig 37218 bp, 32 predicted proteins | sample 5560001 | NCBI WGS metagenome assembly JAABUQ01 (sample SAMN10711888, study PRJNA513371) | rock metagenome | isolation source: Antarctica rocks | place: Antarctica: Victoria Land, Finger Mt nord | collected 2015-12-18 | reverse complement strand
GCGGCCCATTGAGTCCCGTCGCGATTACCGTCGCGTTCGCGGACGGGCTGTCCGCCGCGACGATACGCGCAGGTTGCTGGGCGGTTACACTGCCCATACACGCCATTGCAAGTGCAATAAGCAGGCGTGATACACGCCCCAAACGATTACCGTAGCGTTGCCACGTACGATCCATTGCCGCACTCCTTCCCTACACTGCTGCACCAAATCACCTCCGGGGGCGCTATCCATGCTAGGCACGCACGCGTGTGCCCGCTTCCCCTTATCGGGCCATTTCGGTACGCACCGATCACTGGCCTGTTCGGGCCACGCGCAGCATCGTGAAGTGGTGACGATCAGAGCAAGCCGTGACGCAGCGCGTACGCGACGGCGGCTGTGCGCGAAGGCAGATCGAGTTTCGTGCGGATATTCGCCATGTGGCGATGGATTGTGTGCGCACTGAGGGAGAGTTGTGCGGCAATAGCCTGATCATTCATCCCCTGGGCGGCGAGGCGAAGCACGTCTATTTCCCGAGCGGTCAGGCCGCCAGGATACGCGGCGGGAGATGTAACCCCGATTTGCGCGATCAAGGCATCCGCGCGTACGAGCAGCGGGCGTGCGCCGAGCCGCGTGCAGATCGTCTGTACATCAGCCAGGGATTCCAGCGCCGCCGCGTGGTTATTGCGGGCATGCGCGAGCGTCGCCTGCGCATAAAGCGTCTGTGCTTGCTCGTACGGCGCGGCGCAAACGTCTGCGAGCGCGAGCGCTGCTTGGAGATATGCCGCTGCGCTATCGAGCTGACCGAGATCGATTGCGAGTTCACCGAGCAGGCGATACGCGGCGACTCGCGCCAGCGGCTGCCGTGGCTCGGACGCATGTGCCAGCGCACGCTCCGCCTGTTCATTTGCGCGTTCGTGATCACCGGACATGCGGTGCCACGTCGCCCATAGGAGCGCCTGTTCCGCCAACCCGATCACCGCCCCACTCCATGCGAGCCAGCGGTCATACGTCACGAGCCAGGCGTGTGCGGTGGAAAGATCACCCTGTACCAATGCGAAGGATGCCGCCAGCCGCTGGACAGCGACAGCCCGATCGAACCAGATTCCACCAGGCCTCATGTCGGGCCCGTCGGGGAAGGTATCCGCGATCAGTCGCCGCCCCATGTCCCAGTCGCCCTGTGCGAGTGCGAGCGTACCGGCAGCAGCATAGAATGGGCGTTGCCAGCCTACGGGCCGGGTATCCATCCAGAGCAGAGCGAGTTCGCGAGCCTCGTCCCACTCGCCCTCGATTACTCGAAGCGGGAGACGGATGAGCTGCGGATGCGGATCAGCGTGAACGTCACGTATCCGCTGGTACTCCTCTTCTGCCATAACCGTCCGCACGCGCCGCTCCGCGACACGGTCCGTGAGGCAGGGAAGGAGGACGCTGTGTAACTCATGGAGACGACCCATCACGGCGGGATAGAACTGCCCGGCACTGCAATAAGCCTCGTACGCGTGATCGCTGGCAAACCGGGCCGGCTGGATGCGCCCCATTGCGGCATGAACGATCGCGGCAGTGTGCGCGATCATACCGTCAGTGCCGTAGTCAACGTCTGGCGGCGGAGAAGATAGATTCCCCCCCACGAGTCGCTCGATACGATCAAGCGCTGAGGCGTAGGAACCGGCTAATGCCTCGTAGAATGCCGGGCCGCCGCTCCCCCTCGTGATCTTCCACATCCCCGGCATTCCGACCTCAGGCTGGGCATCAGTGGGTAAACGGTTGAAGATGATCGCAGATGCCTCGTAGTCGGCAAATGCTTTACGTAAATCACCAGTCAGATTGTATTTATTCGAACGTGATATGAGCGTATATGCTTGCAATACCTCATCCCCAACCGCAGCGGCACACTGGAGCGCTTCGTTGAGATGCTCTACTCCGTGCCAGGGGTCGGCAAAGCGATTGACGACCGAGAGGCGGTAGAGAACCCATCCCCGCTCGCGTAGATCGGGAGAGTGTTGTTCATCCATCATTTGTAGCGCCGCCGCGAAGCGCTCGGCTGCGGTGAGGAATGCATAGGCGCGATACGCCCGCTCGCCGGCCCTGACGAGCCATGCAATGGCCCCGGGATCTCCGGCTCGCCGCAGATGATTCGCGACCGCGTCTGCATCGGGATTTCCAGACGCAATCAAGACTGCCGCCACGTGGTGATGCCGGTCACGGCGCATCGGCAACGGTATGCCTTCGTACAACGTCTCGCGGATTAACGCGTGGGCGAACTGCATCCCGGTGCCATCGGGAGTCTCTTCCATAAGATGCGCCGCCGTCGCGGTCTCGATAGTCGCGAGTAGCGCATCCTCCGGGACACCTGCGACCCTTGCCCACAGCGTCAGGGGCACTTCCTGCCCGATCACCGCCGCCACTGCAAGGAGGAGCCGCGCCGCGCTGTTTAGACGGGCAAGCCGCCCCTCGATTACCTGTCGCACCAGCGGTGGAACATGCGCGCGTGCGAGATCACCCACCGTCCACCCGTCCGGCCCCGAGCGGAGCATCCGCCCCTCTTCGAGCGTGCGCAGAATCTCCTCAGTGAAAAAGGGATTGCCCTCCGCCCGCTTGAACAGATGCGCCACTAGCCGCTCCCGATCGGCGTCCGGGAAGCCATAACGATCAACGAGAGCACGCACATCCGCCGCCTCCCATCGGTACAGATCGAGATGCAGGGCACGGCTCTCACGGGCGAGTGCGGGGAGAAGGTGCGCGAGCGGATGCCCGGATGCGAGTTCGTCGCGGCGGTACGTCGCGAGGACGAGTAGCGGGATATTGGCCAGGTCACGGGCGAGGAAGCGGAGGAGATCGAGGCTGGCGGGATCCGACCAGTGGAGATCGTCAAGCAGGAGGACGATGGGCCGTTGCTCCGCGAGCGCAACGAAGAAGTCGCGTACCTCCTGGAAGAGCGCAGCCTGACCCGTCACGGCCCCGACCGTGCCCCGCACGGCGAACACGGGTGGCAGTGGCAGCGCGTCCGCCATCCGCCGATACCTCCCGAAGAGTTCGATCCATAGCCCATAGGGCGGCGTCTCAGTCAGGTCATAGCACCGCCCAATGAGGACCAGCGTGCCCTGAGCAGCCGCCTCATGGCATAGCGCTTCAGCAAGCACCGTTTTGCCGATGCCCGCCTCACCGCTTATCAGTGTGAGGCGACCCTGCCCGTCCCGTTGCGCAGCGTGTGTCTCCCGGAGAACGGCGAGTTCGCGTACGCGACCGAAAAGGAGCAACGGGGGCGGGTTGGCAATGCCGGGGATGCTCATGCTGCACCTCCTTGAGGGAGACCCGTAATCAATGCAGGGGCAGGGGCAAAACTGAAGTGGCCGAGTCCGCCGCTATGATGACAGAGAGGTTGCCACGCCCATCCAGGGCGAGGTGGCCGGGACGGACGGGGTCGTGCTCCACCTTCCAGAGGAACGCGACTGGATCTGCCTTGGTGGCCAAGGGGGAAGGCTTCGGAGCGGAGGGAAGCAGGGAGGGGGCGACAACAACCTGTCTGGGGCGGGCGTGACGGCGGTAGGCGCGGTGGCACCCCGTTCCCTTCTACACGCGGCGAGAAGCGCATTGTCGGCAACAGTTGCCGCGCCAATCAGCAATCCACAACGCGGGCAAGGATACAACGATACCATGGTGCCCATGTCGCACCTCCTTTACCGATATTTACAGATCATTATATCATATTGCTCATTCCATACCGTCTACGAGTCACTCGTGCGATCACGGGCTGCGGGTTAGTGGGACCAGCGACAGATTCCGGTTCCAGGCCGAGCGTTCCGAGTTCCGTCTGCAAGGCATGCGCGCGCCTCGGGGTCAGCGCGCACCATTCATTTCTATTCGGCCTATACGGGCCATGGACGGCGGATTATGCACTGTCGGAATACCTTCCCGCCTCACGCCGATTTCACCTAGCTCATCGTGGCGCGAACTGGAGTGTGGCGATAGCGTGGGGCGGTAGCTCGATGCGCCATCCCGTTGCGGCGTCGCCACCGACCGCGAGCGACACCGGCGCGACCGCGTCGGGGGTGGCGATGCTGTTCTGTGCCCGTGGGCTATCCGCCGTCAGCAGTTGCGCGCGTGGGACACCGCCCGCGCCCGCGATGCCGCGCAGCGTCACTTGCGACCCGCGCGTGAGATGGCGGTTGATTACCGTGATTGCCATATCACCGTTGCCGTGCGTGGAGGCGGTGCCGCTCACGGTGGAAAAACCACCCGGCACGGTGTCGCCCGCCTCGATCTCCACGGGCAGCGCGGTCGCACCGATATGGGGCGCGTGCAGGCGGAGGACGTGGTAGGTCGGTGTCAGCCACATCGGTCCGCCGCCGGGTTCGGTCATCACGGGCGCGTGCAGAATATTGACGACCTGAGCGAGGTTCGCCATCGTCAGCACGTTGCACTGACGGTGAAAGCCTTCCAGCGCGATGCCCGCCGCCAGCGCGTCCCGCATTGTGCCTGCCTGCTCAAAGCTGATGGGCTGGCGGGGCGGAATACCGTCGCGTCCCAGCCGCCGCGCCTCCGGGTGCCAGACACCCCACTCGTCGAGCGCAATGCCAATTTTCTGCCGCCCACCCGTGGCGTCCGCGATAATTGCCGCCGTGCTGACAACGAACTGCTCGGTCTCGTCTGCCTGCTGAAGCAACCGGTAGTATTTGTCGTCGGTGAACGCCGTTTCGGCTCCGCCCTCGAACCAGTAGCGGTGAATGGAGAGGTGATCCACAAGCGGCAGATGCTTGCCGAGCGCGGCGAGCAGTTCGACGTTCCAGGCGTCTTCTTCGCCACAGGCGACGAGTTCGGCGGAGGCGTCCACATGGCGCAGCATTGTGGCATAGCGCCGGTATTCGTGGGGGTAGGTCGTGGGGTCGTAGTTGCCGCCACAGCCCCAGTTCTCGTTACCGACGCCCCAGAGCGGCACATTGAACGGAGCAAACGCGCCATTCGCCCGTCGTGCGCGCGTCAGGTCGGTATCGAGCGTCTGGTTGCAGTATTCGAGCCAGTCACACAACTCTTGTGGCGAACCGGTGCCAACATTGCCGGCGAGGTACGGCTCCGCGCCAAGCAGGGCGCAGAGCTGCAAGAACTCGTGCGTGCCCAGGCTGTTATCGTCTTCCACCGTGAACCCACACGACATACCGAGCCGCCGGGGGCGTGATGCCGTGGGGCCGATGCCGTCGTGCCAGTGGTAGTGATCGGCGTAACAGCCGCCGGGCCAGCGCAGGAGCGGCACGGGCAACGCCCGCAATGCCTCCACGACATCGGTGCGAAAGCCGTCCTGGTGGGCAGGCGGGTCAGCCATGTTGCCCACCCAGAGACCGTCGTAACAGCAGCGACCGATATGCTCCGCGAAGTGCCCGTACAGCCGGGGCGAGATCGTGCCAATCGGCGCCTCGGCCCGCACGGTCAGCACTGCCTCACCCGCGCGCGTCGTCGGTGTTTCCGTCATTGCTCCCCCTGTATCGCTCGTAACGGGTCACGCACACGCCTCGTATCATCGTGTGTGACGCTGACGTGCAGTTGGTGTGGCAGGAAATGGGGCAGGCGTCCCTTCTCCGAACAGTTACCGTGCCGCCCATCAGTCCCGCCGCAGCGCATTGAGATAGTCGCGGGTGTACGACTGCGACACCTGGGCATCGGCCGCCATGTTGAAGCCATGGTATGCTCCGGGGTAGACATGCAGCTCGGTCGGCACAGCCGCACGCAGCAGTCGCCGCGCATATTCCAGATCCTCCTCCAGGAACAGGTCGAGCGCGCCTACGCAGAGATAGGTGGGTGGCAACCCCGCCAAGCGCTCGGCACGGGCTGGGGCGGCGTATGGTGACACCGCCGTGCTGCCCGGTTCCTGCCCCAAATAGGAAGTCCACCCGAAGCGGTTGGCGTCGTGGGTCCAGATGAACTCGCCGGTATAGGGGTGCGGGTCGGCGACGGTGACGGTGCGGTCATCGAGCATGGGGTAGATGAGTAGCTGGAAGGCGAGCAGCACTACGCTCCGGTCGCGTGCCAGTAGCCCCAACCCGGCCGCCAAACCGCCGCCCGCGCTCGCCCCGCCAATGGCAAGGCGACCCGCGTCTACGCCGAGTTCGGCCGCGTGCGCGTGCAGCCAGACCAGCGCCGCGTAGCAGTCCTCGACCGGGCCGGGGTATGGGGTCTCCGGCGCGAGGCGGTAATCCACCGACACGACCGCGCAGCCGACGGCGTCAACGATGCGCTTGGCCTGCGGGTCATCTGCGTCGGCGCTGCCAATCACGTAACCACCGCCGTGAATCCAGAGGAGCGCGGGTAGCGGGCGTGGGGCATTCTTGGGGCGATACACCAGCACGCGCACATCCGGTGCGCCCTCCGGCCCAGGGACGTGCCGCTCGTCCACCTCGATGTCGGGATACACGGGCAGGGTCGGCCGCAGCTGGGCGAACTGTTCGGCGCGCGTGGCACGGATTTGTGCCAGCGTCTCCGGCGTGAACTGCCCGATGGGGAATTGGTCAAGAACCGGGGCGAGTTCGGGATCTACGAGATACCTGGTGTCCATTGGTGCCCCCTGTGAGTCTTTAGATGCGACGATTACAACCTCAGACTATGCATCCCGACCTTGCGACTGTGACCATACGCCCGTGCCGCAGATCATACAGGGAGGCCCGGTCTCCCGCGACCTATTCGCCGCGCCGCCCCATCGTCTCGAAGTCTTCGGCCCAGAGCGCGCATCCGACGACATGCGCCTGGCCGAGTGGGTTGCCTTCGTTTGTGTAGTCGAGGACGCGAATCTCGCCGTCCGCGAACTGATGCCACGTCGAGTAACCGTTGTCCGGCAGCGCGCGTGTGTTCGCGTGCAGTTCGAGTACGCGGTCCGTCTCGTACTGGTCCGGATACTCGCCCCGATGCGCGTCCCAGAGCCAGACGTGTTCCGGCTCGGTCGGGTTGCGGACATGATACCGTACCTGCTGCCACCACGATTCTCCCGTGGCATCGGGCGCGGTGCCGAAAAACGTCGGCGTCAGCGGCACGTCGCGCAGCACATGGTAGCGGAGCACGTCCTGCCCATCGAGGTAGACGCGGAGCAGGCCGCCCTGATGATGGATGCCGACCGTGTGGCACACGGTCATATCGGCGGGCCAGAAGCGGTCAATCAGTTGGTTCATATAGGTCGGCTCACCGAGGTAGATGCCTTCGGGGCGGATGCTCAGGCGCACATCCACACGCGCGATCTGCACGAAGGCGCAGTTTTCTTCGCGCGCCCCTGCGACGCGCACCCGCGCGTCAAAGAGGATTTCGCTTCGGAAATCTTCCGGGGGTAACAGGTTGTACTGCGTGGTCGCGGGTTGCGGGTGCGCGATATGCAGGCCGTTTTCGCGGTCGAGGGCGATCACTGCCGCACCGAGATGACGGGCGGTGCAGCGGTATCCGGTCTCGCGCGTGATGTCACCGAGCCACGCATAGGTGCCCCGGTTGCCCCCCTGATTGCGGTATGTCACGAGCAGGCGGCCGTCCGCGAGTTGCCCGATAAAGGGCCGGTCGCCCGAAAAGGGCGCTTCCGTCGGCTCCGTCCAGCTTTCGCCGTTGTCGAAGGAAAAGGCGACCTGGCACGGGTAGTTATTGTGGTTGTTGTCGCGGATCACGCAGACGAGTGAGCCGTCAAACAGCGGCAGGATCGCGCCCTCGCAGTAATTATGCACAGCGTCCTTGGCGATAATCACGGGCGCACCCCATGTCTCGCCACGGTCGGCGGAGAGGCAGACGAACTGGCCGAGCTTTTGGGTCTCCGCGAAGGCCATATGCGACCCCACGGCGAGGCGGCCGCCCGGTAGCTCGACCACGCGGTCCGGCTCGATGCCGGGAATGCCCGTGTTGGCAGGCTCCGACCACGTTGCGCCGTTGTCCGTGCTCCACCAGATGTACGTGCCCGGCGGCTGGTACTCGTGGCAATGCTCGTAGTCGTCCTGATCGCAGAGCACGGCGAGCCGCCCGTCACTCAGGCGGCTAATGCGGGGCGTCACCCAGCGCGGTTCCCGTTGCGCGCGGTCGGAGGAGGCGAGCACACGCAGATTACCCCACGTATGCCCGCGATCCGCGCTCTCGATCAGCACAAGCTCGATCAACCCCTCCGGCCAGTGCTTGTCGGTAATTGAGCAAACGGCGAGGAGGTGGCCGTTGGGAAGCATTACCATGTCGGGGTTTTTCGTGAAGCGGCCCGGCGTGCGCCACGCCTCCCACAGCCGCTCCGGGGCCGAGGCGAGGCTACGCATCGGCCGGTACGGCGTTTCGTGCCGGGACTGCGTTTCGTGCTGGGTCTTCGGTGCCTGCACGCGGATCTCCTTCCTGTCGCCTATTGCGTCGCCTTCAGTTCCTGCTGGTACTCGGTGCGCATCATGTCTCCGCCCCGGCTCCGCCAGTCTTTGAGCCACGTATCGAGCGCGGTGAGCGGGTCACGCCCCGTGATGATCGAAGCCTTACGGTCAATGTTCAACTGGTTCAGTTCGGCGGCTTTCGCCACGAATGTCGGCGAGTAGAGACCCAATGTCGCGTCGTCAATCCCCTCGGCGAGCGCGTCATTCGTGATGCTCTGCACATATATCGTGTCTTCCGGCGGGTCTTCGGGAAAGTAGTACACGCGGGGCGGGAAGGAGATATTGCCAAGTTCGTTCACCTCCGCCTTGCCCTGGTCGGTGAGCACGGGCGAGCCGTTGGCGTTGATCGTGTGGTCGCGGTCGCGGATGCCGTAGGTGAGAAAGGTGTATTCTTCGCTGCCGAACAGGGCGCCGAAGTAGTCCATGATCCGCAAGATGTCCTTAACGCGCCCCGTGTCCTTGCCCACTTTGGCAGGGATGCCATTGGAGTACGGTACGCCGGGCTGGTTAAAGGTCGTGCCCTTGCCGCCATCGAAACCGGGGGGCACGAGCATCCGCAAGTCCGCAGCGGGATTCAGCTTTTTCGCCTTTTGCCGCTCCTGTGCGCCACCGAGCAACTGAATGAGGCTATCACCCTTCGCACCGAGCTTGCCGGAGATCATCGCGTCCTGTGCCTGCGTCTGCGTCCACGAGCCGGTATCGGGGTGGTAGACGCCCGCGTCGAAGAGCTTTTTCGCAAAGGTGATCGCCTGCTTGAACTCGTCGGTCTCGATGTCTTTGGTCAGGGTACCGTCCGCGTTCTTGCGCCAGTTGTTCGGCACGCGGAACATGCCCATGATGAAGCCCATGCTCCAACCGCTGTTGAAGTCGGTGTTGTAACCGCCCAGCCCCCACGATTGCTGTCCGGCGCCGGCGGGGTTGCCTTTGGTGATGGCGACCATCAGGTTGAAGAACTCGTCCGCGTTCCTGGGCTGGGGGATGCCGAGCTTTTCGCCCCAGTCGCGGCGGTACATCAGCTCGTTGCCGCCCCAGAGGAAGTTCATCCGTGGCACCCAGAAGAGCTTGCCGCGAATGAGCGAGTTTTTCCAGGCGAAATCGGGGTACTTCGAGAGGTTCGGGTACTCCTTGCGCGCGTCGGCGGTTCCCAGGTAGGGGGTGAGATCGGTGAAGGCCCCCTGCTGGATGAGCTTGTACTGGTCGGGGGCAATACCGACCGGCCAGAGCAGGTTGATGTCCGAGAAGTCACCGCTCGCGGCGAGGGCGGCAAACTTCTCCCGATACCCGGACACGGTGGCGAGCGTGTATTCCGTGGTGACACCGAGGCGCTTGTCGAGTTCCTGCCAGAAACCATTCTGCTCTTTCGGCGTCGGGGGCGGCAACTGTGACGCCTTGAAAATCGTCAGCTTGCCGCCCTTGCCGGGAACCATGTTGATCGTTTTGAAAGGCACCGGGTACTTGATGTAGGCATCGTTCGCCCCCGGTACGGCTGCGGGCAGGAGGCCGGTCATCGCCGTTGCCGCGCTCGGCACGGCGGTTGCCCCGGTCGCGGTCGCGCCGCTCGTTGGTGCCGCCGCAGCCGTCGGCGCGACGGTCGCGGCACTGGTCGGTGCGGTGGTTGCCGCAGTGGTTGCTGCGGGAGCGGCGGGACTGCTCGCGCCGGTCGCACTTGCGGCTGTGGGCGCGCTCATTGCCGTGGGCGCGCTCGTGGCGGCCGTTACCGCCGCCGCTGTCGGTTTCACGGTACTGGCGGCGGTCGTCGCCGTTGGTGCGGCGGCCTCACCGCACGCCGCCAGCACCGCACCCGTTGCCGCGAATGCCGCCTCGGCGACCCCGGCCCGCAATAGCCGTCGTCGGTTCATTGTTCCGGCCCTGTGTCGTTCCGCAGCCATGATTGTTCCCTCCCGTGATCAATGCCCCGGTTGATGCGCGCATCGTTCTTCGGTGCGCCGTATGGTGCGATGTGTCCCGTATACGCCTTCGCGCGTGCCTTTCTACAGGTTCATGCGCGGGTCGAGGGCATCTCGCAGCCCGTCGCCGATGAAGTTGATCGCCAGCACGGTGAGCACGATGGCGAGGCCTGCCGGGAGCCACTGCCACGGCGTTGACTCCAGTACGCTCACATTGCGCGCCACATTGAGCAGGTTGCCCCAGCTTGCCGTTGGTGGCTGTACGCTGAGACCGAGAAACGACAACCCCGCTTCGAGCAGGATCGCGTTCACCACGCCGAGGCTCGCATAGACCGCAAGCACATCAATCGTGTTCGGAAAGGCATGGAGGGCGATGATGCGCCAGGTGGGTGCGCCGATTGCCCGCGCCGCCTGCACGTATTCCGCCTCCCGCAGCGAGAGAAACTTGGAGCGCACGAGGCGGCAGGGGATCGGCCAGTTGAGCAGGCCGATCACGAGCATGGTTTTTCCCACCCCCGGCCCGGTGAGCGCCACCACCGTGAGTGCGATAATGATCGTGGGAAAGGTCATCACCACGTCCGTGACGCGCATCGTCAGGGCATCGAGCCAGCCCCCGAAGTACCCCGCGACCGAGCCGAGGAACGCGCCGATCACGATGGAGATCGCCGCCGCCACGATGCCGATGGAGAGCGATACGCGTCCCGCGTAGAGGGTACGGGCAAAGGTGTCGCGCCCGGTGCGGTCCGTGCCGAACCAGTGCGCGGGTGATGGGTCCAGGTTGCGCGCGCGCAAGTCCACAAAGTCCGGCCCAACGCGCGCGACGACCGGGGCGAAGATCGCCAGCAGGCAGAAAACGGCGAAGATCACGATCCCCGCGACCGCCAGACGATGCCGCAAAAAGCGCCGCACCGCCTGGCGCGTGGGGGAGAGGATGCGGGGCGAGGCCGCCGGTTGCGCCAGCGTTGCGCCCAGACGGGGCAAGGCGGAGAGATCAGTGTTGATTACTTGCTCATCCATAGCGAATCCTCGGATCAATCACCGCATACGCCACATCGGTGAGCAGGTTAGCGAGCAGGATCACGGTCGCCAGCACGAGCGTGATCCCCATAATGAGCGGGTAATCGCGCCCCTCAATGCCATCGAGGTACAGGCGGCCCATGCCCGGCCACGAGAAAATGGATTCGAGAAAGACCGCGCCCCCGACAAGCGTGGAGACATTGGCGCCGATGATCGTGATGATCGGGAGCAAGGCGTTGCGCAGCGCGTGTGTACCGATCACGGCGCGGGCATTCAACCCCTTCGCCTGCGCGGTGCGGACGTAGTCCTGATTGAGCACACCGAGCATCGCGGCGCGGGTATAACGCATCAGAGTGCCGATGTAAAAGAGCGAGAGGATGGCGGCGGGCAGGATGAGGTGTGCGAGGTGGTCGCCGAGCGAAAAGGGTTGTCCCGGCGTGGAAAAGCCCCCGGCGGGAAACCAGCGGAACTTGAGCGAGAACAGATACAGCCCGACGAGTCCCGCGAAAAACGCGGGCATGGACGTGCCGAGAAAGGCGAAGATCGTCAGCAGGAAATCAATCGCCGAGTATTGCCTGACTGCGGAGATCACGCCGAGCGTGACGCCGACGACGATGCCTAGCCCGATCCCGGAAACCATGAGCAGGAGTGTCGGCCCGATGCGCGTAAGAATCGCAGGGCCGACGCGCTCCCCCGTTTTCAGGCGGTAGCCGAGATCGCCGTGTGTCACTTCCCGCAGCCAGTAGAGATACCGCACGGGAGCTGGTTGGTCGAGGCCAAGCTGATGACGCATCACCGCGCGCTGGTCCGGCGTGAGCACCTGATCGGGGCTGAGATAGGCGTCGAGCGGATCCCCCGGCGTCAGTTGCAGCAGCGTGAAGATAATCGCCGTCACCGCGATCAGAATCGGCACGCTAATGAGCAACCGCTTCCCGATATACTGCCCCATACGTGCCTCCATTCGTTCGGTGATGCGCTATCTGCCTAGTCGGTTGGTGAAACGCGAAGGACGCAAAGGACGCGGAGACCGCAAAGGAAATACATGGATGGGAAGGGTGATGCGATCCCATGCGTCTTGTCTTTCCCGTTCCCCTCCGCGTACTTTGCGTCCTTCGCGTCCTTCGCGTTTCCCCAAGTGCTTACGAGAATGACGTGTTACTTGGAAACCGTCCACAACTCCGCCTGGTCGTAGTAGCGCCCGCCGCCTGGCGCGGGGGTATAGATGAAGTTCTGCACGTTTTTGGTGGTGGCGCCGAAGCGCTGCGCGACCCAGAGCCAGCCGTCCGGAAGCTGCTCGTTCTCGATCTTGCAGGCGTTCTGATAGATCGCGGCACGCTTGGCGAGGTCGAGTTCCGACCGCCCGGCGAGGTACAGCTTGTCGAGGTCGGGGTTGCTGTAGAAGGAGCGGTTGCTGCCCTTCGGGGCGAAGCTGGTGGTCAGGTAGCCGATACTCGTGGAGTCGGGGTCAGGCCCGTTGCCGAGGCCCGCGTACGCGAGCGTGAAGTCCGGCATGTCCTTGCTGAAGATGCCGTTAAAGGTCGGCACGTCCACCGCGCGCACTTTCACGACGATCCCGGCATCCGCCAGTTGCTGCTGCAAGGCCACGAGTACGTCCATGGATTGCTGGTCGTTGTAGTACGTGACGATTTCCAGCGGCTGGCCCATGTTCGGGTTCCAGTTCGCGTCTTTGAGCAGTTGCTTCGCCTTATTCACGTCGCGCTTGTAGGGGGTCACGTCCTTCGGGATGTACTGCGGGTTATCGAAGATGCAGGGGGTGAGCGTGGCATTGCCCTTGTAGAGCTGGTCCACGATCTGCTGCCGGTCGAGTGCGTACTGAAACGCCTGCCGCACACGCACGTCCTGGAAGCGCGGGTCGCGGATGTTGAAGATGATGTGGTTCGCAACCTGCGATGGGCCGGGGATCACGGTGACGCTCGCGTTCTTTTTAGCCGCGTCGGCCTCATCGAGCGTGAGGTACGTAAACTGGATTTCGCCCTTCTGCAACGCGATCAGGGCGCTACCCGACTCCTTGAAAAAGCGGTTAATCAGCTTGTCCAGCTTCGGTCGCCCGCGCCAGTAGCCATCGAAGGCGACCAGTTCGGTGTACTGGTCAGGTACGTACTTGCTCCACTTGAAGGGGCCGGTGCCAATCGGATTGGTCTGCCACCACTCGTTCTTGACGAGGTCTTTCGGTGCGTACGAGGCGAGCGAGTGCTTCGGCAGCATAATCACGAGTGCCAGTGTATCGAGGATCGTCACGTCAGACGCGCCGAGGTTCAACACGGCGGTTTGCGGGTCGGGCGTCGTAACCGACATCACATTTGCCAGCCGTGCCGCCTGAATCGCGGCGCTGTCCGGGTTTTTGTAGAGTTCGATGGAGAACTTCACGTCGTCCGAGGTGAACGGTTGCCCATCGTGCCAGGTGACGCCCTTGCGCAGGTGAAAGGTGTAGGTTTTGGCATCCGCCGACGCATCGAACGATTCCGCGAGGTCGCCGGACAGCTTGGTGAAATTCACGTCGTAGATCATCAGGTGCGAGAAATACTTCTCATACCAGGTGAAGCCCGCGCCCGCTGTGAGCGGGTTGAAGAGTTGCGGCGCGCCGCCCGGCCCCACATCGAAGCCGCCCGTCATCGTGCCGCCCGACGCGCCGGTAATCGCGGGGGCAGTGGTCGCGCCCGCCGCGCTCGTGCTCGCCCCAGTTGCGCCGGTCGTTGCGGGGGTGGTCGTCGCGCTGGCGGCCTTTGTCGCGGTCGCGGGAACGGTGGTCGCACCCGTCGCCGCCGTTGCGGCGGTGGTAGCCGCGCCACCCACGCTGCCTGCGGTGGCGGGAGCGGCGGCGGTCGGCGCCGCCGGAACGCTCGTCGGGCTACCGCCACCGCACGCAGTCAGCACCGTGGCGGCCAGCAGAAACCCGATGCAAAGTGACAGCAATCGTTTCGGTCGGTACATCGCTCGTTTCCCTTTCTCCAACGGTCTTCGGTCGCTCGTGCCCCGATACGCATTCTCACGCCGTGCTACCACACGTACCGCACCTACCGTCCACTCACCGGATGCATACGCTCCCTTCCGGTACATCGGACTACCACCGATGCGTAACCCCCTTCGTCGCACCGTTCCCTTACCCTGTCACCGTGAAGCGTTCGAGACCACGTTGCCCCATGCTGCGTTTCCATAGTGATGGCGCATCGGGCACGACATGGAGCGTGGGCAAGCGATCAAACAACCGACGCAGCGCGATCGGCGCTTCGAGCCGGGCGAGGGCCGCCCCCAGGCAGTGATGGATGCCGTGACCAAAAGCGATCTGCCTGCCGTCGCCCCGCCGGATATCGAGCGTCGCGGGATCACGGAATTGCGCGGGATCACGGTTCGCCGCGCCAAGCATCACATACACCAGATCGTCCACCGCCAAATGCATGCCGCGCAGCACCGTATTCTGCGTCACGCGGCGCGGCACACTCTGAAAGGGCGAATCGAACCGCAGGAATTCCTCGACCGCGCTCGCGTCTAGCGATGGTTCCGCGCGCCACGCGGCGAGTTGCTCCGGGTGCGTCAGCAATGCGAGCGTGCCGCTGGCGATGAGGTTTGTGGTCGTTTCGTGCCCCGCGATCTGCATCGCGCCCGCCGTACCGACAATTTCGTGTTCGCCCAGCGCATCGTCACCCTCGCGCGCCGCCGCCAACGCGCTGATGATGTCATTTTGGGGTTGCCGCTGCCGCTCCGTCAGCAACGCCGCGAAATAGGCATTCATCTCTTGCCAGCTCCGTTGCGCCCGGAGCGCGGCGGGAAACGCGGCGTCCCCACTGCCAAGAAACTGTTGAATGTTCGACGACCACTCCTTGAACCGGTCGCGCTCATCCGCAGGCGCACCGAGCATTGCCGCGATCACGATAGCGGGGAGCGGAAAGGCGAAATCGCGCACGAGATCAAAACGTCCCCGCGCCTGCGCCGCATCGAGCAAGCGATCTGCGGTCTGTTCCACGAGACCGCGCATTCGGGCAACGGCACGCGGCGTAAAGGCGGCATTCACGAGCCGTCGCAAACGCGTATGATCGGGTGGGTCGGATTGCACTAAACCGCCATGTTCGTAATGATCGAGCAGGTACGCGAGTTGCTGCCGCTCGGTCTGAGGAAGTTGTGACAAGTATTGGGTATACCGCCCGACATTGGAGAAACGGCGGTAGTCGAGGAGAATCTGTATCGCGTCATCGTAACGCGTGACGAGCCACGCCGACCACTTCGCGCTCCAGTACACCGGCGCTTCAGCCCGAAGCAGATCATACGTCGCGTATGGGCTTGCGACGTACGCGGGCGAAAGCAACTGTGCGTCAATGTCGAATGCCGTCACCACCGTTGCCGTCCTTTCTTACACCCGCATCAACGGCGCACCGCGTCATGCGCCGTTGACGCACGAGCGAGGCGTTGGGTGATGTCCGCGTAGTGCCGAATGAGCGCATCGCGCGCTGCATCGGTGTCCGCCGCGAGTACCGCGTCAAAGATCGCGGCATGATTGCGGTACGTCTCATCGGGATTTGCGTCGCCGAGGTTGACATGCTCCGTCGCTTTGCGGTACGTCAGCCAGAAGGTATCAAGCAACCGCAAGAGTATCTGGTTGCCTACGTTCTCGAACAGCGCCTGATGAAACGCGCGGTCGTCTTCGATGGTTGGCTCATCGCGCGCCACATGCGCCGCCATGCTGACGATAATGCCGCGCAACCGTTCACGCTGCTCGGTGGTCAGAGCGGCAATCGCTTTGGCAATCATGCCGGTTTCAAGTACCTGGCGAATCTCCAGGAACTCCGCCAGCTCGCGCAACTCGAAGCGCATCCCGTAGGAGAGGTTTTCCAGCAACGGCTCGAACGCGAACGACCCCACAAAAACGCCGCTCCCGCGCCGCACCTCAATGATGCCGAGCGCGCTCAGTCCCTTGATCGCCTCACGCAGTGAGTTACGGGAAATGCCAAGTTGACGGGCAAGCTCGGTTTCAGGCGGAAGCGCCGCACCAGCCGGTAACGCATTCGCCAGAATATATTCCTTGATCCGCTCCTGCGCCGACTGCGACAACAGCGGCGCGGGCGGAATCGGGCGCAACCCTCGCACGATACGATGCCCCCTGACAACTGCATTCATTCGGGTGTCCCTGCTCGTGGCCCATCTTAGCCACCTGTAGGATATCTGTCAACAACTCGCCGCGATGTCCGCGTGGTGAGGGGAGGATTAAACCGCGAAGGCGCAAAGGCGCGAAGGAAATACAGAGAGAAAGGGATGATTTGTATTTTCCTCTGATCCTTTCGCGCCTTCGCGCCTTCGCGGTTTAATCGTCTTTGCATTTAGTGCGGACTTCGGTGATTGCACGCAGCGTGGCATGAATGCTGCACCTGCTCGTGCATCGTTATCTCGTCATCGTGACTGCTAAAGGAGCAAACTCGTGGATAAACTGCAACGCAAGCTCGACGAGCCGTCCACCCTGCGCGAAATCGCCGTGGAACCGACGGTTCAGCACGGTCTCAGCCCCGATGAGGCAAAGACGCACCACAAAGAGGGCGATCTCGCGGTCGCAAACGATGCCTCACACACCGAGGAGGTAGGGCGTGAGGGCGGACGCACCGACCATATCGTGCTCGATAGCGGCAAAGCGGTGCCGCGCGACCCGGAGCAGTCGGAAGGGTAATCCCGCCATCTGCAAATCGTCAATCGCGCTGAAAAAGCGTGATACACTCGGCACGTTGGCTCTTGTGGATACATTGGGGATTGTCATGCCACGTCACACATACCGTTCAGCCACGCCGTTTGCCCGCGTGCTTGTTGCGCTTTCGTTTCTCATCACGCTCACGCTTGCCGTACCGGTCGCGGCGGACGAACCCCGCTACCCCGACGCGATCACGCAGGGCGACCCATATCTCGGTGGCAATGTGCAGGCGGTGGGGTCAGGCGCACCGAAAAACGCGGGCGCCGACCCGATGCCCGTCAATGGAACGATCATCGGTGGCTGTGATGTTGGCGTGACTGCAAGTGGCACGCTCGCGTACCAGCGCACCATCTACACCGCGACGCTCACGGGATACATGGGAGAGACACATTTCTATGCCGATCACGGCTGCACGGTGCCGCTTACCCCGTGACAGCCAACGACGGCCCCGACCCTCACCCTGTGAAAAAGCGAAGGCGGCGACTTGAGCAGGAACCACAGCGATGCCCTGATTATCGGTAGCGGCCCGAACGGCCTGGCGGCGGCAATCACGTTCGCCAGACAGGGGCGGTCGGTGCGCGTCCTCGAAGCGCGCCCGGTGCTGGGAGGCGCGATGGCGACGGGCGACGTGACATTGCTCGGCTTTCACCACGACCTGTATTCCGCCGTGTACCCGGCGGGTGCGGCATCACCCGTGTTCGCACGCTGGCCCCTCGCGGCGCATGGCCTGCGCTGGGTTCATCCCCCCATCGCAGTGGCGCATCCGCTGCCCGACGGCCGCGCGGCGGCGTTGCACCGCGACCTCGACGCCACGGCAGCGAACCTCAATGCGTTCGCTCCCGGCGACGGCGACCGCTGGCGGCAATTCGTCGCGCCCTACCTGCGGCAGTTCGCAACGATGCGCGCGGTGATGCTCGGCGGGTGGCCACCGGTCGCGGGCGGGGTGCGCTTTCTCACGCGGTTCGGGGTGGAGGGCAGCCTTGAATTCGCGCGCCTCGTGCTGCTATCGGCGGAAACGCTCGCCCATGAACTGTTTACCGGCGCGGCGGCGACCGCGTGGCTCTATGGCGCGGCGATGCACGCGGACGTACCGAACCGTGAGGCGGGAAGCGCGATTGGCGCGTTTTACCTGTATCTGCTCGGTCACGCCGTCGGCTGGCCCAGCCCGGAAGGCGGGTCGGGCCGGTTGGCCCAGGCGCTCGTGCGTTACCTCCATGACCTCGGCGGCGAAACGCATACCGACACGACCGTAACGCAAATCTGCGTGGAAAACGCACGGGTACGCGGCGTACGCACCGCGAACGGGGAGGAGTACACCGCGTCCATCATCATCGCGGATACAACGCCCGATGCGCTCATTCGGCTGGCGGGCGACGCCCTGCCGAGCGGGTACACCCGGCGGTTGCGACGGTTCCGGCCCGGCGCGCAGAGCTTTAAAATGGATTGGGCGCTCGCCGGCCCCATTCCCTGGGACGCGCCGGAGGCACGGCAAGCAGGCACGGTACATGTGGGCGGCACGGTGACGGACCTCGAACAGAGCATCGCCCAGGCGTGTGACGGCATCCTGCCGGAACGCCCCTTTCTCCTGCTCGGCCAGCAATCGCTCGCGGACCCGACGCGCGCCCCGGCGGGCAAGCATACCGCGTGGGGGTACTCTCATGTGCCCGCCGGGGTGGATTGGGCGCGTGCGTCGGCGGTGCAGATTGAACGGATGGAGGCGCAGATCGAGCGGTTCGCGCCGGGGTTCCGTGACCGCGTACTGGCCCGCGCCGTCACCACACCGGGAGACTTTGCGCAACAGAACGCGAACCTCGTTGGCGGCGACGTAGGCGGTGGCAGCTACGCACTCGACCAACTGATCTTCCGCCCACTACCTTCGCTTTCCCCCTATCGCACACCGATACGTGGCCTGTACCTCGCCAGCGCCTCCACCTTTCCCGGTGCGGCGGTGCATGGCGTGGCGGGAGACGCCGCCGCCCGCGCCGCCCTCACCGACCGCCGCCTGCGCCGCGCCTGAACCCGGTTTGCATCGGGCGGTGCGAGAGGGGGATTTGAACCGCGAAGGCGCGACGGGGACCAAGAAAATATATATTAACTCTTTCGCATTTCTTCGCGCCTTTGCGCCTTCGCGGTTCAGTCGTCTTCGCTTTTATCGGAGTCATCCTGATGAGTGACACCACAAGCCGTTCGCGCTATCCTGCCGCAAGCTCTATTGGCATACGCGACAGGGAGGCAGACGGCATGAAGATCACGGCGGTGAGGTGTGTGCGGTACACGGGCACGATGCCCTTCAATGGCACGTTCTGGGAAGAGCGGCTGATTCGTCCCGTAGACATCTACCCGGAGTTCGGCAACGAGGGAGCGAACTGGATGGAACCGGCGGGCGAGGCGGGGTACAGAATGGCTTCCTCGTTCGTGCATATCGAGACGGACGCAGGCGTCTCCGGCACGGGCGGGCCGATCACGGAGGAGCAGGCGCACCTCATCCAGACGCAGATGACGCATTACCTGGTGGGGCAGGACCCACTCGCCATCGAACGCATCTGGGATATCCTGTACCGCGCCAGCGTGCATGGCCGCAAGGGGATCGAGATGATGGCGATCAGCGCCATTGACTGCGCCTTGTGGGACCTCAAGGGCAAGTGGGCGAATGTGCCGGTCTACGTCCTGCTCGGTGGGCCAACACGGGAAAGCGTGCCCGCGTACGCCTCCATGCTCGGCTACTCCCTCGAACCGGAACGTGTGGCGGAGCGGGCGAAGGAGATCGTCGCGCAGGGATACCGGGCGACCAAGTGGTTTCCCCGTTGGGGGCCGACCGATGGACGCGCGGGCATCGCGAAAAACGTCGAACTGGCGCGCACGCTGCGTGGGGCCGTCGGGCCGGATGCGGACTTCATGATTGACGCCTGGATGTCTTGGGACGTGCCGTACACGCTGGCGATGGCGGGGCGGTTCGCGGAGTACGCGCCGAAGTGGATCGAGGAACCCGTGCTCCCGGACAAGGTCGCAAGCTACGCCGCGATCACGGCACAGATCGGGCACAATATTCAGGTTTCCGGCGCTGAGCATGAATACACGCGTTGGGGCATCCAGCAGTTGATGGAGCGGCGTGCGATGCACATTTATCAGGCGGATACGTACTGGGCCGGCGGTATTACCGAACTAATGAAGATCGCCACGCTCGCAAGTGTGTACGATGTGGTGCTCATCCCACACGGGCACTCCACCCCCGCGAACGCCCACATCAGCTACTCCCTGCCCGTCACCCTCTGCCCGATTCAGGAATATCTGGTGAAGTGGAACACCGTGCATCAATGGTTTCTCAAGAATCCCGTAATGCCCATCAATGGCGCGATTCCGCTGCCAACGCTGCCCGGCATCGGCATGGAACTGGATGACGCGAAGATCGAGGGACAACAGGAACTGCGCTATTAGCGTCGCATCTTCCTCACCCCCGGACCGACTGCCCTCACCCCCGGCCCCTCTCCATTAAATGGAGAGGGGAGGTAGCGTCACGTTGTGATCTCTCCCCGACGCCACAACCCTCACCGTGTCTTGCTTCCCTCCCTTCTCCGCTTGACAGAGAGGGGCCGGGGGTGAGGGCATTTGCCCCCGCTATAACGTGGTGGTACCGCTCAATGCGGTATCCACCGCGTCGGACAATGCACCACTACTGACGGGCTTCGTGAGGTACGAGGTCGCGCCTGCCTGCATCGCCCGCTCATGATCGTCGTCTTCACCGCGCGCCGTGAGGATGATGATGGGCATGTGGCTACCGCCCGGCAGGGCACGCACGCGCGCGGTCAGGGTGATGCCGTCGAGTACGGGCATCATCAGGTCCGTGACGAGTACGTCGGGCATTGCGGTCGCCATGCCGTCCAATGCCGCGACGGGGTCTGTCTCCGTCATCACGGTATGGCCGAACCGCTCGAGGATCAGGCGGCAGACGCGCAGGTTCACGGAATTATCGTCTACCACAAGGATACGTGCCACAAGTTCATCCTCCGCCCGTTCGTTCAGCCGGGCCGGTTCCGCAGGCGGCCCCGATTCATGACGCGACGGCAGCTAACGCGGCAGACGTGTCGGGCAGAATGCGGAAGGCACGGTCCAGCATCGTGAGCGAGAAGACCTGAAGCACGGTTGGTTGCACACCCGCAAGCACGAAATCACGCCCGTGCGCCCGGAACGCTTTCAGACCGGAAATGAGCGCCGCGAGGCCGCTGGAATCAATAAAGGTCACATGCTGGAGGTTCACCACGCCGTGTGCATCGCCGGGATCACCGTGCGCCGCAAACGATTGGCGGGCTTTCGGCGCGGCGAGGGCGTCCAACTGGCCCTTCAACTCGAAGATCACGATGTCTCCTTCTTGCCGTGTCGTCACATCCATTGCGCGTTCCCTCCTTCGTGGGCGGCAACCGCGAGCCGCTTCTCCAGGTGCCAGTGATTCCGCTCATCCGCCCCGCGTGAATGCGCCATCACGTCCATCGTTTGCTGAATGATGAACAGCCCGTATCCCCCCTCAAGGAGTGCATCCACGTCCGGAGCGTGTGGTTCGGCTGCCGTGAATGCCGCGCCCGTATCGAAAAGATCGAGTACGACCCGATCTTCTTCGAGCGTCGCCTCAAACGTGATCGTCCCGTTCACCATTCCCCGATAGGCATGAACGACGACGTTTGTCGCCAGTTCGGAGACTGCCAACTGCACCTGGTACATCTCCGCGTCGCCCATTACCGGCTCACAGAGCGTAATGACGCTCTGCCGCAGAAGCGGGAGATACGCGAGGGCTGCCGGACATTGCACGATCACGATGTGCCTCTCCATCTCACCCCTCCGCCTTCAGGACCACGAGGGTAATGTCGTCGCGTTGCTCCGGGGCGAATGCCTGTACCGCCGCGATGATTGTCTCTTCGATAACCGTTGGCGATTGCGATGCCACGCGCAGAAGGGTTTCACGCAAGCGCGCAATGCCGAACAGGGCGCCATCCGCCGCCATTGCCTCGGTGACGCCGTCAGTGTACAACAGTAATACATCGCTGGGTGAGAATAACACCGTCTCATTGCCAATATTTATTCCGATGTCAATGCCGATTGGCAAACCGGTCGCGGCAAGCTCCTCGATAATGCCCGTCTCCGCGTGCCAGAGCAGTGGGGGGTTGTGGCCCGCGCTCGCGTACTGCAACGTCCGGGTGTCACGATGATAGGTGGCAAGCGCGCAGGTCACGAACGAACCGATGCGGTCAAGCTCCCCCGCAACGGACCCCTGCATGGCGCGCAACGCGGTCGCAGGGGAGGCATTATGGCGCATCTCCGCGCGCAATGCGCTGAGGCAGATCGTGGTGATGAGGGCAGCCGCGACGCCCTTGCCCGCGACATCGCCGACGCCGATCATGAATGGCTCTCCGGCGGGAATATCGTGATCCGGATGGATGTAAAAATCACCGCCGACTTCGCTGGCGGGCAGAATACGCGCCGCGAGCGTGACCCACGCCGCGCCGGGAAACGCCGCAGGCAGAAACGCCGCTTGAATCTGCGCCGCGAGTTCGAGATCGCGGGCGAGGCGGCTGCGGCGAATCTGCTCCTCCTGTAAGGCGAACCGGGCCACAATGGTAATACTCTGTTCGACGACGGCCTGCATCAGCCGTCGGTTACCCGCCGTAAAACCACCGGGCTTCGTGGCGCCATAACAGGCCGCCGACGCGATGCCCTCCGCCGTTTGAATCGGTGCGACCACGAGGCTGGCGACACCGTTGCTCACCGCGAGGCGCGCGCCCCCCGCTCCTAGCGCGTCACAGGCTGCGGTGGTGGTATTTGCAACGAGGGCATGATTCGCGCGCGTCGCCGTTTCGTGCGCGAGCATCAGAAGCGACGTGTCCGGCACCACGCCATCGGTGAGCAGCAGCGATTCCGCGTCGGGTTGCGTCACGATCAGGGCGCTGCCTGCCGCGCCAACGATGCGCCGCGCCTGCGCCAGTACGAGCCGCAGCGCATCCGCCAGCGTATCCGCCCCCGACAGGGTACGCGCTGTCTCGTAAAGAAACGTGATCTGATCGTATGAGTCAACCAGTTCATCGGCCATCGTGTCGAGTTCCGCTTCGTACGCGATGCCCTCACCAATCAGACACGCCGCCGATAGGAGCCACGCATACTGTGTGTCCGACGCTGCCCGGCCCACGAGCCATGCCAGCGTTTCTCCCGCCACAACCACCGGGGCGGCAGATGTTGTGGATGTGTTCACAAAGGCGAGGCCCGTGCCCCCATCAGCCTCCCATGCACGGCACATTGCCTCCCATGCGTCTCCATGCCGGGTTTGCCATGCGATGACGCGCGCATCAGGCGTCGCGCGGGGGGACAACTGCGCGGTGTGCGGCTTGCTCATCATCGCATCTGCAATCCATCGGACTCAGGCACCGGATCAAGGTAGGCGGCAACAATCGCGGGGAATGCGCGCGTATCTATCGGCTTCGCAACGTACCCGGAGCAGCCTGCCTGGAGAAACATCTCCCGATCACCGGGCATCGCGTACGCGGTCAACGCGACGATCGGCGTATGGAGGAAGCGTGTGTCCCGCCGCAACCGGCGTATGATCTCCAACCCGTCAATATCCGGCAACTGGATATCCACAAGAATGATATCCGGCGCCATCGTACGCAGGAGATCGAGGGCTTCCTGCCCGCTCGTCGCTTCGTGCAGTTGATAGCCATAGGGACGGAGCAAGAGGCGCATGAGACGCATGTTGCGTTCGTTGTCTTCGATAATCAGCATGCTTGTCATTCGCGCATCCCCCTGACAAAGCCGCACCTGCAATTGCCCAAATTATCATGCCATAATAGAGAGGATTATCGCACAGGTTCGGGCAGGGCGCGGCGGTCTCTCGGGACATTAGCGCGAATTGCGGTACCGTTGGCCTGAATCTTCCTAAGCCCCGGCCCCTTCCCTCGGAGGGAAGGGGCCGGGGCTTAGGAAAACGGGGCCACTATCACCGCGAACCGCTCTCGCACCGATCAATTGCCGCTGCAACCGTGCGCCAAACCCCACCGCGAGTTCGTACGGGATCGTCCCGGCTGCATCCGCAAGTTGCGCGAGCGTTTGCGTTGCCGTGCCTGACTGCCCGACAACCACCACGGCGTCACCGACTGCTGCGGGTAGCGCCGGGGGCAGGGCCGCAACGCATTGGTCCATCGAGATGCGCCCGATCAAGCGGCACCACTGCCCCGCGATCAACACGCCCCCCCGGTTCGAGAGCGCCCGCATCAACCCATCCGCGTACCCAAGTGGGATCAGCGCGGCACGGGTCGGTTCGGTCGCGGTAAACGTGCGCCCATATCCGACGCTTTCCCCCGGCGCTACCGAAAACACACGGGCAATCGCGCTTTCAATGCCGAGCGCGGGGGTAAGCGGGAAAGGCTGTGGCGTCGCCGGGTCGGGCGTGATGCCGTACAACGCGATGCCCACGCGCACCATGTCCCAAGGCGCGATGCGCTGCATCGTCGCGCCGCTGTTTGCCGCGTGCGCGAGCGGCGGACGCAGCCCCACGCGGGTGAGCGCCGCGAGCACTGCGGCAAAGCGCGCCGCCTGCACATGCATGAACGGGTCATCCGGTTGGTCTGCGGTGGCGAAGTGCGTGGCGATGCCTTCCACGACGATGCCGTCACACGCCGCCAATGCTCGCATGAACGGTACCGCATCTGCTGCGGCGATGCCGTAGCGTCCGAGACCCGTGTCCACCTTCACATGCACGCGTGGGGGCGGCAGGCCCGCGTCTCGCGCCGCCTGGGCCAGAGCGTCGGCCTGTGCGCGATGCGCGATCAGGGGCGTGAGACCGTGCCGGACGAGCGTGGCGGCCTCGCGCGGGTCGGTGGGTGAAAGGACGAGCACGCGGGCCACCAACCCCGCCGCCCGCAGGGCAATCCCTTCATGCACCGTTGCGACCATCAACCAATCCGCGCCCGCGTCAAGTGCTGCGCGTGCGACGGGCACGGCGCCATGCCCGTACCCGTCGGCTTTCACGACCGCGCCAAACAACGTGGTGGCAGGCAGCAACCGGCGAAACTGCCGCACATTTGCCGCGATTGCCGGGAGGTCTATGCGGGCAAAGCTCATCCGCCGATCCAGCAAAACACTCCATTCATCACAGGCGACGGGCGAAACATCAGCAACGAAAGCGGGCCGCTCCCCCGTTTCTCCCGATGCTATCCGCGCCGGCTACACGCCCATGATCGCTCGCATCGCCTCGGCAATGGCGGGGAAGAGGTCGGGTGCAACCATGCCATAGACGCCCACGCGATCCGCCGCAATCCAGCCCGCGCGCGCACCCAAATGGAGGCCGCATACGGCGGCGTCAATTGGGGCGAGGCCCTGCGCGAGAAAGCCACCGATCAGCCCGGCAAGCACGTCCCCCGTGCCGCCGGTTGCAAGGGCCGGATTGCCACCGGGAACCGCCCAGAACGCACCATCCGGGGCTGCCACCACGGTCGGCCCGCCCTTGAGCACGACGACCTGGTTCCAGCGCCGCGCATACTCCGTCGCAGTGCCCCACGGGTCACCCTTCACGGCTGCCACGTCAAGCTTCGTCAGGCGTGCCATCTCACCGGCATGGGGCGTCAGGATCAACGGGCGGGTGAGGCGTGTCCACCACTCGTCAATTTCCGAGAGGTAGTTGAGGCCATCCGCGTCAATCACGAGGGGCAGGGTTTCCGGCAGGATCGCCGTTTGCTCAACGCTACCGGCGGAAGACGCGCCAAAACCAAAGGCGGGCCGCGCCTTTGTCTCGCTGATGCCGAGCAGGCGTCCGAGAAACTGCTTGGTGTCGCTATCGCGTCCCATGCCCGGCCCCACGACCGCCGCCGTGTAGCGGTGCATGGACTCCCCAAGCATTTTCGCGGCCCCCGTGATGTCGTCCGACAGCGGCAGCAGTGTCGCTTCCCGCACCGCCGCCGCGACGATCCCGGCAATTGCGCGCGGGATCGCCATCGTCGCGAGGCCCACGCCACCGCGCATCGCTGCCTCCGCCACAAAACCCGGCGCGCCCGTGTACGTCACCGCACCGGAAATCACGAGCAGCGTGCCGAAGTCGCTCTTGTGCGCGTCCGCGAGGCGGCGGGGGATGCGCGTGCGCACATCGGCATCGGTTGTCATGCGCGGCCCCGGCTCCGACGGCTCACCGAGGCCGAGGTCAATTACCTCGATGCGGCCCGCGTACCGGCTCCCCGGCGGCACGAGACAGCCACGCTTCGGGCTGCCGAGGGTCACGGTGAGGTCCGCCCGGATCGCATCATCGCTCGCTTCCCCGGTCGTGGCATCCACGCCCGTGGGGATGTCGAGCGCGATCACCCGTGCGGTGCGGGGCGGCACGGTGTTGACGAGGCGCGTGACCTCGGCAGTCGCGGGCCGTAGCCCGGCACGGCTTCCCGTGCCCACGAGCGCGTCGAGCACGATATCCGCCTCGGCGAGCGCGGCCCGGAGCGCGTCGGTGTTCTCCAGTTCGGTAATATTATGGCGCGGGCCGGAGACATCGGAGCGTGGCGTCGCGCTCCAGACGGACACGCGAAAGCCGTCGTTGGCGAGCGCGGTCGCGGCCACCGCACCGTCGCCACCGTTGTTCCCCCCACCGAGCAGCACCACGACACGCGCGGCGCTATGCGGCGCGACGCGGCGCACCGCTTCCGCGACCCCCGCCCCGGCCTGCCGCATCAGCGCGGGAGCTTCCACACCACGGGCGAACGCGGCATCTTCTAGCGAACGCATCTCAGCGGCAGTCACGATGCGCATAAAATAGTTACTCCATTCATTAGTATGCAGTATGCAGTATGCAGCGAAATGCATTGGTCCCTCTGCATACCGCATACTGCGTACTGCATACTACCTACGGTATCCCACCACGAACGCGACTGCAAGCGTGCGGCTGTGGCTGAGGCTGACCTGCCACTCGGCAATGCCGAGGGTGTGTGCGTGTGCGGCGGCGGCGGCATGTAACCGGAGCGTCGGCTGGCCGCCCGGCAGAGATTCGATCTCGATCATCTGCCAACTGACCGCACCGATCCCCGTACCGAGCGCCTTTGCCGTCGCTTCCTTCGCCGCAAAGCGGGCGGCGAGCGACGCGGAGCGCTCGCCCGTACCGGCCCGCTCCGCCGGTGTGAAGACACGCGCGAGGAAACGCTCGCCATACCGCACCCGCGCGGCAACCACACGCTCGATTTCTACCATGTCCACACCGACAAGGAGATGCCCGCCGTTGCCCCCGGCATTGGGAGCAACGGGGGCAGCGAAAGGCCGGGGCAATGGTTCAGTACCCGATGCCACGGTAGGTGAATCCCAGGGCGCGCATCTGCTCACGGTCGTAGAGGTTGCGCCCGTCGAGCAGCACCGGCGTGCGCATCGCCTCGCACACCCGCGCCATGTCCGCCTGCTTGAACTCGTTCCAGGGCGTGAGCAACAGCAGGGCATCCGCCCCCTTCACCGCCTCGTATGGATCGAGTACAGTGACGAGGTCGCGGATGGCGCGTTGCGCGGTCACGTTCGCTTCGGGGTCGTACGCACGCACCTGTGCCCCACGATCCATCAGCGACTCGATAATCTCGATGCTCGGCGCTTCCCGCATGTCGTCCGTATCCTGCTTAAAGGCGAGGCCCCAGACGCCGATCCGCTTGCCGCGCAGATCGCCCACGTACTTCTCCACCTTCGCCACAAAGCGGTACCGCTGATACTGGTTGATCTCCAGCACGCTGTTCAGCAGTTGCGGGTGCAGGTTGTTTTCCTTCGCCATATGCGCGAGGGCTTTCACGTCTTTCGGGAAGCAGGAGCCACCGAAGCCGATGCCCGCGCTGAGAAAGAGCGGCCCGATGCGCGGGTCGTAGCCCATCCCTTCCGCGACCACCCGCACATCCGCCCCAAACACGTCGCAGATTGCCGCGATTTCGTTGATGAATGAAATCCGTGTCGCGAGCATCGCGTTGGATGCGTACTTGATCAGTTCCGCCGTTTGCAGGTCGGTGCGCACGATGGGCACTTCCATCGTGGCATACAGCCCCGCCACGGCATTCACCGCCTCGGTATCCATACCACCGAGCACCACGCGGTCCGGCTCCATCACATCGCGCACCGCCGCGCCCTCGCGCAGAAATTCGGGGTTCGAGACCACCGCGAAGGTCACGTCCGGGGGCGCGTTCATTTCAAGGGTGCGCGCAACGAAGTCCCCACTGCCCATCGGCATCGTGCTCTTGTTGATGATGACCGTGTGGCCCTTGAGGTGTTGGGCGATGGAGCGAGAGGCAGATTCCACGCGGCTCATGTCCGCCTTGCCGTTCGGGCCGGGAGGGGTGTCCACCGTAATGAACACAAATCCGGCATCCGGCACCGCTTTGGTGTAGTCGGTGGTGAAACGGAGCCGCGCCGCCTCGGTGTTGCGGATCACCAACTCCGCCAGCCCCGGCTCGAAGAACGGCATTTCGCCTTCGCGGAGGCGGGCAATCTTCTCCTCGATGATGTCCACACAGATGACCGTGTTGCCGAGTTCGGCAAACCACGCACCGGTCACTAAGCCCACGTACCCCGTGCCAATCACGGCAATCGTATTCATCGCGCTCCCGATCCTTCCCCCACTCCCACCGAGCGGCCCGTAGTTTGCGTTACTTTGCGATAATCGAAACGTTTGCGATATATGCGTCAAAGTCGTGGCCGGACGCATACAGTTGCAGGCCCACCAGCTTGTATGGCGCGGGCCGGAGCGTTTTCAGGTCGAGCGTGAACGTTGACCAGGTATTGGGTGTGACCTGCTGCCCGATCAGCGTACCATTGTTTGTTCGGTTCCCCGCGTCGTTCTGAGAGTAAAATGCCCAGCCTTTATCGGGCAGCGGGATACCGTGGCTATCCGCATAGCGGAGCAGGATGATCAGCGGGTATTCGGAGCCGATGTCACCACCCGCCGAGAGGCTATGCGAGACGACCTTGACATCCGCCGTGAGCGTCACCTGGTCGAACTCGTCGGTTTCCCCGAAGGGGAAAACCTGCTCCAAACCGACCTGGTTGTTATCCACGTTCCCGCCCGCGCGCACGAAATGGAGCGAGGTGGTCTTCTGCCCGCGAATCACTGTGTCCGGCACGAGTTCCGCCCGTCCAGGCGCCACACCCCGGCTATCACCGCCGTCGTCAGCCAGCGGCGCGATCTCCTGCCAGCGCGTCGCGGGTTTGCCAATGTCCTGCGCCTCGAACGCGAATGTGCCATTGGCGACCAGCTCGCGCTGTTTAATCGTCGGGCTGTCCGGTGCAAGCCCCGCCGTCACGGTCGTCTGTTGCCCGTTGTTGACCGTGACCTGCTGCCCCGCGCTGCTGACGACGACGGTTAAGCCTTCCAGCACCGACACACTCATCGTTTCCGTTGTCGTATCTTGCGACGGCAGCACGAGGACGCGGAAGCGCGTGCCTGGTTGCCGCGCTTCCACCGTACCGCTTGGGGTGCGGATCGCGATGTTCGCCCGCGCGAAACCCGTCGCCGCACTCGTATCAATGATCGCGCGCCCCGCGTCCAGCCGCAGAATAATCGTCGCGCTACGGTTGAGGTATTGTGGAGAGCGCAACTGCTCGAACTTCATCCGCGTGCCGCCGGAAAGCTCCACGCCGGTGCCGTCGAACAGCACAATGCGGACACGGGTGTCGGGCGGCGTTTGCAGCGTGTATCCCTCGGCAACCATGTCGCTCGCCAGAACCTTGAAGCCGATCTGCTGCGGTGGCTGCACGAGCACCTGGCTACCAGAGATGATCTGGTCAACATGCCCCGTCCGCTGGCTCGTTGCCCGCGCGCGATACACGAAAAAGCCAGCCCCCGCGCTACTGATGAGCACGGTGAAGACGAGAAAACTCGCAATCAAGACGCGCCATGCTTTACGGGTATACGCCACCTGTGTTCTCCCGGCAGTGGCGAGGTCGGGAGCCGTAGGAGTGAGACTGGATGTGCTCGTCATGCGTTCCTTTGTATCCCTGTGCGGTGCCATCCGCTTCACTGACATCACATGTACGTACGTACATGCCCTCTCTCATATTGTACGAAGCATACTCCCGCCGGTCAAATCCGCAGGTTTCACCGGCGGTTTCTCACGCTATTGCTGCCGGCGCTGCTTCTGGGCGCGGTACTGCGTGCGGTTCGCTGCCGCCGCTGCCGCCGACGCGGGGCGATAGCGCGCATGAAACGCCTCCCGTTGCTCTCCGAAGGTGCCATCCCCAATCGCGGCGCGCATCGTTCGCATCTCGCGCAGGATAAACGCGAGGTTGTGGATCGTGGCGAGCCGGTACCACAGCAACTCTTCCGCCCGCTGCAAGTGGTGCAGGTACGCGGCGGTGAAACGGCGGCAGGTCGAACAATCACACGTCGGGTCAACGGGCGCGAAGCAGTCGCGGAAGCGTGCATTGCGGATGCTGACGCGGCCTTCGGGCGTATACAACCCACCATGCCGCGCCACGCGCGCGGGCAACACGCAATCGAACAAGTCTACACCGCGCGCCACGCCTTCCCAGAGGTCTTCGGGCGATCCCACCCCCATCAGGTAGCGTGGCTTCGCGGCGGGGAGAAAGGGTGTGGTCGCGGCGAGCACGCGGTACATTTCCTCTTTGGACTCGCCCACACTGAGACCACCGATGGCGTTTCCCGGTAGACCGAGCGACGCGACGAACTCGGCTCCCACGCGCCGCAGGGTTTCGTTCGCGCCACCCTGCACGATGCCAAACAATGCCTGATTAGGGCGCTGTTGCGCGGCAACTGCGCGTTCGAGCCAACGGTGCGTGCGGTCGAGCGCGCGGCGCAGATCGCGCTCGGTCGCGGGGAGGGCAAGGCATTCGTCGAGCGGCATGATGATGTCCGCGCCAAGCATCCCCTCGATCTCGATCACGCGCTCCGGCGTAAAGCGGTGACGGCTGCCGTCATGGATGCTGCGGAAGGTTACGCCATCATCGTCCACTACCCGCTGGTTGCCGAGGCTAAAGACCTGAAATCCCCCCGAATCGGTGAGCACCGGGCGATCCCACGCCATGAAGCGATGCAGGCCCCCGGCCGCCGCGATTAATTCCGGCCCCGGACGGAGTGCGAGGTGGTACGTGTTCGACAGGATGACGCGGGCGTCGAGCGCGCGCAGATCGTCCGGGTCGAGGGCTTTCACGGTTGCCTGCGTGCCGACGGGCATGAACATCGGCGTGGGAATCGCGCCATGCGGTGTGTTCAGCACGCCTGCACGCGCCCCGGTCGCGGTGTCGGTTGCCGTGAGTTGGAACGGGAACGATGCGTCATCTGCCATAAGGAGCATTGAACCACAATGTCGGGGTGGGGGCCGGGATGCCCTCACCCCCAACCCTGAATCTTCCTAACCCCCGGCCCCTTCGGGCGAAGGGAAGGGGAGGGTGCCGCTGGAATATCGAGGTGATGGGGGAATATCGTCACCTTGCCCCGTCTCACTCCCCTTCCCTTCGCCCGAAGGGGCCGGGGGTTAGGAAGTCCCCTTTTCAGTCTCCCCGCCAGCTAACGATGACGCAGAGACGCACGGTCGCGCCGGGGGCAAGGGCGGGAAGGCCGTTCGGGTCGCCTTCGGGGAAGGAAGCGGCGGAAGGCATCAGGCTATGCGGCTCCAGTGAAATGGACGGCTGCCAGGGGGGATTGAAGTAGAGAACATCCCGCACGCCTTCCGTCAGGGTCAGCGAAATTCGCCCCGTGCCGGGAGGCCCGGTGAGCGTGGCAATCTCGCTCGGTGCAATGTCGGTCCGGTCGCGCGTGTCTTCCGCCCCGGTAGGTGCGCCCGTGAAGTCTTCGGGCGACGCGGGTCGGGTTTCGCCCGTGGGAATTGGCGGTTCAAGCAGACGTTCCGTGCGCCCCGGCAGATGCACCCGCACCGCGTCGCGCCGGCCGCCGAGCGCGTCCACCGCGAAGTATGGGTGCAACGCGATACCGACCGGCGCCGTGTCCTCCCCCTCGTTTGTGGCGGCGAGCGTCAGATGCAGCGTGCCGTCCGCGACGCGCACAGTGTGCGTCACCGTCACATTGAAGGGATATGCCGCCTGCTCGTCGGGTTGGAGGTCGGCAGGGGTAGCGAAGCGCGCGGTAACGAAGTCCGGCCCCTGCGCCGTAACGTGCCAAGGATGCTTTTGCGCGAAGCCATGCGTGATCGTGCCCGTTTTCCCAAGCGGGCCGGGCAGATGATATTCCACGCCTTGCCAGTGGTATACCCCGCCCCGCGTGTGGCCGGGGAAGGGAAAGAGCACGGGCACACCGAAGCGCGTGGGCATCTCGCGCTGAAGCGCTGGCCCCTCCGTAGCGACGAGATGCACCCAGCCACGATCGGTGCGCACTGCGAAGCCCACGGTGTTGCCACCGATATCGGGCGCGAACCATGCCCGCGCCGCCCCCACCGCGTCTTCAATCATGAGCAGTGTGCTGGCGACGGCCTCCCAACCGGGAGGCGCATCGGGAGCATTCGGAGCCACGGACATGGTGAGCCTCCTTGCATGTATGCGTCTGTGCGTGTCAGGGAAACAACGATTGCGCGCCGAGATGCGAGGTATCGTTGAGGAGCCGCAGCGATGTGCCCCAGGGTTCATCCTCAATCACGGATAGCCCGGTGTTGTCGAAGTGAAAGGCCCGGCGGTAGTCTTCAGGGAGATTCAACGCCTGCGCCACGAACGAGCGGAGCAGGCCACCGTGCGCCACGATGAGTACGTCGCCCGTGTGGCCACGCGCGCGCACGCCATCGAGCGCCACCCCCGCCCGTGCGTGCAACACCGTCGCGCTCTCCGCACCGGGAGGGGTGTAGGTGAGAATCGCGGTACCGGCGAGGCCGTGCCCCTCCATCCAGCGCGCGTACTCCTGGGGGTGCCGGATCTCGATCTCCGGCGCGGTCAACCCTTCAAAGAGGCCAAAGGCGATCTCGCGCAAGTCGGTCACGAATTCCAGGGGCACATCGGGGTGCCGCGCCATGATCGCGCGGGCGGTGTCGGCGGCACGGGCGAGGTCGGAAGCGTAGCACGCTTCAAAAGCGTACCCCGTGAGCCGCGCCGCGATGCGCTCCGCCTGCGCATGTCCGGCTGCGGAGAGAGGGGCATCCTGCTGCCCCTGAATGCGCCCCTCCGCGTTGTACGTGCTTTCCCCGTGCCGCACAAGAAAGAGGCGCATCATGGACTCCGTTCACGAGAGTAGCCGGTGTCGGCGCCTGATTCCTGCTGATCACCGGCTACTGCGTATTGCGTACTGCTTACTGCGCCTCGATAGTCACCTTGTTCATCGTGACATTCTGCACGGGACGGTCGCCCGCGCCGGTTTGCACCTGCGCCATGCGGTCCAAGACATCCATGCCGCTCGTCACTTTGCCGAAGATGCTGTAGTTTTTCGGCAACATGCCCCGTGCGGTGAGGTTTTCAAAGCAGATGAAAAACTGCGAGCCATTCGTGTTGCGGCCACTGTTCGCCATCGCCAGCGTGCCCTTCTCGTAGTTGCGGTGCGCGGGGATGTCTTCATCGGCGAACTTGTAACCGGGGCCACCCGTGCCCGTGCCCGTGGGATCGCCGCCCTGCACCATGAAACCGGGAATGAGGCGGTGAAAGATGATCCCATCATAGAAGCCCTGATTCGCCAGAAAGACGAAGTTGTTCACGGTCATCGGCGCCGTGTCGCTGTAAAGCTCGGCCTCCATATCGCCCATCGAGGTCTCGAACTTCACGCGGTACGTCTTGCCACCCTCAAGCGCGAAATTCGGCGCGCCCTGCGCTTTGAACTGGTCATTCTTCCCCGCCATGTACTGTTCCCTTCCGCAGATGTATCTGCCGCTATTGCGCGCTCACGGTCACCGTTTGCATGAACACCCGCTCGGTCGGTGTCGAGTTCTCGCCCGTCGGGCCTTTGGTCGTGGGTGTCGCGGCGATCTTGTCCACCACATCCAGCCCGTCCGTCACCTTGCCGAAGATGTTGTACATCTTCGGCAGCTTCATGCCTGTCGTCAGGTTGTCGAGGCAGATGAAAAACTGTGAGCCGTTCGTGTTCGCGCCGCTGTTCGCCATCGCCAGCGTGCCCTTCTCGTAGTTGCGCGTGAACGAGGTCGATTCGTCCATGAACTTGTAGCCCGGCCCGCCGGTGCCCAGGCCGGTCGGGTCGCCACCCTGAATCACGAACCCCTTGACGATGCGGTGAAAGATCACGTTATCGTAGAAGTGGTCGTTGGCGAGAAAGGCAAAGTTATTCACAGAAATCGGCGCGGTGTCTGCATACAACTCGGCCTTCATCGTGCCCTTGTTCGTGACAATCGTGGCGACGTACTTCTTGGTCTTGTCAATCGTCATTGCGGGGGGCTTGCCCTGGTACTTGTTGTTGCGGTTCGCGGGGTCGCCGCCCGCCCCGGCTGGAACGGGCGCCATGCCGGCCACCTGCGTCACCGCCGCCTGTGCGGTGCTGGCAATACCGGGGTTTTGCGAGGCGACCGCCTGAATCGTACTTGTGACGCCGCCCGCGCCGCCCGGCACTTGTGAGGCTACCGCAGCTTGCACGGTTCCCCCCGCCGCCTGCACAGTGCTGCTCGCCGCCGCCACGGTTCCCGACGCGCCCGTTGCCGTGGCAGCGATCCCGTTTCCACATGCCGAGAGCGCGGCGGTGACGACGCCCGCAGCGCCAAGCGCAAGCGCCTTGCGCCGGGTGAGGCGCGGCGAAACCCAATGATCGTGTTGCTGGACCGTCATGCGGTCGTTCCTCCTCACGAGACCATTTCGTATCTCAGGGGCGTCGCACGCCCTCTCTCGACTCATTCCGACCACAGTACTCGCTTCGCATCGTTTGTGCCACCCGCATACGATACACACGGACGCACGGACGCCGCCACTCACCCCCGCGAATGACGGCGCCCGTAAGAGAATGCGTCACGCGCGTTAGGGCTTGCCCCCGCGACCGCCATTCCCGCCAACAACGCCGGAACTGCTCACACCGCCCGAAGGCGTGCCGACGATCACATCCGGGTTGGTCGTATCAACCGTTGCCGTCGGATTGAATTGTCCGGTGGCGACCGTGGCGTCGTTTGGGATCGGCGTGGCGTAGCCGGTAACGCTGGTCGGGATCGAGGTAGCGTAGCCAGTAGCGCTGGTAGGGGCGACGTAACCGGTAACGGGAGTGGGAGCGACGTAGCCGGTAACGCTGGTGGGAAGCGGAGCGGCGACCGCCTGACCCGCCGTGCTGGTCGGAGTCAGCGTCGGCGGCATGTAGGGTATAGGCACATTGGCAATCGGGAGTGCCGTTGAGTCAAGCCCACCGATGTAGTAGCGTTGCGGATTGGCGGTACCCGTCGCTGCCGCAGTTCCTGCCACGTATGGCGTGATTGGCGCCACCACCTGCGTCGGCGTACTGATTCCCGGCGCCGGCCCGACCACTGCGGTGCCCGATACTCCCGGCGCCGTGTTCGGCGTGGCGAGGATCGTCCCGTCCGGCCCATACGTGACGCCGCCCGGCCCGATTACGACGTACGTCGCCACCACCGTCTGGTTCGCACTGATCGTGATGCCCGGGTTCGTGCGGATGAGTTGGCCGGGGTCGCCGCTCACCGGTGCGGGCGTATAATATGCCGCCCGCACGGGCCGCGCGGTCGGCGATAGCGCGATGCCCCCCAAGGCCGCAAACGCGAGCGCGGATATGCCGAAGCCCACGAGTTTGTGCCGTAGCGGATGCGCCTGCTTCTGGCTCTGGCGATGCATCGTCATGCGTCTTTTCCCTCCTCACCGGCTGCCACCGGTGTTTCTGTCCCCGCAAGGCCAAGCCGGCCCGCGACCGGTACCAGTGCCGACACGGTGAAATTGACATGTTCATCGAAATCGAGGCCGAGTTCTTGCGCCCCCGCGATCAGGTCTTCGCGGCTCACGGCGGCGGCGAACCGCTTGTCCTTCATCTTTTTGCGCACTGCCACCGCATCCACGTCCGCGACGCGCTTCGATGGGCGCACGAGCGCGACCGCGCCGATAAACCCGGTTAGCTCATCCACCGCGAACAGCGCGTGCTCAACAGGCGTTTCGCGCGGGACACCGCTGTAATCCGCATGTGACAAGATCGCGCGCAACATCCATTCCGGGTAGCCAAGCGACCGCAGATGATCTACCGCCCGGAAGGGGTGGCCCGCGCCGTCCAGCGTCGGATACTGCTCATAATCGAGGTCGTGCAAGAGACCGACGACGGCCCATGCCTCCTCGTTTTCCCCGAAATGCCGGGCATAGGCCCGCATCGCCGCCTCGACCGCAAGCATATGCCGCCGCAGGCTCTCACTCGCCGTCCACTCCTGCACGAGCGCCCATGCGCGCTCACGGCCCCCATCGAGTTCGGTCACGCCATCTTTCCTCCGCGCCTCCGCGTGTTACCTGCCCCCGTACGTCGGGCAAGGCTCAGCAACGATGCGGATTGTCGCACAGCACTTTGCATAACACAAATCACGACCACACCACATGAAGAACGCAACCGACCGAGGCAACCGCGACGAGCGTTTCGTCGCGGTTGCCTCGGTCGGTTGCGTTCTTCGTGACACCCGTTACACCGGGAGTTTTACATTGAGCCTTCGAGGCGGGCACGGTCTTCAAGCACCTTGCCTACCACCGCAAGCGTCGGCGGCCACAGGCCAACAAAGATGGCGAACCGCTCACCACGGGCCTTTTTCGTCTCGTCATCGGCGGGCACAAACCACAAGACGAGCGAGAGCAGCACGGAGACGAGCGAGGCAATGTAGCAGGCGTAGGCAATCTGGCTCACCTGCTGCGGGTTCTCGCTTTGCAACGATTCCGCCTTTTCCTGTACCGTGTCCATTCCGGGTCCTTTCCACTGGTTCTTTCATGTATTGCGACAAGAAGCCTCGCCGCGTTTCAGTGGGGTAAAAACGCAAGTTGCCTGCCATTAGCGGCAGGCGACCCATCGGTAGCACAGGGGAAGTGTAGCCGGAAGGCAATTGCCCGGGCGATACTGCGGCGGAATTACACCTTCGGCTTTTTGGGCTTGCGTGTTTCCTTCGTGCCTTTGTCCTTACCTGCCATGTCATGCTCCTGTCGTCTCAGTCACTGCTGCCGTCGCCACTATAGTATACCCAAAACAGCGCGCTGGTACATGGGCGGGTCTGCCTCCCCGGCGATAAGAACAAAGACGATTGAACCGCGAAGGCGCACCGGGTAGCACCCCAATGAAGCGTGGACAGCGGAGTTGAAAGGAAACGGGTTCTGCAGCACTCTTGTTGGTAGCTGACACCACCAAGGAGGAACCGCATGAACCCGCAGGAGCAAGTGTGCCACAACC
>JAABUQ010002394.1_pt1 | contig 37235 bp, 33 predicted proteins | sample 5560001 | NCBI WGS metagenome assembly JAABUQ01 (sample SAMN10711888, study PRJNA513371) | rock metagenome | isolation source: Antarctica rocks | place: Antarctica: Victoria Land, Finger Mt nord | collected 2015-12-18 | reverse complement strand
CGCACCGGCGCCTCCCGCGGCTTCCGCCGGTAGCGCCGCTCCGTCTCCTCCGCTGGTTCCTCCAGCATCCGTGCCACCGTGTGCCGCGACACGCCAAAACGCTCCGCCGCAGAGCGTTGCGAGTGTCCTTGCACCAGCACCCAATACCGTATATCATCCCTGACGGCCACTTTGTACACCTTTCTGCCCTCCCTTGCGCGATGAAGCCCGAACACTTCACAGCGTAGGGAAAAGCTGTCCAGGGTGGCCGATTTTATCCCATCACTCGGCCGCTATTATCGTAGCAATCACAGGGCTGGGCACAAATAACCAACTTCCAGTGCTGAGCCTATCTCCTTAAGTCTTCCTTCATTTATGAAGGACTGGGAGTGCATTGCCATCCACTTTAATCACGGGCAATCACGGGCAGAGAATTGGCTCTGGCACCGCATCCGTCGTTCTGTAGGTCATGTTTTATGACGCTGTTGTGAGATCATTTAAGCATTTCGCTACATCAACTTTCCGCCACTCCCCAAAATGGAGATGCGAACTCGTGTAGCACCTCGAGGTTGGTTTGAGTCAATACTTTGACCAGTCCTGACAGACGGTTTTCGCCGTATGGGTGTTGTGTGCCAAACAAAATGACGGTTTATAGCAGTTTTGCAATCGGAGCCCCTTATGGGACGGATTAAACATGATGTCTATTGTAAGTCCTTGCCTACGATCCTGTGTCAACGCCAGTGAGATTTGACCCAGCGATCGCCAGTTTAGCTTGACCCCCCGTGAGACCGCCTAGCAACCGCGTCGATCAGCATCCACCAGAGATGGGAGCACACGCCAGGAACGAACTACTTGAAAAAGAAGGGTCATGCTATCTTGGCGCAGATGGGTCAATTCTACGTCGCCGTGTACATCCTGTCGCGTTCCTCCACATGGATCTTCTGCTGCTGTTCCTGTTTTGAGTGGTTTCAAAGCACAATATCTCCTGTACGTTGGCGCTTCGTTCCTTGAACCTGTTCCGGTATCTACTCCTAGTGTAACCCCTCTTGCGTGTCACTTTGCTCGCTTTATGGCCCCGTCCTTTGGGAAGTCTGTGGCCCTATAGTTGTTGTCGTCTCCGCGTAGGCGAATGGGACCACTGCCACCCTTTCGTGAAGTGAATAGGGCGCGATACCAGGGCGTCGAGCCGGCTTCCGCACGCGTGGGCGGACAAGCAGACGCAGGATTCACTTCCTAGAAGGGCCATTCTGTCCAGTGAATCAGCATGGTCATGGGGCCACTGATCGAGCAAAGAACAGGGCCAGAAAGCGAGCAAGATGACAGCCGCCGTGACCGGCACGCGCTCCTTGCCTCCGCGCGCGAAGGGCCCGATCTTGACCGTCGCTTTGGCGTCCAGGGACACCCGCAGCAGGTCCGGCGCCGCGTCCGCCTCCGCGTTCACCCGCGTCACCTCGGCGAAGATGGCATCGGTCTGAGGGACTTTTTTTGGGGGTGGCTCTTCGCCACCTTGGTCAGGGTGTAGCCCAGTGCGTTCAACTTGGTCGCGATCGTCCGCTCACTCGGTAACTCCGCGTCGGTGTAGCCTTTCTGGGCGATCAACTGCCGGCGCACGTCCCCGGCGCTCAGCCGCGTGTACAGCCGCCGCGTGCGGAACTGCGGGTCCGTCTGACTCTGGCTATCCACGAGGGCCCTGATATCCGTGAGCAGGTGCGGCAGGTGCTCTTCCGCTCTCTTGCGCCCGCGCAACGCGAAGGCGTCGACGCAGGTGATCCCGCTGTCCAACTCGTGCCGCCCTTTGCGCACCGTCACCCGGCTCCAGCCCAACTCCCGCTCGGCCAGCCGCTGCCCGCCCTCTCCCAGGTCGCGCACCGTCCGCGCCATAAACACCCGCCGCGCGCTGCCCGTGAGCAGCCGCGCCATCGCGCCCAACAAGTCTTTGAGATCGTCTGTCAGCACCATCGCCCGTTCCCCCTCACGCGCCCTACCTCTCTGGCTGCTCCTGCCCGCAGTCTACTCCTTCTGGGATAGCTTAGTATTTCGGCGTCCCTTATTCAACCGTACTCAGGCCATGCCAGCCGGAAGTCCCTGGAAATCTACTCGCATCTCTCCCTCAGTGCGGCACAGGAGGAGTACAACAATGTGATCGACCGCTTTCCCATCTGATGCTAGATGGCGGCTGGCTGCAGCTTCCGTAACACCACCCCCTTTAAGTCATCCGTGACCGCAACATGCTGCAAGCGTCATCCTGGCTCGTGTATCCGCGCTAATGTGTCATTACACATTAACTTACCAGTCGATGCGCGGCGAGAACCTCCTCATTGAGCGTGATCCCGAGCCCCGCGCCTCTGGGCACGACCAGTGCCCCGTCATCGATCTGCAGCGGCGTCGCCAGTAGGTCCCGCTGTGCGGACGTCTCCTCGTGCAGCAGTGGCTGCTCCTGGATGAGGAGATTCGGCGTGCAGGCGTCGAGTTGGAGCGACGCGGCCAGGGCCACTGGGCCGTACCAATTATGCGGAGCGACCTGGACATAGTGGCTCTCCGCCTGGGCGGCGATCAGGCGGGCCTCGAAGATGCCTCCGCAATGCGCGACGTCGGGCTGAATCACTTCTACGGCCTGCGCCTCCAACAATGCGCGGAACCCCCACTTCGTGTAGACGCGCTCTCCCGAGGCGAGCGGCATGGCGAGCGTCTGGCGCACCCGGCGCAGCGCGTCCACATTCTCCGGCGGCACAGGTTCTTCAAAGAACAAGAGGTCCAAACCGTCGAGGGCGCGCCCCGCCCGGATGGCCGTTCCGATGGCAAAACGCGCATGGCTATCGACGGCGAGCTCAATATCTGGCCCGATAGCGTCGCGCACCGCCTGGACGATCGCCGTGGCGTGCCGCAGTTGCGCGGGCGTGGCATAGTCGTGCAGCGAGCCGTAGGGGTCGATCTTGATCGCCTTGAAGCCGCGGGCCACGGCGGCGGCGGCGCGCTCGGCCCAGGCCGCCGGCTCATAGGCCAGGCCGTCGCCGAAGAACATGTGATTGACGTAGACCGGCACACGATCGCGCACCGCGCCCCCGAGCAACTCATAGACGGGCAGGCCCGCTACCTTACCCTTGATATCCCACAGAGCATGGTCGATCCCGCTGATGGCGCACAGCAAGAGATTGCCGCCGCGCACGTTGAAATAGCGGTGATAGGCCTGCTGCCACATCTCCTGGATGCGGCTCGGGTCGCGCTCGGCCATCCACTCGGCGAGGCGTGCGATGACCGAGGCGGCCATGAAGGGGTCGGTAGTCGAACTCTCGCCGATGCCAGTCACGCCCTCGTCCGTCTCGACCCGCACGAAGCACCACACGCCGCAGCGACCGGCATCGTAGAGGATCGGCTCAATCCGGGTTATTTTCATGCGCGCCTCAGCAACCTCCTATGACCTCATGTCTGCTATTCGTCGATCACAATCTCTAGACCCCAGCCGGTGGCGACATCGGTTAGCACCAGCGTATAAAGGTACGGGCCCTCCACGCTGGTCCCGCAGTGGGCGACCAAGTTGGCCTCCATAAAGCCGGGACGGACGTCGTCCCATTCGGCGAAGGCGCGGATGGGCACGCGGTGCTTGAGCAGCGTGCCGGCCTTGGTCGTCGTGAGGCCGCGCGGCCGCTGGCGCTCGCGGACCCGCCGTACGATGCGGTCGGCGGTGGCCGGGCTGAGCGCCACGAGCTGCGCCCGCACATCGTCGGCGAGCGTGAGATGCCCGTGGCGCTCCAGCGAGGCCACCAACTCCGGGAGGAACAGCGCCAGGCGCTTGGCGCACACGAAGTTCGCCGCTGCCCAGGCCACCTCGAGGGCCGCGACGACGGGAGAGCCATAGCGTGGTGCCCGCAACCGCGCGATCGGGCTGGGCACAGGGATGGCTGGTTGTCCGAGGACACGGATGGCATACGTGCGCGCGTAGCCGGTCGCGGCGACGAATTCATCGAGAATGTGGCGCTTCTGTACCCCGGACGCCTCGCGGTAGCGCGGAGCAACCTGCACCAACAACTCGCGCTTGGCCTGGAAACGCATGACGGACCTCACTCTTCCTCCCCTCTGCGGTGCCAGCGGCACGATCGCTTCGGGTTACATTATTAGACTCGTTGCAGAATAGGACTCCCTCTTACGCCGCCAGCGGGAGGGCGGCCAGACGCTGATCGGTGCGGCGCGTGACGAAACCCGCAATGGTCACAAAGATACTGTCATAGATGTCGATAGGATGACGAAAGACGTCAGCAAGGATGCGGAAGTGCTTCATCTCGGCCAGCGTGTTCTCGACCACGATGCGGATGCGGGAGAGGGACGCATTGTGCAGTTTCTGCTCCGGCGTGAGCGGATGGGTCCGGCTTCCTTTATAGGGCAGGGCCACGCTGCGCTCCGGCACGTCGTTCTGCAGCCCTTGGAAGCCGCTGTCGGCCAGCAGCGAGAGGTCGGGCGGGATCTCCTCCACAGCCCCGGACTGCCGCAGCAAGGTCAGATCATGGATCGACCCCGGCACCGAGGCGCTGACATAGCGCAACCGGCCGCGTTCGTTGACGACGATCAGCGTCTTGCGCGTGTGCGCCTTCTTCTTGCCGGCGTAGTGCGCCTTTTGTGTCGCGTTGTCCTGAGAACGTTCCACCCGCTGTTCGGTCGCGTCGATGATGGCCACACTGTCATCCTCCCGGTCCAGGACCGGGGCGGGGTCGTCCGGGGCAGGGTCGTCCGGGGCAGGGTCGTCCGGCGTGTGCAGCGCGGCCTGGGCCTCCTCCGGCCAGCCCAACGTCTCCTGCCCCCGGTCCCGCAGGAGCCGCAGGAGCGGCCGTGTGGTGCGCGAGACCGTGCTTTTATCCACAGCAAAGAGGACGCCCACCGCGTCGCAGGTCAGGTACAGCCGCAACCACACCAGGGTCATCAGCAGGCGCTCCCGCAGGGCATAGCGGGGCTTGGCCCCCGCGCCGGGGGCGCGTTGGCGCGGCCTCGCCGCGCTCCGCTCTTGGCGCGCGGCCTCGTCGTGCGGACGCAGGTCCCTCAGCACGTCCTCGAACTCTTGGACGGTGAGCCCTGTCATCGATTTGAAGGCGCCGGGCTTGCGCACCAGTGTATCATAGGTAAGCATACTTCCACTCTACGACAACCCCTTGTTATTCTGCAACGAGTCTATTCGTGAGGTACCGTTTCGCTGGAAGTAAGATCTACCGTGAGGCAATGCGGCCGTATACACCCAGTTCACGCTGCTGCTCCGCAGACCGGGAGGCACGGCTGCACTCGATCGAGACCGAAATCAGAGTTCTTGCGCTAGCTCACGAGGCGCAGACCACCATTGACATGAATTGCCTGACCGGTGACGTAACTGGATGCATCGGATGCCAGCCAGGCAGCGACGGAGCCGATATCGTCCGGAGTTCCCAGACGCCCAAGCGGAATGAGCGACTCGAGGCCCTTGACAATCGAGTGCCGATCCCGATGCATTGGAGTGTCGATGACGCCGGGGGATATCGAATTGACCCGAATGCCGTCCTGAGCGTACGAGCGAGCCAGAGCCTTGGTCAGGCACTCCATACCTGCCTTAGAGATGTCATACTCGACAGTTTCATTGCCAAGCCCTCCATTGGCCGAGGCCGAGGATCCCAGGTTGATGATATTCCCCGCATGCTGTCGCACCATATGGGGAATAACGGCCTTCGCGCAGAAGACCGCTCCTTTGAGGTTGATATCCATCATCCTTGTCCACGAGTCTTCCGTCGTGTCTGCCAGCGACGCCACCGCGGGCGTAGAGCTCAGAGTCAGGATGCCCGCGTTGTTCACAAGGATGTCCACTCGACCGTAGCGCCTCATTACCGTGGCAACCATGTGCTCGATATCCTTGACGGAGCCTATATCTGTCTTGACAAAGCAGGAATCATGGCCCATCTCCGTGATCTCGTCGGTGACACGTTGTGCCGCATCCGCGTCAATATCAGACACAGCCACACTGGCGCCGCAATCGGCAAGAGCAAGTGCGATTCCTCTGCCATTGCCCATAGCCCCGCCCGTCACAATTGCTACCTTGGCCGTGAGATCGTAGAGCTCGGCGACTCGCATAGTTTCCTCCCATTAGAATGGTTCAAATCGACTTGACAGTTCGCATCTCAGGTGGCCAGGAGGACGCGCAGCGCGTCCGGCGGTGGGATGAGGGCGGCGACGGACGGATAGCCCGGTATCGTGAGCCAATCGGTCGGTGCGTTGGTCTGACCGCTGCGCTGCAAGAGGCTCTGGCCTTGGTAGTGGCTGCGGGGGCTGACCTGGCGGTTGTGTGTCAAACGGTGAGCGGAACCAGCATCCCGGGCGGGAGGTACGATAGGCGTCCAGGTGGGAGCGCAGCACGCTGCGCCAGTTTTCGACAGCGCTGCTGGCACGCACGACGGCCTCCCAGGCGTCGTAGAGCGCGGTGGCCAGGGACTGGCCTGCCAGGTGATGAGGGTGAGGGGCAGCAGCACGAGCAGGTCCGTCCGTTGGGGGCCGAGGAGGGCGCGGTGCGACCAAGTCCAGCCCAACGTGGTCAGGGCGTCGCACTCCAGGCGGGCGCACACCTCTCATGCACCCGGTGCCATACGCAACATCTCTACGACATCCACCACACGATTGGAGCGGGAGGCCTCAATAGCAGCGAATACCATCGCCATCGTCTTGATGTTGTCGTCAATCACTGTGGCGGGAACTGGTCCTCCATCTAGCCAGGTGAGAAATTCGTCGATGAGCCGGTTGTGGCCCAGGTACTGTGAGTGTAGTGGCGGTACTTCTTCGGTGACGAGACGGCCGCCCTGGTTCAATCGGTGAATGCGCACGATGTGATCACGGCCGACAGACACGGCGCCACGCTCACATTCGACGCGGTAGTACTCTTCGTACCAGGTGTTTTGCTCGCCTGCTGCTGTTCCGGACCCCTCATAGCTTGCGACAACGTCATTGGTGAAGCGCATGGTGTAGATCGCACAGAATGCACCCTTAGAACTGCTCCACGAGGGGTTCCATTCCTGTCCGACGATACTAGCACAATCACCGCCGCTGAGGTTGCGGAGCATGTCAAAATGGTGCACTCCACCCTCGATCAACAATGCATGCGGAATCTCATGCCGGAAAGGGACGGCCCAGGAGCCGTATTCACGGTAATCGCTCGCAAAGCGGGCCATAACGTAGTTGATGCGTCCGAGATCTCCTGCGCCTATGATGTGGCGCATCGTCAGCATTGGGATGCTGTACCGATAGTTCTGAATGACTTGCATCTTGAGGTTGGCAGCCTTGACGGCAGCGTAGATGTCGAGGCATGCCTGCCAGCTATCAGCAATGGGCTTCTCGCTCAAGATCGGCATCCGCCGCTCCACGGCACGCATCACGGTGTGCTTGTGAAATTCCGGAGGAACTATGACCACGCAGAAGTCGGCATCGACGGCCGCAAAGGCGGAGTCCACGTCGTGAAATCGCTGGTGAGGCATCAGTTGCAAGGAAACACCAGCGTCGTCCAGTGCCCGTTCGTCCACATCTGCCACCCCGACAACTTCGAGGCGATCCGAAAACAACGGCAGGAAATCACGTATCCAGACTCGTCCCATCCACCCGGCGCCAAGTAGCAAACAACGCTTCCTGCTGGTCATGGCAGTCCCCTCTCGTTTGTGCTTTAGGGCTCGTCGATGAATAATCGCTAGATGGCCTCCAGATGATAGATGTCCAGCGACGCGAGCTGTATGTCTCCCTTGATTGCATAGATTTCCAGATCCCGCGTCGCAGTGTCCGGGAAGATGAGGCTCGTCACGACCGTCTCACCGTCGTTGCCGAATACCTCGACCGATGAGCGATCGACAAAGATATGCATCTTGATGTTGCCACTAATAGGATGGAGTGGCCCGCCATGCCGGCCAGGGAACGTGGCGCTGAAGCCTGTCTCCCCTGACTGCGTTCGATCGACGAACAGGACGCCCTGGCCGACGTCATAGCCAATCGTCGTCTGCTGTGCCTCACCAGTACGTACCCTGACACCGCACTCCGTCGCGGTCTCCAACTGGAACACCGCCACGATCTCCAGGGCATCGCCGCCCTCATGAACCACGAATGGGATAGCCGGCGTCACCGTCCGATCTGTCCAGTGGGCCGCGCGTCCGCGCAAGGTCTCCAGTTCATCGACCGGGATCTGCGTGAGCTTGATCTCATCGGCGCAGCGCCGAAGCTGGACCTCACGCGGTAGGGTCATCGCCCCCTGCCAGGGGCTGGTTGGTGTCTCATACGCATAGTCCCAGTTGCCCATCCACCCAAGCCAGAGGCGTCGCCCATCGGTCGCCGGGATATTCGACCAACTCACCGCGGCGTAGTTGTCCCTGCCGTACTCGGTCCAGAGAACGGTCGCGGCCGGGTAATCGCTCGTGAAGGTGGCGCCATCGAAATCACCAATGAAGTACTGCATGTCTCGTTGATCGGACAATCCCGTTCGTCCGTCGCGCGGATACACGCTCACCTGCAGCACCCACCGGGTATGTTGCGTATCGCCATCAACCGGTAGCTCAAACAGATCAGGGCATTCCCACGGGCCGTTGTGCGCGCCGTAGCCCAGGCCGAACTCGCTCACGTGGGTCCAGTCCTTCAGGTCGCTTGAGACGTAGAAGCGCACGTGATCATAGCACGCGAGCAGCATCACCCAGCGTTTTGTGTCCGCGTGCCAGAACACCTTGGGATCGCGAAAATCAGGCTTGTTGGGATTCGCAATGACGGGGTTGCGCGCGTATTTACTCCAGGTGCGCCCTCGGTCCGTGCTGTAAGCGATGCTTTGCACTTGTGGGCCAAGGGGCGGCTTATTTTTATTGTTATGTGTAAATATGATGACCAGGCCTGGTCGGCCGCCAAAGAGCCCGCTGCTATCGGCGGTGTCGACAACCGCACTGCCGGAGTACATTTCCCCCAGATCATCGGGATACAGAGCGATGGGCAAATGGGTCCAATGCACCAGATCGGGACTCACGGCGTGGCCCCAGTGTTTCCGCGGCAAGTGCTGATAGAACAGGTGGTACTCGCCCTCGACATAGACCAGCCCGTTTGGGTCGTTCATCCAGCCCGTTGGTGGCGTGAAGTGGAAGCGAGGACGATAGCAGTCATTCATCAGTCATGCCTTCCTTCAGGATGCCGTGCGTGGCAGGTGGCCGGTCAGGTTGAGCGTCCGGGGGGTGTCGCTCGTCTGCCAATCCTCCTCCCACGATGGTCCAGCGTCGGTCGCCAACCTCGAGGACAAAGCCCTCCAGGTGTCCTCCCAGAACCTCCAGCGCCGGATGAACCCGCCCAGCAGCATCCTCCATCTGGCGATAGATACCCCACCCCGCGCCGCATGTGAACACGGTGCGGAAAGACCGCTGGTTCATGGCCGGCTCAAAGCGCAGCACGCGTCGCTCGACGTCGCATTGGAAGCCGGCAAGCGCCAGGAGGACGGCCCAGCTGGCCATGGCCCGCGCATAGTGGTGGCCGCACTCCACCTCATCCCACGGATTGCGGCGATACCCATCGTGGCGTCGGCGCACTGCCGTCGCGATCTCAAGACCGTGCGCGACGAGCCCGTCGTAGATGAGGTGCGCGGCAACCTGGTATTCGACGCCGCTCCACACCTCGTCTGAATAGACGAAGGGCTGCCGCGGGCGACCACCTGCGGGCCAACTGCACAGCAGGAGCCCCTCTTCGTCAGCGAAGGCGAAGGCGCGCTACGCGTTGACATGGCTACCCAGGGGCCGCCGGAAGTTGTAGCGATAGATTGCCTCCAGCGCGGCGCGCACCCGCTCAGGTGGCAGCAGGTGGCCCAGCCCGGCGACGTGGGCGAGCATCTGGCCGAGCATCTGGTCGGACAGACAGCCATCACCGTGCTGGTAGGGGTAGGCATCCACATCGCCCAGCCGTTGACGGTAATACTCCCCCGTCCAGAGCAAGGCGTCCAACCGCGTGGTGCTCTGCTCGCGAACGGAGTGGTAGCGCGTCGCTGCTGCGGCATCGCCCAGCCTGGTGGCCATCTCCTCCGCGGCTCGCAACGCGCCCAGCAACATGATCCCGCTGAGTGGGTTAGGGCCGTGGAACTCGATGTCGTAGGTGTTGTGCTGCGGGCCGTCCAGCACGCCATCGCCATCAGTGTCCCAGGTCATCAGCGCGTAGCGCAGGGTCTTCTGCACCGAGGGCCACAACTCGGCCAGCAAGTCGCGATCGCCGCTGACGAGGAAGGCACGCCAGAGACGGATGATCATGCCCAGCTGGCCGTCCGCGGCCGCGTGCGGGAGCGGTGAGATCAGATCGAACACTTTGCCTGCTCGAAAGCGCATCTTGCCGCTCTCCTCGACCTCGTCCTGGAACGCCGTCCGCAGCATGCTGTTCTCCAGCGATGGGAAGAGGAAGGCGTGCGTCTGGGCATAATTCCACACGTGCGTGCAGCTACCGGGGCAGCAGCCCCCGCGATCAAAGCAGCCCTCCCATCCGAAGAAGCGGCCATCCTCCAGCCAGAAACACGTCGTGCTGCGGGCGACCACGATATTGCTGGCGGCAGCGTCGACGATTGCGTCGGGCAGTGAGCCAGAAAACAGGGCGTCGCGAAAGGCCAGGGTCGTGGCCTCCAAACGTGACAGGTGCGTTGCTACATACATGGCGACATCCCACGCATTGGCAAAGCGGCCGGCGTAGCGCACCCGGGTGGTCGGGGGCTGATCAGCGGCAGGCGCATCCCAGCCGTTGACCCGGTTGGGGAAGTACCAGGTCAGCACGAAGGTGACGCTCACGCTCTCCCCGGGCGAGAGTGTCATGAGCGCGCCCGTGGAACCGGGATCGACGCCGGCGAACGATGGCCCAACTGCTCCCGGCTGGGCCGCTTCTCCCTCGCGGATCTCGGTCAACCGGCCATCCGCAGACAGATCATCCCAGAAGTCGCGCAGCGTATCGTACCAGCCGCCGCGCTGCCACACCGGCTTGCCGGTTGTCTCGGGAGCCAGCGTGACGAGCGCGGCGTCACCGCGGGCACGATCGGTCGCCGGGGCCGCTGGCCCGTCAAAAAACACTCCACGCACCAGGCTATCATCCCGCCAGGTATTCTGGCCGCCCCCAAGCGGGTTGGACTGCAAGTTGCCAAAGCTGTCCGCACCATGATAGCCGCCCGGGTTCAGCATCGAGCCGACAATGGTGGCCTGGACCGGCAGGGCTGTCGGATTGGTGATCGTCCAGCGGAAGATGGCGCAGGGAATGCCCGACTCGTCCGCGTCAAGTGGCGCCAGGGGCGTGTAGGCGAGAAGGTCGGCATGAACGGGCACGTGGTCGTCCCGTAGCTCCAGTTCGGCCACCGGATAGCGGCCGCGGAAGCGGCTCCAGGCGAAGCGCGGCAGCCCACCGCCCAGATTGGGATGGAGACCATGCGACGCGGCATAGGGCGGAGAGATTGGGCCTTCCAGCACACGGGTCACACCGGTTTGACCAGTGGCTTGCGCCCAGAGGATGAAGTGGGTGAACGGCAGCGACAGGCCCTTACGCGATGCGTTCCAGATCTCGAAGTCGCGCAGATCGCCGCGAGCGCCCAGCGAGATATTGCCCGTGCCGATCCCGCCGAGGGGAAACGCGGCCTGCGTCGCGTCGGGCCCAAACCATGTCCCCTGTGCCGCCGTGGGCGTCTGCACGACCTGGGCTACGTCGACCACGATCGTCTCCTTCCGTCTACATGATGACCGTCACCGTGCCGGTGCGAGCGCCGCGCCGACCCACGCCGAAGAGGACAGGTCCGCGAACGCGTGGCGCCGCGCGCGGTGGATCGAGTATCACACATGCGCCGTGCCATCTGGCCGGAGCGAGCGGCCCACATGCTCCGTTGTCGGCGTCCACGGCGGGATCGGTATGGTACAGCCACAGGAGGTCGACGAAGATGTGCTGATCATATCGGCCAATGGAACGAGCGCCGGATCTGCTGGGCCTGTTCGCGGTTCAGTTGAGAGCGTCTCCTCGTGTCCGCGATGCGTCGATCCAGCACAGCGTTGCGTTCCTCCACATAGCGGGCGTAGCGCTCCTGCTGCACCGCGCGCATCCTGCGCATCTCGTCGTTCAACTGCACGCTGCTCGCTACCTGACCACTGCTGGCCACCCCCGCACTCCCGCCATAGGGCGACGCCAATGCGGCGGAACGGATGGGCAGACGCGCCTCCACGGGGAGGATGTCAAAGGCCTTGGTGGGCAGCATCTGATACCAGTAGGCGGTCGAGGCCCAGTCGTCGGACAGCTGGTTGGCGTGGCCATGCTCCATGGTCACACGAATGCTCCGCGAGAAGCGCACCGGATCTACCAGGTGGAAACGGTAACTCACCTGGTAGCCGGGGATGATGCTCTCGTGCAGCGCCGACCCGTTCATCGGGTAGGCGTTCGTCTGCATGCCCCAGGCGTGGCCAAAGTAGTCCTCGCTGCCCGTGCCGTGCAGGCTGGGCGGCCATTCCTCCCCGTCGATGAAGATCATGTCGTCGCCCTCGCCCCACCAACTCCCCTGGAAGTGGGTCACCGAGAGGTTACAGCCGATATAGTGGCCGCGCCCCTCCGTCTCCAGGATCACATAGTTGTCTTTCCCGTCCAGGTTGGCCACGTTAGATTCGGGGCTGTTCACCTGGATGTCCTGCCCCCAGCCCGCCGTGGGACTCTCCCGCCGCCACTGTGCGTGGAGGTAAGCCACGTCGTCTCCCAGCGGTTGCCGGTAGAGCTCGTAGTCGATGTAGAAGTATTGCCCGTAGGGCACGTCATTCTGGTTCTCCACCTCGATCCGGGCACGCTTGTTGAAGGGCATCTGCAGATAGCAATTGAGGGCGGTCGCCCCGCCGAAGGTGTGGCGCTCCTGCTCCTTGGACGACACAGTGAAGGGGAGCGAAGCAAAGTTGCCCGGCACAGAGTGACCAATGCAGAAGAAGTCGCCCAGAGGGACCAGCACGCTGGGATGCGCCTGGTCGTCCCAGTAGATCTTGAACAGGACTTTGCGATAGTAGTCAGGGTCGGGCACCTCCCAGCTCAGGCCCAGCGCGTTGTGGATCTCCAGGACGGGTACCGTCTGGCCTGCCTGCGCGGGGTCGAGCAGGCCCGGCCCGCGCACGCGGCGACAGGACTGACTCATCCAGATGTGCGTGATACAGCCCGGCCCCTCCAGCTCGGCGAGCACGATGCTCTCGCCCGGTGGAATGATCCAACCGTCCTGGTTGCGCCCGCTGGGGTCCCAACTCGAGGCGCGCGCGCTGCGTGCATCACGCACGCGGGTCAACCCGGCCAGCAACCCATTGAATGGTCCGTCTGCCATGATCTTCGGTCCTTTCTTTCTCCAGCTCTGCTGTAGGGCTCAAACATGATGCAATGGCGTCACGTGTTGGCGCCGCTGCATCGGCTATCGCACAATCCGTGTGCCTCCTACCGTGTCTGCCGCGTGTCGCATGTGCTGATCTCACCAGATGAAGACACTGCCCAGCAGTGTCTGAGGATTGTCGCGCAGACGATCGTAGATGCCGGCCGCTTCGTCGACCGGCACGACATCCTGCACAAGTGGACCAATCCGCACCTTACCGGCGCGGACCATCCACAGGAGGGCGCCAAGGTCCTCCCTATCGAAGTGGCTGTTCTGCTTGAGCGTGATCTCGCGATTCTGCCCCAGATTAAACGTGTAGGTGACCTGAGCGCGCCCGGCAATGAAGAGCACCCGCCCGCGTGGACGCGTGGCGACGATGAGCTGGTCCTCCATGCCGGGCACACCCGCGACGTCGATCACCACGTCAAAGCTCCCGTCGGCCACGGCCTGCTCCCACCGACGTGCCGAGAGATCCAGGATCGCGGCGCTGCCGATCCGTCGCGCGATGTCCAGGCGCGCGGCGTCGACGTCGCCGATCGTTACCCGTGCGCCCATGACCGCGGCGACCTGAGCGACCATCTGTCCGACGAACCCCGCGCCGACGATCAAGACCTCCTCACCTAACTGCGGATCGGCTGTGCGGCAGGTGCGCACGGCCACGGCGCTCATCCCGAAGAGGGCAGCATGCCGTGCGTCGACGTCGAGAGGCAGCCTGATCAGCAAGCCATCCTCGGACATCACCACGTACTCCACATGCTCAGCGCTCATGTACGCGATGTCACCGACCCGCAAATCGTGAACCTCCGGGCCGACCTCGACGACCCGTCCCACATTCTGATAGCCCCAGGCGACGGGCAGAGCATCGTCGGGGTGCGCGTAGTTGCCACCCATGAGCACATTGCGCTCCGTGCCATTGGTGACGCCGGTGTAGATCGTCTGCACTTTGACCTCGTTGTTCACCGGTCCGCGCGGTTCCGGCCAATCATAGACCAACCGGCGCTGCCGGCGATTATCGGGCAGTAGTTGCACGGCCAGAGCACGCATCGCCGACGATCCTATATCCTTCCTGCCGACCAAGCGATGCCCCGCGCGACGATTGTGCGGAAGCTTGGATCGGCGAACACCCGATTGTCGTGCCCGGACTGAAAGCAGAAGACACGGGACTGCCCGTACTGGCGGGTCCAGGCGATGGCCGCCATGCTGCGCGGGTTGGCCGTCGTCAGCAGGATATCGCTGCCCTCGGCCGGCTCGTCCATGGTGTACGTTTCATCCACGATGGTCCAGGATACCGGCTCAGGCGTAATGGGGTGCCCGGGCGCGGCCACGTCAATCCGCACGGTCTCGTCAGGGTGGTGGACGAACGAGCGATCCTGGATGCCGCAGATGTCCGACCAGAGCTGCCACTGCGGAAACGCCAGGATGGCGTGGTGTAGCACGACGATGCCCTGCGTGCTGCTCCCCAGCTCTTCCAGCACCGCTCGCATGCCCTGGTTCCACCACGACTCCTGCGCGCCTGGAGTGCGCTGGTGGAAGTTGTAGAAGAGGACAACATCGTAGGATCGCCGCACCTGCCCCCAGTCAGCGACGAAGTCGTCCATGTGTTGGGGATAGAAGTCGATGCTCGGGATGCCGCGAAAGACGGCGTGGAAGCCGGGCACATCGAAGGGATGCTCGCCGGTGACCACGGCCGTCTTGATCGGTGCGTCCTGCGTGCTAGTCATGACGGTCTGCTGTCCTTTCTGCTCTCTCTGGTCTGCTCTCTCTTGCTTGCCCCAACCTATCGGCAAGACCATGACCGCTCGTGTGAGGCGTTCACTGCTGGCGCGACAGCCTTGGGCTGCACGGTCTCATCGTCTCCAGCGATCCTCGACGGGAGGGAAGGGTGGGAAGGGGGCGTGCGGCTCGCGTTGATACCAGTACGCGACCGAGGCGATGTCGTCGGTGCGTGGCTCATAGGTCTGTCCCGGCCACCACCCCAGCGCCTGAACAGTGACCCGCAGATCCTGCGCGAACCCGATGGAGTCGAGGATGTGCCAGCGGTACAGGCTGTAGACGCGCGGACCCTGCGTATCGGTGATGCAGGCCAGAGGACAGCCCAGAAACGCGGTGCTGTATTCCTGCTCGTCATGCACCTGACCCGGCACGACATCACGGCCGAAGCCCCAGGCTCCGCCGAAGTAGTCCTCGGCGCCGCTTCCTGCCAGTGTGGGAAACTCGCCGTCACCATCGAGGTAGAACTTCACTTCGCCCTCACCCCACCAGCCGCGCGAGAACGCCGTCCAGGCCAGATAGGTGCCCACGTAGGAGCCTTGGCCCTGGATACCGTCAACGATGACGTGTTCTGGATAGTCGCGCCGCGTCATGCTGCGGCGCCACTGCGCATGGAAGTAGGCGGCGTCATCCGGCACGTCATGCAACTTGTAGAGGATGCTGTAGGCCACGATGTGCGCATCCTGATAGCTCTGGTTCTGCAGGGTGATCAGAGCATGCCGACGAAAGGGCATCTGCCAGTAGCTGTTACACCCACGCGCGGGAGCGACGACGACTGGTAGAGAGCTCACCTGATGGGGCACGGCGTCATGGCCAATGGCGAAGAAGTCGCCGAGAGGAACCTCCACCGAGGGGGTTGGCTCATCGTCCCACGCGATGCGGAGCACCAACGCGCGGTAGTCAGCAAGGTCGCTGGTCATGAAGATCTCGTTGATGCAGCCCGGTCCGGCGATATCGGCCAGGGTTGCCGTGGCGCCACTCTTGAGTTGGATGAAGGGCCGCACTTTCCAGCCACGTCCCAATGCCTGCGCCGGTCTACTGTGGGGCAACTGGGCATCCTGCGGATCCGGCGTCCACGTACAGGCGCCACCGGGAGCGCCGGTCGGATTCTCCGCCGAGATCTGGCGCGTCACCGCCCCGCTCGTGTACGGCAGGCTACCTAGCATTCCCTGGTCATGACGGTACATACGACAACTCCATGCAAAGTGGGATGAGGGCACGTGGCGTAGGTCGGGCGCTCAAGCCGGCGGCGCCGTGAGCCCTCAACTGACTGGCCGCCTCTCAGCCCTTGATACCGGTCATAGTAATCCCTTCGACGATGTAACGCTGCCCCAGCAAGAAGACGACGAGCACCGGCAGGACGGCCAGGCAGACGCCGGCCAGCAGGATCGCCGGGCTCGTAGCCATGTACGTGCCTTGCAACAAGACGAGACCGGTCGGCAGGGTGAGATTGGCGGTGCTGTTGAGAAAGATCAGGGCGCTGAAGAAGTCGTTCCAGTAGTAGTTAAAGGTAAAGATGGCCAGGGACGCCAGGGCTGGCAGGGATAGAGGAAGGATGATCATCAGCAACACCCGCAGTAGTCCGGCGCCATCGACGATCGCCGCCTCCTCCAGCTCGCGCGGTATCGACATGAAGAACTGGCGCAGCAGGAAGGTTCCAAACGCACTGGCCAGACCGGGCAGGATGAGCGATGCATGGTTATCGATCAACCCCAGCTTGTTCATCAGGATATACAGCGGGATGATCGTGACCTGACTGGGCACCATCAGCGACGACAGGTAGAGGCCGAAGATGATATTCCGCCCGGGGAAGCGCAGCCGCGCAAACGCAAAGGCGGCCAGCGAGCAGGTGATCAGCTGACCGATGGTCACGAGACCAGCCACCTTCAGGCTGTTCAGTATGAAGGAGCCGAACGGCACCTGGGTCCAGGCGGCCACGAAGTTGTCCAGCACCACCGGCGTGGGAATCCAGACGGGAAGGCTCGCGTAGATGGTGTTCTGATCTTTGAAGGCGCTCGAGACCATCCACAGGAATGGTCCGGCGACGACGGCGATGATGGCGGCCAGGAACAGGTACACCGCGACCCTGGGCACGCCACGCCTCAGGATCGCGTCGCTCCAGGTAGCGCGACGGCGGTCCGCATGATCGAGCGGCTGGCCGGCTGTCCTCATGGACGCTCCTTCCCCTCACTGGCCGATGTCTTGCCCACGCTGCTGCACGGTGTGCCGTCCAATCCATCGGCGCGGCAAGGCATGGCGCCGGTGGCGCGACGACTCCAATCCGGCAAACCTGGCCATGCGTTGCTGCTGTCTGTCCGTTGTCTCATCTTACTGGTAGAAGACCCAGCGGCCACTGAGGCGTACCTGGATAAAGGTTAAGATAGCCAGAATGGCGAACAACAGGATGGCGATGGTCGATGCGTAGCCAAAGTGGAAAAAGCGAAAGGCCGTGTCATAAATGTAGTACACGATGGTGCGCGTTGCATCACCCGGCCCTCCCTGAGTCATGACGTAGGACAAATCGAAGAACTGGAACGCATTGATCAGATTGATGATCAGGAGAAAGAAGGTTGTCGGCGACAGGAGTGGCAGGGTGACGTGGCGGAACTTGGCCCATTCGCTGGCCCCGTCGATGTCCGCCGCCTCGTAAAGGTGCGCGGGGATCGCCTGCAGGCCGGCTGTAAACACGACGAATGAAAAGCCCACGTTGCGCCAGACATCGACCAGCACCAGTGAGCCCAGCGCATTATGGCTGGAGTCGAGCCAGGGCACGATCGGCAGGCCGAGTGCCCCGAGGTAATAGTTGATCAGACCCAGGCTCGTGTTCATCAGCCACTGCCACAGGATGCCGACGGCCACGCCGGAGATGATCACGGGGAAGAACACGATGGCCCGAAACAGGCTGTGGACGATGCGCGTGACGTAGCGGCTGACCACCACGGCGAGCATGAGGGCGATGACCATTCTCAAGAACACGTCGGCGACGACAAAGGTGACCGTATTGAGGAGGACGGTGCGCACCAACTGATCGCCGAGCAGCGTGCGATAGTTGTCCAGGCCGGCAAACCGGCTGGGGGTGAGGCCATCCCACTGGAGGAAGGTCAGCACGAAGCTCGCCACCATCGGGCCAGCCACAAACATCAGGAACAGTACCGCAGTCGGTGAGAGGAATAGGGCAGCCGCGATCGCCTCGCTCCGCGCCCGGCCGCTCCGGTGGGCGCGCACGGGCAGCGGTACCCCTGGAGTTATTCTGGTGTTCACTTTCAGTGCCATGGAGCCGCTCCCGGCCTACGCCACGTACGCTCCGCACAGTCGATCCACCGTATTATGGTCGTACATGAGCCAGCAGTAGACAGGGGCCGCTTGTTCGTGACAGCGGCCCATGCCTTCCACTTCTTACCCTCTAGCGACCAACTCGATGGCTGCGCGTCTCCCCCCTACAGCTACGCTGGCTTCGCCAGGATCGCGTTGAGCTGGGTATCGAGGGCCTTGAGCATATCGGTCGCGCTTATCTCGTTTGCCATGAGCTTGCTGTAGCCGGCGATGAGCGCGACCTCCGCCTCATTGAACTGCGGCGGGGCCGGCACCGACGCTGCCGCGGCCAGCGCATCGTAGTACACTCTGTAGTTGTAGTTGGGCACTCCTGGGGGCACGGCCATGGAGGGATTGTTGGCCAGCGACCGGCGTGCCGGGTTGGAGAGGCCCAGCTTCGTTCCAACGGCCATGGCCTGCCGCGAGAGCAAGAACTTGACGGCCTGCCAGGCTTCCTCGGGATACTTGCTTTGCTTGAAGATGGGGAACCCCCCCACGCCATAGATGGTCTTGCGCTGGGGACTGAGCGCCGGCAGGAGCTGCACGTTGTAGTCGTAGAACTTGGCGACCTCGAAGGTGTTGATCGACCAGCGGCCATCCGAGATCATGCCGACGCGGTCCGCTTGCAGGAGGGGAAAGTCCGGGCTACCGGGGCGTGGAGCGACCTTGTATTTCCAGACCAGATCCTGCAAGAACTGCATGGCTCTGACATTGGCCGGATCGGTGGCGTTGGACTTGGTCCAACTCGGGTTATAGAGAGCGCCGCCGGCAGCATACATCCAGGCGACGATGAAGAACGTGCCGGGAGCACTCCAGAAGTTATAGCCATAGGCGCCGCTGGCCACCAGTTTCTTGGCGATCGCGAGGAAGTCGTTGCCCGTCCAGGTGGCGCCTGGCGCCGGGATGCCCAGCTTCTTGAAGAGGCGGGTATTGTAGTGGATCGTCAGTTCGTTCCAGTCGAATGGCAGGGCCAGAATGTTTCCCTTGTAGCGGAACGTATCGACCAGTTTGGGACTGACGTCGTTGAAGTATTCTGCCACGGTAGCATCGCCCTTGAAGAAGGGGTCGAGCGGCAATGCCAGGTCCTTCGTGGCGATGAGCAGCGCCCCTTCCGTCGCTATACGCCCGATGTCCGGCGAACTGCCGCCAGCGACCATGGTCAGGATCTTGTCGAAGTAGGCGCTCCAGACGGGAGCAGGAATGGCCAGGACGTTGACCTTGATACGGCCATTCTGCTTGTAGAACATGTCGAAGAGGGCCTGCGTCCCCTGCGCCTCGTTGGCATTGCCGAAGTAGGTGCAGGTTAGCGTGACGGGAGGCTTGCGCAGAATGTTGATGGTGCGCATCCTGGCCGTGTCGGCCAGGGCGGTACCCGTGGTCGCGGGCAGCAACGCGCTGCCCGCGACCACGGCGGCGGTCGTTTGCGCGGCGGAGGAGAGGAACGCGCGACGGTCAACTGACGGCAGGTCCGCGGCGTCTTGCTGAGGAAGGATGCTCTTCATGGCTATAACCTCACTGACTCCTAATTAGAGCGGGCTGGCACCCAGTGATGCGACGGGGGACGATACCGCGTCGCAAGGTAGCACCTGTGCTTCGACACGCGGCTCTCGGCTATGGAGGCGGCACTATCCCACCGCTAGCTTTCAATGACGCTACGTCTATACGTGTCTGCCTCCTTTCCCACTGTTCGCACCGCTAGCTATCAGATCACGTGTAGCCAGCACGGCAAGCCGGCTAACGTCATGCGCCTGCCTGTGGTTGCCCTGTTGTGACCAGACTAGACCGTGGATCCGTTCCCGGGTAGAGCCGCGCTTCCCAGGCCGTACAGGCCGGATAGATGTATACTACATCAGCTATATGCTTATAGTCAAGGGACTATAACCTTGTGGCCGGATGAGCAAACCCGTAGGATGTACCGCGAGAGCGTGAGGCCAGTACAATGAGCGTGAAGCCGCGCCGGGCATGGCTGACAACGTGACAGGCAATGGTGTCAGAACGGACGAGTTCTATGGATCACAAACCTCCTTCGATCCGCAACATCGCGCGTGAGGCTGGTGTGTCTGTCTCGGCGGTCTCTCATGCTTTCAACCGACCCGCGGAGTTGTCGCCGGACGTGCGCGACCGTATCCTCCGTCTGGCCCACGAACGGGGGTACCGCCCCGACCCCCGCGCTCGCAGCCTGCGGCGCGATGAAAGCCGCCTGGTTGCCCTGATCATCACCGACCTGAGCAACGGTTTTCATGCCGCACTGGCCGCTGCCGTGCAGCAGGCCGTGGCCAGCCAGGGCTACTATCTGGTCGTCCTGACCGGGGGTACTGTGGACGATGAACGCCGCAGCCTGGAAGCCGTCTACCACGAGCGGATGGTCGGCGCGATCGTGTCGGCGTATAACCTGCTGCCGGCCGAGCTCGGTAAGCACGCGAAGGGTCGCCCTGTGGTGTTTATCGCGGACAGCGACGATACTTTTGCCGGCCCGCTGGTGCGGGTCGACAACTTTGCGGCCGCCTACACGGCCACCGCCTATCTGGCCGCTCGGCAGCGGTGTCGCATCGCCCACATCACAGGGCCACTCACCGTGGTGCCGGGAAGTCAGCGGCGCGCTGGCTATCGCCGGGCCATCGAGGAGCTGGAGGTGGGTCCTCTCTTGGAAGCTGCTGGCGACTTCACGTTCGCCAGCGGACGGCGGGCCATGGAAGAGTTGCTGGCATTGTCCGAGCCCCCCGACGCCGTGTTCGCCGGCAACGACGCGATGGCTCTGGGCGCTCTGCGCGCACTACAGGCGCATGGCATCGCCGTGCCGGACGACGTCGCTGTGATTGGTTTCGATAACATCGACGAAGCTGCCTGGAGCAACCCTGAGTTGACGACGATGGACCAATCTGTCGCGCGTCTAGGCGCCACGGCGGCCCGGCTGCTCCTGGCCAGATTGCACGACCCCTCCTATACGGAGATTGTCGAGGTGAACTGCACGCTCATACCACGCCGCTCAGTCTGACGGTACCCCATGACAGTCAGAGATAGAGCGCAATGAGGGCAACACGTAGCAAAAGATTGACGTTGAGGAGGCTGGCATGAACGAGCAACGCGTGCGCGTCGGGGTCATCGGGGCAGGGCGTTTCGCCGAGGAATGCCACGTTCCTGGCGTGCAAGCGCATCCGCGTGGCGAGGTCGTCGCGCTGTGCGCGCGCAACCGTGAGCGCGCCGCGGCGATGGCCGCGCGCCTGAACGTGCGCCATGTCTACACCGACTATCAGGAACTTCTGGCGCGTTCAGATATCGACGCGGTGATCCTGGCAACGCCGGACGCTCTGCACCTGCCGGTGACGCTGGCGGCACTGGAGGCGGGTAAGCACGTCCTCTGCGAGAAGCCTCTGGCCATGAATGCGGACGAGGCTCACCGCATGGTCGACGCAGCCCAACGCTCAGGCCTGGTGGCTATGGTGGCGTTCACCTTTCGCTACACGCGTGCGCTGCCCGAGCTGCGCCGTCTGCTGCGGGAGGGCGTCATCGGCAGGCCCTTTCAGGTGATCCTGCAGGTCTACTGGGGCGGCATTATCACGCCCGGTATGTCGCTGACCTGGCGGGAGCAGGCCGTCCAGTCGGCTGCGGGCATCTGGGGTGACGCGGGCTCCCACCTCTTCGACGCGCTGTCCTATGCCGTCGCCCCCGCCGAGGCGGTGTGCGCGCAGTTGATGATCGTGCAGCGCGACGAGGGGCCTGCGCAGCCGGACACCATAGATAGCATCAGCGCGCTGGCTCGCCTACGACTACCGGCCATAGCCTACAACCTTCTCCCGAACCCCGCTGCCGCCGCACCTCTCGCCGATCGCGACCTCGGCGCGGTACACGTCACACTCATGGCCACGCGGGTCGCCCACCCGCGTGGCCCCGTGCATGAGATGCAGGTGGTCGGCACGAAGGGGGCACTGGGTCTGCCGCTCTTCCGCGGCCAGCATGAGTACCTGAGCATATTGCGCCCCGGCGCCTCGTCCTGGGAGGAGTTGCCCCTGCCCAACGATGCCTACACAGACCAGCCACTCGCTCTGCGGCGTATGGTCGCTGCCTTCATAGACGCCGTCCGTCGTGGACACCTCAACCCCGATCAAGACGCCGATTTCGCGGCCGGGCTGCACGCCCAGCGTGCGCTTGAGGCAGGCATCCGCTCCGCGTCAAGCTGCTGCTGGGAAAGCGTATAGGCCTATCACCATGTCCTCCTCGATCCGCCACACCATGCTCCCATGCTACCTGAGGCAGCCAGAAGTGCTGTCATTGTTCTTACCCCATGTTCAACTGATGCCGCGCACCCTTCACATACGTTTGGAAAACATCGACGATTGGAACTCAAATGGTCAGCATCTCACAGCCACGACATCGTCTAATCAAGCATAAGGAGTACTGTCATGCTCTACCGTCCGAAGGACGAGCTCATGTGGGACACATGGCTCATCGCTAGCGATGGAATGTACTTTCTGTACTACATCCGGATAACACCCGGTCGCCAGCCTGCGGGACCGCTGCCGAGTTTCGGCGTGGCCTGGGATGGAATCAGTTGCGCCCGCTCGAGGGACCTTCTGCGCTGGGAAGAACTGGGTCCGGTCCTGGAAAAAAGTGACGCCGCTGCCTGGCTGGGCACGGGCATGATTCATCGCGCCGACGACACGTTCGTCATGAACTTCTCCGAGGAGAGACCTGTCGGCCATCAAGTTGTGTGCTTCGCAACCTCGCAGGACTTAGTGCATTGGAAGCGATTGCCTGAAGAGTACGACCTGCGGCCAGATCCCTCCTACTACCAGACGGACCCCGCGGAAACCGCCGACCCCCTCCCTCGCTGGGACTCGATTGGCGTTGTGCCGCCGTCGGGCGAACGATCGGACTACCTCGGCTTCATCACGGCCAATGCTCGTGACACGTTACCGGGTCAGTGCGGTACCCTTGGACTGCTTCGTTCCCCGGATGGGCTGCGCTGGCAACAGCTGCCGCCAGCTGTCGAGCCGGGCTTCTTTCCGAGCTACGAGGTTCCTGCATACGTGCGCTTCGGCCCACGACACTACGTTCTGTTTTCAAGCAACTCACTACTCGGGCCGCGGTTTGATCCACTCGCAAGGGGCCCGCACAGTGGCATCTACTACGTCGTGGCTGACAATGAGGTGGGTCCGTACGTCAGGCCGCCGGCAGACTCGTTGTTGCTTGGGCAGCGAGACACGACGAACCTCTTCGGAACGTATGTCGGACGGACAATCGACCTCGAAGGAGAGGGAGATCGCAAGCTCTTCTACCATCACTGGACAGCGCGCTTCCCAGACGCCTGGTGGGGACCGCCCAAACTCTTGGTCGAACGTCGGCCCTATGAGCTGGGCCTCGCCTACTGGCCGGGAGTGGAGAGGCTTAAAGATCGAGCGCTCGCCGAGGGTATTCCCCCCGATGCGCTGGAGCCACTACAGGCGACGGGCAACGTTCCTGTGATCGACTGGTCCGTCGAAAGTGGATCGGTGCGAACGGTGAACCAGGGAGGCGCGCACGGGGTAGCGTGGCATGTTCCTCCCGGACAGCCGTCGGAGTCGTTCACTCATCTCACGGACGGCCGAGTCTTTGAAGCAGACATTCGCATCATCCGAGGCCGAGGATTGGGCGTGTGGATGGGACACATCGACGACGAGAGTAGCACGGTAGTGGTCCTGAATGCCGAGACGGAGAATCTTGAGATCGGTTCCGTGAGCTTTCAGCCAAACGGGGCATCGCTGGTTTTCGAGCCAAGGCAATACCACCGTTGGCCAATCGCGCGGGGCGTGCATCATGCCCTCCGCATCCTTGCGCGACGGTCTTTCCTGGAGGTCTATCTGGACGACCAGCTTGTCCATGCCTACGTCACCCCGCATCAACTTGATCCGAACCGACTCGGGTTCTATGCCGAACTGGCAACGGGCGATTTCTTGCGTCCACGGCTGTGGAGTATGGGGTAGGACCGGCGAGGAGGGCTGTACATGGCTACCGTTGTATTGCTTGGCGCCCTCGATACCAAAGGGCACGAATACGACTACGTGCGTCGGCACGTGTGCGCGGCAGGATGTGATGTCGTTCTGGTCGACGTGGGCATCCTCGGAGAGCCGCAGGTTCGCGCCGACATCTCGCGCGCCGATGTGGCGCGGGAGGTTCGCGCTGACATCGGCGCTCTCGTGGCCGCGGGCGACCGGGGCGCCGCGGTCGTGACGATGGCGCGGGGCGCAACCGCGGTCGTGACGCGGCTGTACGCCGCGGGCCGACTCGACGGCATCCTGGGCTTGGGTGGCTCGGGTGGCTCCTCGCTCGCCACACGCGCCATGCGTGCGCTACCGATCGGAGTGCCCAAACTGATGGTCTCGACGATGGCCTCGGGAGACACACGCCCGTACGTCGGCGCCTCCGATGTCACGATGATGTACTCGGTCGTCGACATCGCCGGCATCAACACCATCTCGGAGCGCATCCTCTCCAATGCGGCCGCGGCCATCGCAGGGATGGCGCGTGCCAACGATCACTTCGAGCCGAACAACGCCGGAAAGCCGCTCGTCGGCGCGACCATGTTCGGCGTGACCACTCCCTGCGTGACGGCAGCGCGCGAGCGCCTTGAGGAACGCGGCTACGAGGTGCTGGTGTTCCACGCCACGGGCACGGGCGGTCAGTCGATGGAGGCGCTGATGCGCGACGGGTTCATCATTGCCGCGCTCGATGTGACCACGACCGAGTTGGCTGACGATCTCGTCGGCGGTGTCCTCTCGGCCGGACCCGACCGGCTCGAAGCCGCGGGCGCCCTCGGCATCCCGCAGGTGGTCTCGCTCGGCGCTCTGGACATGGTGAACTTCGGCCCGTTTGACACGGTGCCGACGCGATTCGGGGACCGCCTGTTCTACAGGCACAACGCGACGGTGACGCTGATGCGCACGACGCCGGAGGAGAACGCCGAGTTGGGACGGCGCATCGCTCGCAAGCTCAATGCGGCGCGTGGTCCTGTCACGCTGTTCGTCCCGCTCAAGGGGGTGTCGCTCATTGCTACCGAGGGGCAGGTTTTCTACGATCCCACGGCCGATCGAGCCCTGTTCGACGCACTGCGCCGGACTCTGGCGCCCACGGTCGAACTGGTCGAGATGGATACCGACATCAACGATCCTCAGTTCGCCCGTGCCATGGCGGATCACCTGCACATGCGCTACCAGACCTGGGCGGCCATGCGGAAGGAAACACAGGTATGAATCGTGAGGAGGCACTGGCGCGATTGCGCCGGCAGGTGGACGATGGCCGACCCGTGATCGGGGCCGGCGCCGGGACTGGCCTCTCCGCCAAGTGTGCTGAAGCCGGAGCCGTCGACCTCATCATCATCTACAACTCGGGCCGCTACCGCATGGCCGGACGCGGCTCGCTGGCCGGCCTGTTGCCCTACGGCGACGCCAACGCCATCGTTGTAGAGATGGCCTCCGAGGTCCTGCCCATCGTCAAGCACACGCCCGTGCTGGCTGGCATCTGCGGCACCGACCCCTTCCGGCTGATGCCCGTCTTTCTGCGACAGATCAAAGAGATGGGGTTCTCCGGAGTGCAGAACTTCCCGACGGTCGGTCTCTTCGACGGTGTCTTCCGTGCGAACCTGGAGGAGACGGGCATGGGCTACGACCTGGAAGTGGAGATGATCCGACAGGCGCACGCGCTCGACCTGCTGACGTGTCCTTACGTCTTCACCATTGACGAGGCGCGCAAGATGGCCGCGGCTGGGGCTGACATGCTCGTGCCGCATATGGGTTTGACGACCTCCGGGACGATTGGCGCTCAGACGGCCGTCACCCTAGATGAGGCCGTCCAGCGCGTCCAGGTCCTACACGACGCGGCCAAGAATGTTAACCCCAACGTCCTTGTCCTGTGTCATGGCGGCCCCATCGCCAGCCCCGATGACGCCGCCTACGTCCTTGCGCACACGCGCGGGGTGGTCGGCTTCTTCGGCGCCTCCAGTATGGAGCGCCTGCCGACCGAGGTGGCGATGACAGACAACATGCGGCGCTTCAAGGCGATCCCAATGGGAGAGGAGCAATGACCTAATGTTCGACTCTTTTGGGGGCTCACGCGGCGAGCAAGCCGGCCAGGTCAAGTGGCGTGCGTCCCGTCTGGAGATTGAGAAAGACGCCGACGGTATGGGTTAGGATCTTGCGAATCAGGCGATGCTGATAGTGCCACAAGTCGTGAACGCAGATGCGGGCGACCGCGAACCGCTCGGTCAGATAGGAGCCCACGGTCTCGACGCCCTTGCGGATGCGCGCACAGGCGCGCAAGAGGCAGCGCGGGTGGGAGGTGGTCATGCCCTTGCGCGGGGGCGTGACCATGAGCACCGCCCGGCGTTCGGCCAGCAGCGCGTGACGGGTGGCGTCGATGAAGCCTTTGTCGGCGGGGACGGTGCCCATGAAGCCGGCCACCAGGTCGTCGAGCAGGGTGATGTCGTGTGGGCGGGCCGGCAAGAGGGGAGAGGCGATAATCATGCCCGAGCGCGCGATGCGCAAGCCCAGCTTGAAGCCCTAGTAGTCCAACTTCTTGGCCGCGCAGTGGCCATAGTCCGCGAACGGCTTGAAGCAGCGGTCGCGCCTACGACGCGTGTAGCCGCAGACCGGCAACGGGAGCGTAGCGATGACTTGCACGGGGTCGTCGGCCTGCCCGCTGACCACGGTCAAGCGCCGCTGGATGAGTTCCTTGACACGCCAGAGGCTGGCCGCCTGCCGCACGCACAAGCTGCGGTCGCGCAGACGCGGGAAGAAGGTCCGGTAATGGGTCCAGAAGTAGGCGAAAATGTCCTTGTCTGTCCCGCACTTGAAGAACTCGCCGCAGATCTCTATTGTGAGGACCTCCTCATCGGTCAGGGCGGGGGCAAAGCCGCCACCGCGGACACGCTGGCACGTCGTGCTAGCCTGGTAGTGCTCACAGACGAGGCAGTATACGGCGATGATAAAATGATCGCGATCCATGGGGGCGCTCCTTTCGCGCTAGCGGGTGGTGAGATACCGGCTAGTTTACGAAGGTGATCCCCTTGGATCAACAAAAAGAGTTGCACATTAGCTGAGCAATGATGATAGCGACAGGGACGCCGCTACACATACCGTCACCATCAAGAGCGGCTGTACTAGCCGTTTATCCGGATCGTCAGGATTCAGAACGCAAACAAGCTTTGGTGCGCATCAGCCCGTCATTTTCCGGCTTCGATCGGTGAAGCCGCGCGTGAGGAACATCTCCGCCAGGTCGCGCAGGCTGAGTTTGTAGTGCAGCCGCCAGAGGACGACGAGCAATGCGATGTCGGCGGGGGCATCTGCAGGAGATTGAAGGGCGTGCCCGTCCGCTCATTGAAGGTGCGCCGACAGGGGCGACAGTGGAACAGCCGATAGCCCTACGCCGTGATCCGCTCCAAGTTCTGTGTCGCGTCCCCCTGGCAGTATGGGCAGGCCATCGTCCCCTCCTCAACGCTCCCCTATAATAAGGAGAAGGATACCCGACCGGCTAGCTCTCGACCACCACTGATTCTGAATTCTGACGCATCCATCAAGGGCGCATCGCCCGCTTCCAACCGCGCTTTTATATCTTTACACGCCTCCTTTCGCACCGTCCGATACCACATCGTTTGTGACCGGCACTGAGATCCAGCGTCCCGTGCGGTGGGATTGCAGAACGGCTTCTATCACTTCCTGAGCCCTTAGGCCGTCATGGAAGCTCGGCACAACGGGACGGTCCTCAACGATGCCATCGATGAACAGGCGGTCCCCGACGGACTGATTAGTAAAAACATCCAAGGGGTTGCCACGATGGGCGGCCCCCCACATGTCGTCAGGGACGGTCATAGTGGTGAAGCGATTCTCGCCTGCGCGCGCGCCTCGAATTTCGCCGCCCTCAAAGGTGAGATCAACTTCGAGTGTTCCATCATCGCCGAGCAGAACCATATGCAGATCTTGATTCCGCTCGCCGATGTGCGCTAAAGCCGTCAACTGTACCACGCCCTGAGCCCCATTCTCAAACTCCACGGCAACGATGGCCGAATCATTGGCGCTGTCCATCGCCCGGTCATCGGGACCCGGATGATCGATGAATGCGGCGACGTGGCCGCTGACCTTCTTGATCGGGCCGACGTACCAGTGCGTTAAGTCGAGCACATGCGAGCCAAGATCACCCAGGATTCCCGTGGCACGCCGACTGTCCAGGCGCCACAGATAGCGCGCTGTGCGCGCGAACCCGACCGTATAGCGTATGTTACATTGAAAGCAGCGCCCGATATAGCCGTCATCGATTAACCGACGCACATAGCGCGTGATGGGCAACCACCGCCAGGTAAAGTACACCATGTGTTTGACGGCTGCCGCTTCGGCACGCGCATACATCGCTCGCGCTTGCTCCGTCGTGAGGGCCAGCGGCTTTTCGCAGATGACGTGGAGGCCAGCGTCCAGTGCGGCCATCGTCATAGGGTAATGTTCGTCGTCAGGCGAGGCAACGACGATCGCCTGTAGACCGCCGGATGCGATCATCTCACGATAGTCGCTGTAGATGGTCGGAATCTCAAAGGCGCGAGCCAGGGCAGCTGCCCGTTCGCCGTTACGACCGCAGATCGCGGTAAGGGAGGCGCCGGGATGGCTCTTCAGATTCGTGAGATGCATGGATTCGGTATAGAGGCTGGTGCCAATGACGCCGACGCGTATCGGTTCGGTCATGATTGCTCATCCTGAGTCTCAGGTGATGCTGACAATTGCGGTACTGGTGAAGTCGCCACGACCGCTCTGTCTAAGCTCGTTGGCCGACAGTGAATCTCCGCTCTAGATCTCCTCTAGGGTAGGTAACGGACGCCCGAACTCTACCTCCTCGCTCTGCTTATATAGCACCTTGCTTAGCTTACCTTGCTAAGTTAATACTACAGTAGCAGGTAGCGGTGGGGTTGTCAAGCCTTCTCGCTCTTGAGACAGGGCAAGCGCATCCACGTGAAGGAGGCCATGTCGCTGCCGGGATGAGGGGTCAGGTGTCGAGCATCATCATGGTGCGTGAGGTTGCATTTAGCGCAACGGCGCAGCAAATCAGCGCGGCTGAAGCAGTTTATGTGGTGTGCAAAGCAGCATCTACTTGACGATAATCGAAAAGTGTAAAGATAGTGTGTAGGGGACGGTACTGGAGTATGGTAGGAATAACGAAGCGCGACGTAGCCAGTCACTCGACGAGAGCTATCCCAGTCCATGTCCGCCACCACAATCGGGCACTCGTGCTGCGGACGGCGTGGGAGCGGGAGAGCGTGTCGCGGGCTGAGCTATCACGGTTGACAGGCCTCTCCGGGCCTATTATCACCGACATCGTCAACGAACTGCTCATGGTCCAACTTGTGCGCGAGGATGGGCTACAACAGTCCTCGGGCGGGCGGCGTGCGACTGCGTTGCGGATCGAGGAGCAGGCACGCTACGTCGTCGGTGTCGACCTGGCACGCCATCGTACGCGTATCGCTATTTCCGATCTTAACGGCCGGCTGTTACACCGACGCAGTATTCCCACCAGCGACTTACCGGATACACAGGCGAATCTGCGCTGGCTACAAGACCTCATTGCAACCGTCCTGGCTGAGAGCGCGATTACAAGAGAGCGACTACTGGGTATTGGCATTGGCGCTCCTGGTCCGCTAAGCAACACCACCGGTGAGATTTTGGCGCCAACCAACTTCGGGCATTGGCAACGCTTGCCAATCCGTTCGACACTGGAACATCGCTTCGGTGTATCGGTACGAGTGGATAATGACGCCAACGCTTGCGCGCTGGCCCAGCGATTGTTTGGGGCTGGACGCACCACGAGGAACTTCGTCTACTTTGCTGCGGGGTCCGGTGTTGGCGCCGGGCTGGTGATGAATGGCGAGATCTATCGGGGTGGACACGACCTGGCGGGGGAGATCGGGCACACCACGGTCGAGCCGGATGGGCCTGTCTGTCCCTGCGGCAATCGCGGTTGCCTGGAATTATACACGACCGTGCGCGCAACACTAGCGCGCTGGCCCGGCGCCTCCCTCCCCATTACACCGGTGAACGAGATTACGGAAGCCAAGGCATTGATCGAGAGTGCGCGTAACGGCGATCAGCAGGCGCGCAACGCCTTGGCCACGACCGCGCGTTACCTCAGCATTGGCGTCATCAACGCGATCAACGCCTATGACCCGGACCTCGTCATTATTGGGCGTGAATTGGCGGATGCTGGCGATCTGGTGATTGATCCCATTCGCGAAGAGGTCGCCCGCCGCGCTTTCCCTACGGCCATGCGCAATGTCTTGATCGAGCCTGACGGATTGGGCGAGGACACGCCCTTACTCGGAGCGGTGTGCTTGATTCTCCGTGAACTGTTCCTGGACACGAGCCTGCTCAGCGACTTAATCCTCTCATCCGATGGGAGCAGTGCTGACCGCCCAGTGGTCAGGTCCTGGTCCTCAGGTCATGACGTCTGATGGATTTGTCAGAACTCTGGATACAGCCCCGCGCGATAGCGGGGCATATCGCCCGCAGGACAGCGCCGCCAGGTTGTTGTAGACCGCTGTCGCCTGGCCCGCTGTCTCGTTGAGTTGCGACAAGCTAGATGCATATCTATTCAGTCACATCGCCGTCTGCAGACAACAGGCACGCGACGGATGGTCATGCAACGTTGCCGATCAGTAGACTCGTTGCAGAATAGCGTGAGATCGTCGTAGAGTAGGAGTATGCTCACCTATGATACACTGGCGCGTAAACCGAGTGCCTTCAAGTCGATGACCGGGCTGACCATCCAGGAGTTCGAGGAGTTGCTGGCAAACCTGCGCCCGCGGTACGAGGCCGCGCGCCGGGAGGAGCGCGCGGCGGCGGCGCGGCGGCGCGCCCTCGGGGGCGGGGCCAAAGCGCGCTACGCCCTGCGGGAGCGGTTGCTGATGACGCTGATCTGGCTGCGCCTGTACCTGACCGGCGACGCGGTAGGAGTGCTCTTCGCCGTGCATAAGAGCACGGTCTCGCGCTACACGCGTCCGCTGCTGCGGCTCTTACAGGACCAGGGGCAGGACACACTGGGCTGGCCGGAGGAGGCCCGGGCGTTGCTGGACACGGCGGACGGCGCGGACGGCGCGGACGGCGCGGACGGCGCGGACGAGGCGGACGAGGCGGACGAGGCGGACGAGGCGGACGAGGCGGACGGCGTGGCCATCGTTGACGCCACCGACCAGCGGGTGGAGCGCGCGCACGACCACGCGACACAGAAGGCGCACTACTCGGGCAAGAAGAAGGCGCACACGCGCAAGACGCTGGTCGTCGTCAACGAGCAGGGCCGCTTGCGCTATGTCAGCCCCTCGGTCCCGGGGTCAGTCCATGACCTGACCCTGCTGCGCCAGTGCGGGGCCTTGGAGGCGATCCCCCCGGACCTCTCGCTCATCAGCGATAGTGGCTTCCAGGGGCTCCAGAACGACGCGCCGGAGAGCGGAGCGTCGCTCTCCCCTATAAGGGCAGCCAGGCCCATCTGCTCACGCCGGAGCAGAAGCTGCACAATGCCTTGCTCTCCCGCATCCGCATCGTCGTCGAGAACACCCTGGCCAAGATGAAACATGTCCGCATCCTCGCCGATGTCTTCCACCACCCGCTCAGCCTCTATGACCGCATCTTTGTGGCCATCGCCGGCGTCGTCACGCGCCGCGCCGACCGGCGTTTGGCCGATCAGCGCGTGGCCGACCCGCACCGGGCCGCGCTCCCAATGGCTGCCTAAGAGCAATCTTTATTCTGCAACAAGTCTAGTACAAGCCCCTATCAGCCCGTTGCCAAGATTTTGACGACATACTACATCGTCCCAGATAACTATGCGGCAACCACCCTCCGAGGAGCCAGGTAACAAGGCCATCTCTTACGACGTACAAGGCACCAGATAATACTTGTTATATGGGACCTGTTCCGAGTGTATGAGCGTGCTGCAAGGGTAAACGGCGCATAGATAGAACTGCAACACGTCCTATAGCGTTTCAGATAAAGAATCAGAATCTGCAGGCAGCATTGACGCTCACCGAGTGGGCCGCTTGTCTGAAACATTATCTGAGAGTCTATAGTTATCTGGGACGATGTCGTATATCGTCAAAATCTTAGTGACCGGCCGATGAGGTTACCCGTGGGGCGCCGCGCCCGGACCCGTTATGACCTCCAGGGCGTCGTGATCGGGCAGCGACGGAAACGGGGCGTGCGGCTCGGCCTGGTACCAGTAGGCGGTGCTCGCGATGTCGTCTTGCAGCGGTAGATACCGATGTCCGGAGCGCCAGCCCAGCGCTTGAATGGTGACCTGTAGATCCTGCTCAAAACGGACCGGGGCCATGATATGCCAGCGATACAGCCCGAAGCGCTGGTTGGCCACGTACAGCCCATCCGGCGTGATCACCTGGGGTAAGCCCATCAACGGCGCCGAGAAGACCCCATACGCGCCACGCGGCTGTTCGAAGTTCCACGCCCCGCCGAAGTAGTCCTCGGTCCCGGTGCCGGTGATGGTCGGGTACTCCGCGTCGCCGTCAAGGTAGAACTTGATCTCGCCCTCACCCCACCACCCGTTACTGTTGGCCTGCCAGGCCAGGTACGTGCCTACGTAGTGCCCCTGGCCCTGGACGCCGTCGAGCAGGGTATGCACCCCTTTGTACGGCAACGCGTGGGAGCGGCGGAACTGCGCGTGCAGATAGGCGCAGTCCTCGGGCACCTCCGTGAGCGCGTAGGTGATCTGGTAGTAGAGAGGGCACGGCTCGTCCCAGAGGTTCTCGATCGTGATGCGCGCGCGCTGGCGGAAGGGCATCTCCCAGAACGAGTTGAGGCCGCCCTTGGGGTTGACCGCGATCGGCAGGGAGGTCACGTGACACGGTTGGCACCAGCCGTTGCAGAAGAAGTCGCCAAGCGGCACCTCGACACTGGGCGTTGGTTCGTCGTCCCAGTACATCCAGAGGATGAGCCAGCGCCACCGCTCAGCGATGGTGGCGCTCCAGATGTGCTGGACGGCGCCAGGGCTGAGGACATCAGCCAGGGTGGCGATCGTGCCGGGCGCGACCATCATGCTGGGGAACACTTTTCAGCCGCACCCCAGGTCGCGCGCCGCGCTCGCCCCGGTTCCTTCCGTGGCCATGGTACCGCTCCCCTTCTCCCCGGTCGGGGTCTCCGCGCTGATCGAGCGCGTCATCGCATGCGATAGCCGTGATATGTTGTGCAGCCCCATCCCAAGACCGTTGGACTGTGTGGTCATGCTGCCCTCCTGTCACTAGTGTGCCCGTGCGGGCCGTCGCCAGATAGACGGATAGATAGATGGAGTCATTCGAGCGTATGGTTGGCCTTACGTGTCGATCACCCAGCGCTGGTCGTACGCGGTTTTAGCCCTGCCCAGTCCACGACGCGTCAGCGACGTCCTGCCAACGTGCGCGGATCGCGGCAATCTGCGCCGCACTCAGCGGCCCTGCCTGCAGTAGTTCCGCGTTCTGCGCGAGACGTTCTGTGTTCGTTGTGCCGACGATCGCCGTGGTGACGCCGATCATGCTCAGCGTGAACCGTAGCGTCAGGGATACGGCGTGTGATACATCGCCTTTAAGAAGGTCATAGTCCAGGCGCTTGAGGCGCGCTGTGTAGACATCGGTGTACCCATCAGTCCAGTAACGACGACCTCGTTCCCCCTCGGCCGTTGCTCCGCTGTTCCAGGCCATATTGGCAAGCGGACGCTTCACGATCACTCCCATGCCGCGTTCCATGGTCAGGGGAAGGGTCAGGTCGATCGCTTCCTGATCGGCGATGTTGAGGGAGGTCATGAGGACATCGAAGAGACCCGACTGCACGGCGACGCGCGCGGGCTGACTATCACCACTATAGCCGATAAACCGTGTCTTGCCCGCAGCCCGCGCGCGCTGAACCACGTTGATGACGTCCTCATCGCGCAAGATGTCTTCAGAGCACGAGTGCAGGAGGAGGACATCGATGTGATCTGTACGCAGGCGCTGTAAGCTGCGATCTATGCTTTGCTCCAACAACTGTGGTGTCCAGTCGGGGAGATCAAAGCCTCGGGAGTGCCCGCATTTGGTGATGAGATGGAAGTGGTCGCGACGGCTTGATCGTGACAAAGCCTGTCCAATTGCCTCTTCGCTATCAGCGTAACACTCGGCCGTATCGATCACGTTAATGCCTACATCCCGTGCGTTGCCAAGCAAGCGATCAAGTTCGTCCGGGGTGATGGGCGCATAGCCGATTTCAGATCCCCCAAAGCCAAGGACGCTGACCTGTAACCCAGTCTGACCAAGAGTGCGGTGTTCTATCATCTTTCTCCTCCCTATGTCTCCCTGTCCAACAAGATCGCGTTCCCCGACACGGCACAGGCGACGGGCGGGAGTAGCTCGAATCGACGTTCGCCGTTTTCGACCCATTCGCCATGGGACCACAGCCAGCGATCACCCCACGGTGTGGTCATGAACCGGGTTACGTAGCGCGGCGAATCTGGGGGAAAGAGTCTCCCGATGCGTCGGTAAGGGCCACGCCACTCGTCGGCCACGAGATAATAGGCACCCGTTCCCGCGCTGACACCCTGCGCGCGTAACTGATCCTGGCCCGCGGCGTCGATCCATTCGGACTGTGTCGCAAAGAGGAGGTACCATCGGCCATCCAGTCGGTGCATCTCGGGCACTTCCAGCCAGTCGAACCCCGGTGGGACGTCCAGGGGTGGTTGCTGTGTCCAGGTGAGCAAATCACGCGAATATGCCACGCCGGCGACGCCCCGTCCACTAGCGGCATCGTGTGGCCGCTGGGCCGCGAGCAGCATCACGTACTGGCCATCGCGCGGGTCGCGATAGATCCACGGGTCACGCCAGCGTGGACCGTAGAGGGTTGGATCTGGCGTGAGGATGGGGTTAGCCGGATGCTTGCGCCAGGTCTCGAGATCGTCCGATGTCGCGAGGCAGACGTGGGTGCGCGAGCCGCTGTAAAACATCCACCATTGATCGCCGTGGCGCACGATACATCCCGTGTGGATACGCGCGGCGTCATACGCTGTTCCCGTGTAGTCGATGGCGATGCCTCGCGGTTGCCAACCCGTGTCCGAGGACCATGTGGCGTGGGCGATGACGGGTCGATCGCGCGCGAAGCCGCGCTCGTGGTCATAGTGCCGGGGCGCTGGCTGGAACAGATGGAAAAGGTGCAAGATATCCCTATCCCAGACGAACCACGGGTCCCACAGATAGCCATCGGGTGGGGCATACCCCCCCGGCTTTGTCGTGCTATCCTCCATCACAGGCCCTCTCTTCCCCCGGCCGCGCCCTCCCCTCTGGACGCGGACGTATGACAGATTAATTAATGAGTGGCCTGACGACAATGGCATCGAAGACGACAGTCGCGTTGTGCGCATAGAAGAAAAGCCGGTCGCCATGAAGCTCCGGGCATCGATTGATAATACATCGCCGCTGATCAATACAGACGTCAATAAGATCATCCTTGAGGACGACCTCCAGCGTAAACGTGTTACTCAGTCCATCAACAGATGTTATGGCTTGATCGAATAACTCCACCCTGCTCTCAAAAGGAAGGAAGCGGAGGTCATACCCGCTCTGGAGTTGTCCAGCGCCTTTCAGACAGAGGCCAAACAGGGCCGCCTGAGCGTTTGACCGCACAGTGGCGCTAAGGTACGCGTTTTCGGGAATGCCTGATAACATGGCGACCTCGAGCCCCTCTTCTGCCTGCAAACGGACCTGCCCTGCGCCTCCTGTCGTGTGTGAGGTCAACGGGATAGGCTCAAGTGGCAGCGCCTCGCCCATCCGCGGGATCATCTCGGATGGAAACTTCGTGCCTAACGTCCCATCTTCACACTGGATGATCTCCCGAAACACCACATTACCACCAAACTGAAACGATCCACTATCTTTGTGGTCCTCACGCGTCCCAATCCAGGCTGCGCCGATACGTCGATCGCCGGTGAAGGCAGCCGTCTTCATGACGCGCGCTGCTGGAGAGTCGAACACATCCGCCATGGGGCGACGCCAGGGGCCGAACGGCTCACGGGACATGCGATAATGCGCGGTAACGCCATGGCCGAAGACCACGTAATACCACTCGTTCCAGAAGAAATAATCGGGACATTCAGGCGCACCCGGCAATCCGCCCGGTAACCCCGGACCGATAAAAGGCTCTTGCACCTCCCACCTCATCAAATCCGTTGACACGAGATGAGCCAAACATCCACCGCGATCGTAGATGGGATACTCCTCAAGGCATGCCGTCACGAGCAGATGATACAGCCCAGTGCGCCCATCACGAAACACGAACGGGTCGCGGTAATGATAGGGATCGTAGCCCTGCGGTGGAGAGGCCAACGGGTTCGGCTCGATCTTCTGGAAATGAATGCCGTCATGGCTCGTAGCAAGACTGAGATGCTGTGTCCGATCGCGCATTCGTGTGGCGTAGAAGCCGTAGAAGAGACCATTGGCATAAAGCGTCGAACCGGTGCAAATCGAGCCTTCCCACTCGTTCGTGATCCCGATTGCCAACGGGTGATGGGTCCACTGCATCAGATCAGTTGAGGTGGCGTGCGCCCACTGATGACCACCCAATCTGTTGCGCATGGCATGGTGGTCCTCGTCCAATAGATAGAAGAGATGGAAAGTGCCATCGTGGAAGAACGGCATACAATCTCCAACAAAGAGATGGTTTCCGCTGGGTTTGAAATACTGCATTCCCTAGCTCCTCCCTCGCCCGCCTAGCTCTTCAAACTACCGGCCGTCAGCCCTTCCAGAAGATAGCGCTGCCCGAACAGGTACACCACCAGCACGATGGCGATGGACAGGACGACGCCGGCGAGCACCACCGAGATACTGCCC